>JGI990J12352_1000234_pt1 | contig 13097 bp, 11 predicted proteins | sample Intmic4MA4BA4MSA_FD_12352 | JGI IMG/M metagenome (IMG submission 12352) | reverse complement strand
GAAGGCGGTGTTTGGGATGCATTCTGGGCACAAGCGCAGTTTGGCGCTGCGGGGACAGGGTATTCCGGTTCCACAACACCGCTTCCTGCCGTTTTTATAGAGGGGCAAAGATTCACATATAATGGTGTTGCGTGGCATGTGATTCATGAACGAGATGGTGCAGCACTACTTATCACGGAGCACGTGCATAGTGTAGGGACACTGTACAACGCAACGAATGTCTATACGCGGTTACCGGAAAGTGCCTTGCGTCAGAATTTGAATTATTGGGCGGAGCATCACCTGGGTGGATTACGCCAGCGTGCGCGAGTGCCCAATGATGTCTATCGCGATGTTCGTTCTACTCCTGGTGGCACAACTTGGCGGACAGAAAACGGTGAAGCAGGACGTACTAGCCCAGGTGTGGCAACGACATCAAATACGGCGGTGTTTATCTTTTCGATATCAGAAGCAAATCAATACTTTGAAGGCATGGCTACACGTGTGGCAAGGGGCGACGGTGGGGGGGCTCAAGAATGGTGGCTTCGATCGCCTGGCGAAGCTAGTGGTAGCTCCGTTGCGCGCACAAGTGAGAATGGCGAGATTTCGGTGATACGCGCGGACGTCCTTCACGTCGGCTTCCGACCTGCTTTGTGGGTGTCTAACTAACACCCTGCACCTTCCGATAAAAACCCAAAATCACCGCATCCCAAATCAGGGTGCGGTGATTTTTCTACTTCCAAACAGTGCGAGCTCATCGCCACAGGCGAATGTGCCCCTGATCGTGAAACTGCTTTAACAAAATAAACAACATCGGAAACGTAATCATCCCGAGCACGCCAATCAAGCGAAACCCAAGGTACATTGCCATCAACGTCGCTACCGGATGCAGTCCCAACTGCTGCCCGATGAAGCGCGGTTCCATAAAACTGTGGGTGATGCTCACCATGCCATACGTTACTGCAAGCCCCGCCCCAAGGGCAAAATCGCCCGAGAGCAGGCTGAGTAGCGCCCATGGGATCAGCACCGTGCCCGTCCCAAAAACAGGCAGGGCATCAATAACCGAAATCAACGCCGCCAGCGGGATGCCGTAAGGAATGCGCAGGAAAAGAAACGAAACGGTGAGCAAGATGAAGGTGACCCCAATTAGCTTCAATTGGGCACGTCCCCATTTTCCCAGTGTTGCAACCACATCCTGGCCCAACGCTTGCACCCGCTCATGCAGACGCTCCGGTATCTGCCGCATCAAAAATGCCGTGACTTGCGGGTAACTAATGCTGATGAACAGTACACTGATTACATATGTCAAAACAAATAAAAATATCCGCGGAAACGCAGTAGCTGCATTTGCCGCAAGTCCTAAGAGATTCGTTGAAATCTGACTTGGTAGCTCCTCTAACATGGCGGCGAAGCTGTCTGTTGCGCTCCGGATTACATCCTGCGTTTCTACAGGCGCGGCGATGACGAAATAGTAGAGACTGGCCTCGAGGCGGGTTAGCGTGTTGCTGACTTGTCCTGCGAGGTCCGGCAGGTTGTGCGCGAAGGTGCTAAGGCCTCGAACCAACTGGCTGAGTATAAGGCTCAGCAACAATGCAATCAGCACAAGCGCCAGAAAGCTACATGCGACCGCCGCAAAACTTCGCCGAAAGCGAAAGCGTTTCACCAAATAGCGCACGCCCGGCTCCATCAACCGCGCGGTGAGGAGTGCCAAAAGAAACGGTGCGGCCCAGGGCAACAGAAAACGAATCCCCAACCAAAAAGCCCCGGCTGCAAGGGCTGTGTAAAGCGTCCAATGCAGTATGTTTTTTTGTCTCATGAATCGCTGATTTTCCCCTTTCTTCGCACTTGTCTATGGCCGAACAATAGTGCCGATTTCCTTATCTTTATGCAAGAGACCTGCTTGAAAAGTACCTCAAAATGAAAAGGCGCGATCTTTGTCGCTTGTCGCTGGTGTGGAAATGTGGTAATATGGTAATATTGTTTGCAGAAAAATGCGTGCAGTAAACCTGTTTTTTGAGACCATAATTTGACAATCATTTTTCCTGCCTTGCCCGATGATCCACCGTTATATTAGATATTTTTTCCAATTTTAGGACAAATATACGAGTGATTCTGTCACGGCACCTCTTTAACACGAAAGTGAGGAAACATGCATGATTAAAATTGCAATTTTAGGATTTGGCGTGGTCGGTTCCGGCGTTGCGGAACTGTTGACCGAAAACGAAGAAAAAATCGCTCTTTCTGCTGCGAAACCGGTATCGCTGAAGTATTTGTTAGATCTACGGGTGTTTCCTGAAAGCCCCTTTGCGGACAAGTTTGTGCAAGATTTCGCCGTCATCGAATCCGATCCGGAGGTTCAGGTAGTTGTTGAAACCATCGGCGGTATTGGTGCGGCTTATACCTTTACCAAGCGAGCACTTCAGGCCGGGAAAAGTGTGGTCACCAGCAACAAAGAACTGGTTGCCGCACATGGGTATGAACTACTCATGCTTGCGAAAGCGCAGAACGTCAATTATCTGTTTGAGGCCAGCGTTGGCGGTGGCATCCCGATTATTCGGCCTCTTAACCAGTGTCTGGCCGCCAATGAAATCAGTGAAATTTACGGTATTCTAAATGGTACCACCAACCATATGCTTACTGAGATGGTTCAAAAAAATGTCTCCTTCGACGCCGCACTGGAAGACGCGCAGGTAAGAGGCTTTGCCGAGGCTGATCCTACAGCCGATATTGATGGGCATGACGCTTGCCGAAAGATATGTGTTTTAGGCGCTCTCGGCTTTGGGCATCACATCTATCCGGAACAAGTGCCAACTGAAGGAATCCGTACTGTGACGTTGCAAGATGTTGCCTATGCGAGAAGCGCTGCGCGGAAGATCAAGCTACTGGGCTGTGTTGTTCGGCAGCCTGACGGAAAAGTAGCCGCGTGGGTGGCACCGCACCTAATCTCGAAGATGAGCATTCTATCTAACGTAGAGGGCGTCTGTAACGGCATCGTTGTGAGAGGGAATGCCATTGGGGATGTTATGTTTTACGGGCCCGGAGCCGGGAAATTTCCTACCGCAAGCGCCGTGGTTGCGGATGTTATTGATTGCGTGAAGCATTTGGGCGCGCACAAACATGTGGAATGGTCTGAAGGCGGGCAGGGTGTTTTGGGTGATCCCGGTGCAGTGCTGTCACGTTGGTACGTCAGAACTCCGGCGGGGGGAGAGCGTTTCTTTGGTCCCTTGACACTGCTGACTTACCCGGGTTGTGATCCTGCTGAGTCAGCCTTTTTGACAACACCCATCAGTCCGAGCGAGCTTGCGCCTATGTTGGAGAAAGCAGGCGGGTACTGCGCCTTTCGTATGCTGGACTAGCGTGAGTTGCATATGATAAAGCGCAAGCACTTGTAGGGAGGGGCTGTACTGCCCACTCTACGCAATTGTTAACTACTAAGGGGAACGATGAAATGTCATTAATTGTACAAAAATTTGGCGGATCCAGTGTTGCGGATGCCGATTGTATCCGCCGCGTGGCGGGCATTATTGCAGAAACTTACAAAACTGCGGGTGAGGTTGTTGTCATCCTTTCCGCCCAGGGTGACACCACCGACGATTTGATCAAAAAAGCGAACGAGATAAATCCGCGCGGTTCCAAGCGGGAGATGGATATGCTTTTGGCGACGGGTGAACAGGCCTCTGTGGCGCTGATGGCCATGTGTTTGGAGCGTATGGGCGTTTCTGCTGTCAGTCTATGCGGCTGGCAGATTGGGATGGATACGACTTCCCAATACGGCTCTGCTCGGATTGAGCGGGTAACGGGNGAGCGAATTCGGAAAGAGCTTGGACAAGGTCGCGTTGTATTGGTCGCAGGGTTTCAGGGGATGGATTCGGGCGGCAACATTACAACGTTGGGGCGTGGTGGCTCAGATACTTCGGCGGTGGCGATTGCGGCGGCTTTGGGGGCTGAAAAGTGTCAAATTTTCACCGATGTAGATGGTGTTTATACTGCTGATCCGCGCAAGGTTCCGACCGCTCAAAAGCTAGATGAAATTACGTATGAAGAGATGTTAGAGCTTGCCTCGCTTGGTGCGCAGGTACTGCATAATCGCTCGGTGGAGCTTGCTAAGAAATACAAAGTTCAGTTGGAGGTTCTCTCCAGCTTTGAAAATAAGCCAGGCACGCTGGTGAAGGAGGTCGCAAGCCAAATGGAACAGATTGAAATTACAGGCATCGCGAAAGATAAAGAGACCGTACTATTCGCCCTAGTAAGCCTGCCCGATGAGCCGGGCAAAGCTTTCCATGTTTTCCGACTGCTCAGCAACGCGAAGGTGAACATCGACATCATCCTGCAATCCATCGGCAGGGAAGGACGGAAGGATATCAGCTTCACTGTACCGAAATGCGAGCATGAGAAAACGCTTGCCACTTTAGAGGCGAACAAAAGTGCGCTGGGTTTTGGGCGTGTTGATGTAGAGGAGGACGTGGCCAAAATCTCAATCGTGGGTGCCGGAATGGTTTCAACTCCCGGCATAGCGGCCAAGATGTTTGAGGCTTTGGCGGATGCGAAGATCAATATCGATATGATCTCTACCAGTGAGATTAATATCTCAGTTTTAGTGGCAGGTGATCAAGCGGATCAGGCGATGAATGTGGTCCATGATAAGTTTTTTGGTAAGCGTTAACTGTGTATCTGAGGGAACAGGGGAGAAATCAGAATGATTTCTCCCCTGTTTTTTATTTTTTAGTTTTGATAAACGCCTGTAAATTCATTGATTTATAAACAAGAGTTTGCTCAATGAATTGTTTTGGAATCAGAAAAATGTTTTATGAGTGCACTAAAACTAGTGAGGAGAAAGAGTGACAGGGATAAGATTGTGTGATACAATAAAGTTGCAAAAGGAAGTGCGCACAAGGCTCGGACGGTTTTAAGTTAAACTGAATAATCATACAAAATTTATAATAAAAAGGATGATGTGGAATGAATTACGTAATTGACCCAAATATGCAAAATCCGATTGCAGAAGTGACCTTGCGCCGTGGGGAAGAGATTTTAATCGAGCGGGGTAGTATGGTTTATCATTGCGGAAAGGTAACGTTAGAGGGGACGCTAAACAGCAATAACCGAAAAGGTGTAGGTGGACTCGTGTCTGCTATTGGCCGATCTGTGACCAGCGGCGAAAGTATGTTCATCACCAAAGCGAGAGGCGAAATTGATGGCGCAAAAATTGCCATTGCACCCTGCATTCCGGGTGTAATCCAGGAGATACAGGCCAAAGCGGGCAATCAGTGGCGCATCAATGATGGCGCATTCTTGGCCTGCGGTGATGAGGTAAACTATAAAATGGAGCGACAATCTGTTGGGAGAGCGTTTTTTGGAACGGGGGGTCTATTTGTCATGACAACAACGGGAGAAGGCCCTGTTTTGATTCATTCCTGCGGGGAAGTGGTTGCGATTGATCTCAACGGCACAGAGCGTATTGTTGTAGATAACGACAGAGCTTTGGCATGGAGTGAGTCGCTCTCTTATCAAATCAAAGTTGCATCGGGTGTATTCGGATTTACAACGGGTGAGGGCTTTGTCAATGAATTTAGCGGACGAGGCACTGTACTTGTCCAAACCCGAAATTTGAAATCTATCATTTCTCAAGTTGCAGCAGGGAGAGCCTAAATTTAGTGACTGCGACACGATGATATAGATAAAACGGCAAGCATAAAAGCTTGCCGTTTTATCGTATAAATCTGTAATAAAAAGGGAATCCAACCCTGTTCACATCTAATCATCACAAACGGGGGAAGGGTTATTGCCAGCCGCCCCAGACATCGGGGCAGTATCCGACGGTGGCCTGCTTTCCGTTTCGGACGATTGGAGTTTTGAAAAGCCATGGATTCTCTAAAAGCTTTTCCTCTTTATCTGCCGCATGGGCCAGATAGGTGAGATGCTCGACATCGGAGGCGCCGGGGTCGATTAAGTCTTCTAGCCCCAGCGCGTTCTTGACACTTGTGAACTCACCACGGCTCATGCCGTAGCGAAGCAGGTCGATGTTTTGGACTTTGACCCGCCGTTCTTTGAAATAACGCTCGGCTTTTTTGGTGTCGAAGCATTTCTTTTTTCCGAAAATTTGGATATTCATCGACAACTAGATCTCCATAATGACCGGCAGAATCATCGGGCTACGACGCGTTTTCTTATACAAAAAGCCCGACATGTCTTGCCGAATGCTGCCTTTGATTGCGTTCCAATCCGTGCGGCCTGTTTTGCCGCTTTGGCTGTGTGTCAAGGCCTCTACCGCGATGCGCTTGAGGTCTTTCATCAAGTCTTCGGACTCTTTAACATAGATGAAGCCGCGGGTGATAATGTCAGGGCCGGAGACGAGCGAACCATCCTCCTGGGACAGGTTCATTAGTACAACGACCATACCCTCTTCCGCGAGTGTTTTACGGTCCCGCAGGACTACGCTGCCAACGTCACCTACACCGGTGCCGTCTACCATGACACGGCCTGCTGTGACTGTGCCGCCAAGCTTTGCGCTTTTACGGCCAAGCTCAATTACACGGCCGACTGAGCTGATGATCGTGTTCTTTTGCGGGAGACCCATATCCACGGCCAAGGTCGCGTGTTGCTTGAGCATCCGATGCTCACCGTGCACCGGGATGAAAAATTGTGGCTCAAGCAGGGCTAGAAGCATTTTCAACTCGTCACGACAGGCGTGGCCTGAGACGTGCAACTCGGAAGATTTATCGTAAATGACCTCCGCACCGCGGTGGAATAGCTCGTCAATGACGTTGGATACTGTACGCTCATTCCCCGGTACGGCAGAGGCGGAGATGATGATCCGATCTTCTGAGCTGATGTCGATTTGCTTGTGGGTGCCAAAGGCCATGCGGTAAAGGGCGCTCATATTTTCGCCTTGGCTTCCAGTAGTGATTAGAACCGCTTTGTGTCGTGGGAGGCTTTTGAGCTGGGGTAGGTCTACAAGTGTGTTCTTTGGTATCTTAAGGTAGCCAAGTTCGGTTGAGACCTTGGTGATATTTTCCATGCTACGCCCGGAGATGGCCACTTTTCGGCCATGCTTTGCGGCACAGGTGATGATTTGCTGGAGCCGATGCACGTTAGAGGCGAACGTGGTTACGATAATCCGCTTTGTGCAACCGCTGAAGAGCCGATCAAAGCTTTCGCCAACCTTCCGCTCTGACGCGGAATAGCCGGGCTTTTCTACGTTTGTAGAGTCGGAAAGCAGAGCCAAGACACCCTCTTTTCCGAGTTGGCCGAAGCGGGCGAGATCCATCATCTTTCCGTGGATCGGGGTGGGGTCGATTTTAAAATCGCCAGTGTGAATCACTGTGCCTACAGGTGTTTTGATGGCGAAAGAAACGGCATCAGCGATTGAGTGATTTACGTGCAGGAACTCAACCTTGAACACGCCGGCCTTTTGTATGCCGCCGGCCTCCAAGGTGTGCAACTTGGTTCGCTGTAACAGACCGTGCTCTTGCAATTTTAGGCCAACCAAAGCCGCTGTGAGCCTTGTGGCATAGATCGGGGCGCTAATGTTTTTGAGCAGGTAAGGAACTGCTCCAATATGATCCTCATGCCCGTGGGTGAGGAAGATGCCGCGCACACGATGCTGGTTCTTAATTAAATAGGTGAAGTCGGGGATGACAATATCCACCCCGTACATTTCATCATCGGGGAAGCCCAGGCCAACATCAACGATGATGATGTCATCACCATATTCATAGACGGTGAGGTTTTTTCCGATTTCGTTCAGGCCGCCTAAGGCGATGATCTTCAGCTTTCCGCCAGCTGTACGAGTGGTGCGTTTTTCCTCGCCGTTCGTTGTGCGGGCGGTGCGCTTTTCCTCGCTGTTCGTTGTATGGGCGGTGCGTTTTTCCTCACCGTCAACTGTGCGAGCGGTGCGCTTTTCTTCGCCAGCGGCCACAGTTTTTTTTCTTGCGGGCGGACGCGATTGTCTTGGTTTCGTTGTTTCTGACATAGTAGTTTACATAACTCCTTTTTGAGTGCGTGAATTTTGCCTTATGTAGTCGCGTGAAGACAGCAAAATCTGTAACGCACCACGGCAGACTTCGACCCTGAAAACGCCGTTGTCTTGGCAGGGTGCAACCTTTGCATGCCTTGCTTTTAGAAAGTTGATTGCAACATATTAAAAAGTACTTACGTACATAACGCCATAATAAATGATAGGCTCGAAAAGTATAACATAACACAGCGTGCCTTGTCAAACAGCTTCGTTCTGGGGTAGTATGCCCTTGAAGTGGGAAAGACATGCAAAGCATTTATTAAACTTGGCCGAATCTGGCTTCGGCCAGCTCGTAGACCTTATGCAGTTTTTCTTTATCGCCGTGTATTTCAAAGAGGACAATATGGGCGCATTCTTCCGATGTGAACAGGTGGAAGGGCGTAGAATATTGGCCAAAAAACTGCATAAGCAATGCACGCAACATCTCATCTGACAGGGCTAGATCCTTTTGCAGTTTTGCCATGCCGCTCACAACGGCGGCGGGCAGTTTTACGATGGATTTGTCATAAGGAAAAAAATACTTTTCACTGATATAGCGATGCACGGAATCTGCCTCACTCCCGACGCCTGAGAGATCGTAATAAATCGCTTCGGCCAAGAGTGGGAAGGCTTTTTTTCGCTTGTTGTCTTCCAGCATAAACTGGTACATCCGATAACGCATGGCTCGGTATGCAGTGAAATCTTTTTTGTCTAGGTGAATTTGGCTGTGGCGCTCCATGTGACCGTAGATCAGATCCCGATAGGATGTGCCTGCATCGCTTTTGACCAGCTGGTGCAAGCCCCAAATGGTGAGACCCTCGACAGGTTTTTTGTGGAGGTAGGGGATGTATATGGCCTCATGCAGGGCACCGAGGCCGCTTTGGGTTAGGGCGAAGGTTCTTCTGGAAAAGTGGGCGACTAAATCTGCATCAGATAGGTCGCTTCCGATTCGTGAGATAAGCTCGGCCTTGCGCCCGCTTACGGACAGGCCGCAAGCACGGAGGGCTTTCTTGAGACCGGCGACAGTCTCACCCTCTAGCGTGGCTTCCAAGGTTGCGGCTTCGATGAAGCCGCGTTCGACCAAGCCAAAGAGCAGCTTCGGGATGTTAAGCAGTCCGTATTGTTGTCGCCAGGAAAGGGGGAATTCTTGCTGGTCGGTGTAAAGAGAGGGCGCAAAACTGAGCAACAATACCTCATGCGGGTAAAGGCCTGAAGGGGATAGCCCGCTTTGCTGAGCCTCATACGGATCCTTTGCAAGAAATTCTTGCAGTTCGGGGGAGACTTCAGCTTGGGACGGCGTGCTTGACTGGCCGTCTTTTTTCTTTAGGAAGTCTAAGATGCCCATAAATGGATGCACTCCTCTATAATTCTTGCCTGCCCTCTATAGCGCGCATTAGCGTTGCGTCATCTGCGTATTCCAGGTTTCCGCCAACGGATAGGCCGTAAGCAAGGCGTGTGACGCGTGTGCCGAAGGGGCGCAGTAATCTTGCGATATACATGGCGGTTGCTTCCCCTTCTGTGTCGGGGTTTGTGGCCATGATGACTTCTTGAATTTCCCCTTCGGCGACGCGTTTGGTTAGCTCGGCGATTTTTATATCGTCCGGCCCTACATGACCCATTGGAGAGATCACGCCGTGCAACACATGATACAGCCCGTTGTATTCGCGAGAGCGCTCAATGGCGATTACATCCTTCGGGTCGGCCACTACGCAGACTACGCCGCAATCGCGCTTTGTGCTACGGCAGATGTTGCAGAGGTCTGTGTCGGTTAAATTCTGGCATTGCGGACAGACGCGGACGGTGTTTTTGGCGTTGATGATCGCCTGAGCGAAGAGGTTTGCTTCTTCCGGAGGAAGGCCCATGACGTAGAAGGCCAGTCGCTGGGCGCTTTTGCGGCCTACGCCGGGTAGGCGGGCGAATTGGTCGATCAATGTTTCTAGGGCGGCGGGGAAGAAATCCATAGTTATGTGGGCTCCTTAGCTTTGTCGCAGTGCATGGATGGCCGCTTTGCGGTCTGTTTTTCCGAATATAGCGCTGCCGGCGACAAGGACGTTTGCGCCGGCTGCAACGACCAACGGGGCGGTGGCGGGGTCGATGCCGCCGTCTACCTCAAGCTCGCACATCGGGTTTTGGGTCCGGATGAGTGCGCGGATTGCTTGGATTTTGGCCAGTTGGTTTGACATGAATGATTGCCCCCCGAAGCCAGGTTCGACTGTCATGACGACTACCATGTCTAGCTGGGCGATGTAGGGGATTAGTGCTTCGGCCGGCGTTTTAGGTTTTACAGAAAGCCCCACCCGTTTGCCGAGGGCTTTTACCTGATCGATGGCTGTTCGGATATTTTGGGGCTCGTCTGCTTCTAAGTGGAACACTACGATGTCTGCCCCGGCTTTGATGAAGTCTGCGACATATCGCGCAGGCTTTACGATCATGAGGTGGACATCTAGGATCATATTTGTTGTGTTTCGGATGGCCGCCACTACGGGAAGGCCCAACGAGATATTGGGGACGAAGATACCGTCCATCACATCAAGGTGGAGATATTCGGCTCCAGCTTGCTCGACTTCACGCACTTCTTTTCCTAGCACTGTGAGATCTGCGGCTAGGACGCTCGGTGAAATTTTAGTCATGGGGAAATGCCCTCCTAAAAAGTACGAATGTCACGCCCGGGGTGGTTGCGGCATACTAATAGCTCAGTGGTCAGGGTACCTCAAGCCACTTTTATCATAGGGGCCGCTGCGTCGAGAATCCTCCGCAGTGGCCCTATTGCGTAATTGCGAGTACACTCATTATACAACACAGAAATCGAAACTGTCAATGAGCACTCCCGCTAGATAGGGAAATGATGTTTCAATAGCTGACGTTGGTTTTTGTCGCAAAAAAGATGATGATCCTCGGAGATAAAATGAATTAAAGAGCGTACTCAATAAATGGAAGTGGAGACGGAAATTTCAAAGTTGAGCAAACTATAGAATTCGGGGTTTGTGCTTTTGTGGGCGGGTTTTTCCTTGACGGAATGGAGAATGAAGGGTAAACTAAAGATAGTAAAGTTGAAATGAGGTGTGTTTTGGCGTGGAGACTGTGAAGAAACAGGTGAAGATACGGGCTTGGGTTCCGATCTATGGATTTGCGGCGGTTTGGGTGATTTGGGCGCTGTTACTTCCGATGTATGGACTGCTTCATTTTATAGGGTTAATTGTGGCGAGCATTATGGTTTCCCTGATTTTGCGGCGGTTTTTTCCCGGGAAGGGGATTGAAATTGACGTTCCTGCTCCTGCCCCTGTNCCCTTTGCCTCGGGCAATGCGGAGGTGGACGGGCTGGTGCGCGAGGGGGAACTGGCGCTTTCTGAGATGGCACGGCTTCGCGCCGGGATTCGTGATGTGAATGTGGCTTCCAAGGTGGATGAAATCATGGAAATCAGCGGTAAAATCGTTCGAAATGTGATGGAAGATCCAGACCACTTTGACGGTGTACGGCGGTTTTTACGGTATTATCTGCCCACGACGATCAAGTTACTTCATGCCTATGACCGACTAGATGCGCAGGGCATTTCCGGGCGGAATATCTCCGGCACGATGGTGCGGATTGAGGAAGTATTGGACACTATGGCTGTGGGGTATCGGAAGCAGTTGGATGCTTTATTTGCTCGCAAGGCTTTGGATGTAGAGACGGATATTGAGGTGATGGAGGGCTTTCTCAAGCGAGAAGGCTTGACGGATTCTGATTTTACTTCGTGAGGTGGTGATGTTTTGAGGCATTTGAAGAAACAACCGGTGGCGATTTTTATTGCACTGGTGCTTATGACGCTCTCTCTTGTCTACGGTGTCAACCGCAGTGTGGGCGAGCGGGCGACTGCTGTGAAAGAGCAGTTTTATCATGGCGTGTTCGATGGACAGGCAGGATTTTATCGGCCCGGCATTCAAGGCCAGTTGACGCAACGGACAACAGCTGCTTTGCGGATGCTTTCCATCGGCGAATATAACCATAGGGAGGACGAGGCCCTTGTGACTGCGGGGCTTGACTTGCATGAGGCACGGTTGCATTTGATTGATCTTTTGGCGGAGGGTGCGACACCGCATGTGCTTTTTCAGGCGGATCAGGATTTAGCGCTTGCGGCCTTGCGGTATTATGCGCTGTTACATCCCTTAGTGGTTTCGGCAGAGGGGGAGGATTTAGCGGCCTTGGAATCGGCAGAACATACCATGTTGGGTGCGGCTCGCGTGATTGCGGAAAGTGGATATAATGAAGCTGTAGGCTTGTTCAATCGTAATGTGATGGGGCGTTTTCCGATGAATGTGCTTCGGAGCATTGTGTTTGTGCAGATGCCAGAGCTATTTGCATAGGAATAGGAGGATATGATGAAAAAACAACTTGTTTTTGCTCTGATGGCATTGTTGCTGCTGGCTGTACCTGTGCGTGCGATTTTGCCTGATGAGGCGGTAGATCATGTGGTGGATGTTGCGGGTGTGCTTGGTGCGGGGGTTCATCATGATGTGAACAACCTTGGTACGCTTATGCAGGATGAAATTGGCGCTGAAATTGTAGTGGTTACTGTGGAGTATATCACGGAGGGTCAGGATTCAGAGCGCATGATATTCTCCTTGTTCGATCAGTGGCAGGTGTCGCCCCGTGGGATGCTTTTGCTGTTTTCGACCCAGGAAAAACGCGGTGGTCTTGGGGTTGGGGAGGAGATTATTGCAAACTGGCCGCCGAACCAGATTGATGCGTACTTAGATACGCACTTTTGGCCGGATCTGGATGCTGGTAATTTTGATGATGCTGTAATCAACCTTGTCGGGGCGCTTGCGCTTTGGTATGAGGGATTCTACAACGTGACACTGATTACAGGTCCAGAGCAGTCGATGCAGGACGCACCACAAGAGGGAGCTGCCGCACCAATGACACCAATACAGTCGGAGACGTTGGAATTTGTTTCGATTATAGTGATGCTTTTGGTTGTTGTTGTGGCGATTTTGGCAGTTATGTCCATGACAGCGCGGCAACAGTATATTAGTTATCACCGACACATGGGGATGCCGATGCCGATGTGGCGGCCGTGGTTTGGGTTTTGGGGTCCTCGCCCTTGGCGGCGGCGTTTTTGGGGCGGTGGATTCCATGGCG
>JGI990J12352_1000233_pt1 | contig 13115 bp, 10 predicted proteins | sample Intmic4MA4BA4MSA_FD_12352 | JGI IMG/M metagenome (IMG submission 12352) | reverse complement strand
AACTGTCATTTGCTGGAAAACTTCGCGATTGTAGCGGGATTATACTCGGCGATTTCAACGTGCCAGACATTGAAGGTGTATGGGTGACCTTGCGTCAGGAGCTTGGCGATCTTGGTAAACCAGTTGCATACGGCGTCCAGGCTGGACATTGTGTGCCAAATATAACAATTCCTTTGGGGCGAATGGCGACCCTTGTTCCTGCAAAAGGTGAGATTATATTCACATAGATGATGATATGGTGCAACTATTGCTACTTAAATTGTAGCGGGTCGTCTTTTTGACTTTGATACTAGATGGATATTAATACGTAGTGCGTCACGCCTTGGACTCTAAGGCGTGACGTTGTTTTTTAAGACGCCTATTTTTGATTTTTTTCAAAAATAGTGCGCCATTTGGAGTTTTAAAAAATAGACAATATGTTATCAATAAAATTGACAATGAGCGGTTTTCTGATAAAATATTAGCTATGAATGGGTTTAATTTTTTGCAAAAATCACCGAATGAAATTAATCAATTGATTGCCACAAGAATACGTTTGATTAGAAAGGGTAAGCATATATCTCAGCAGCGTTTAAGTGAAAAGTCGGGTGTTAGTTATGGCTCGATTAAGCGTTTTGAGCAAAGTGGAGAGATTTCACTGATTTCTTTGACAAAGATTGCCATTGTTTTAGAAGTGAGCTTAGAGTTGGAAAATTTGTTTGAAGAGATGCCAATTTTATCGATAGAGGAGATTATCAATGGAGGGCGTTAGGCACATATATGTTTTTTATAAAGGTCGAAAAGTTGGAACGCTTGCTTTGCACAAAGATTATCTGGTGGCATTTGAATATGATAAGGACTGGCTAGTTGATGGTTTTTCAATTAGTCCCTTTTCCTTGCCGTTAGAAAAGAAGGTATTTATCCCTAAGATTGATCCATTTGAGGGGTTGTATGGTGTGTTTTCTGATAGTTTGCCAGATGGTTGGGGGCGACTGCTGGTTGACCGCGAGAAATGTAAGAAGCGAGGGAGATTTATATGACTGAATTGCAAAAAAAGATTATAGCTGAAATGAAGGTTACATCCACTATAAATGTGCAAGCTGAAATCAGAAGAAGCATTGATTTTATGAAGGCCTATTTGCGCAAGCATCCATTTTTAAAGGGGTATGTGCTGGGTATTTCTGGTGGTCAGGATAGCACGCTATGTGCAAAGCTTGCTCAGATGACCATTGATGAGCTTAATGCCGAAGCTGGTGACGATTTACATAGTTTTGTGGCAATTCGCCTTCCTTACGACGTGCAACTTGATGAGTCAGATTGTCAAGATGCCCTTGCCTTTGTTAATCCAACTGAGGTTTTGACAGTGAACATTAAGGACAGTGTGGATGCTAGTTTCAAAAACATTAACAAGGCAATGGGCACCATTTTGAGTGATTTTAATAAGGGAAATATGAAGGCGCGGCATCGGATGGAGGTGCAGTACAGTGTTGCGGCGACGCGGGGGCTTGCGGTGCTTGGGACAGATCATAGTTCTGAGGCGGTGACTGGGTTTTTTACGAAGTTTGGAGATGGGGGGGCGGATTTGTGTCCGCTATTTAGGCTAAATAAACGTCAGGGGCGTATGTTGTTGGAAATGCTCGGGTGTCCAGAGCATCTGTATTTGAAGACGCCAACTGCTGATTTAGAGGAGGATGCGCCACTTTTGGCCGATGAGGATGCTTTGGGTGTGAGCTACACGGCGATTGACGATTATTTGGAGGGGCACTCGGTACCAGAGGGTGACGCTCGTCGGATTGAGGAACTGTATTTGAAGTCGCGGCATAAGCGACATCTGCCGATTACCGTGTTTGATGATTGGTGGAAGGTTTAGTGAGGAGCTTTTGAGGGCGCTAATGACTTGAAGTCATTGCGTCTTTTTTTGTTGTTGACAACTGTATCATCTTAGGATATAATATGTTGTATGGTGATATATCGTTTAAGGATATATATATATGTGTGTGTTCACAATTTAGAAAGGAGTGCTAGATGATGAGTAAGAATAAAATGACTGATACAGAAGTTTTGACTGATTCTGCGTTTTATATATTGATGTCGCTACTTGAAGCACGGCATGGATATTTGATTATGCAATATGTTGAAGAAGTAAGTGATGGTGATTTTGTTATTGGTCCCGCTACACTTTATACAATGATTAAGAAATTACTCAAAGAAGAATGGATAGAGTTGCTACATGAAATTGATAGAAAAAAAGTTTATCAAATTACAGTTGTTGGAAAAGAGAAGTGGTTGCAAGATGTTAGACGACGAAAAAGCATAGTAGAGCATGCTAAAATAGCAGTTGGAGGGTGTGAAGTAGATGAAAAAATATAAATATAGATTTGGGAATGGATTAGGTGATTTCAAAGGTGAACATCTAGATATTAAGATGTTGGAAGAATTTGCAGCGCTTGGTTATCATCCGATAAAGGTAAGCAATTGGGGTTATTATAAATTCAAATTTGAAAAGTCAGAGGTGTGCAGTTATTCGATAGATGTTGTTGAAATAAAAAAGGACAGTACGGAATTTGAAAATTACAAGGCGTTTTTTGCATCAGCTGGGTGGGAATATGTGTTGAGTTATTACGACTTCCATTATTTCAAGGCGCCTAAAGGGACTAATCCGATTTATTCTGATACAAAAAGTGCAACTGCAAAGTACGAAAATATATCAAAATCACTTCTGCGATTAGTTATGCTTGCGACAATTATGACGTTGTTATTTGTTGGTTTAGCATTTGTAGTAAATTTACGATGGTTGACAATCATTTTCTCTATTGTAGCAGCTGGGAGCGGCGGAGCGACGATTGCAATAATTTCTATGGCAATATCAAATCGTAAACGAATTGCACGATTTAACAAGGGGTTAAATTTAAATGAGAAAGAAGCAAAAATTCTCATGTCTTTAGAAGTAACGGCTCAATCAGTCCAAGACTATGAACAATTGAGTAAAGTTTACAAGAAAAAATGTTTAATCAGTTTTGCAGTTGTTGTCATTAGTCAAGGGATGATGATACTTCTGAGCATCTTAGATTTTGGGCAAAGAGGCATCATTTCAGTCGTATTTTCTCTTTCTTTAAATGGTTTGTTTGGTGCGTTAATCGGAGGATTTTTAGTTTTCGGTCTTCAAAATTTGTTTAGTTTTATCAGAAGTAGAAAACAGGCGATGGGTTTTTCAAAAAATAGATAAGAAAATATATGGATATAGCTAACCATAAGTTCAGCTCGAGGAATCTTCGGGTTGAACTTTTTTAGGACATAAAATTGTCTGAATTTCCATTCATATTAATCTTTGTTTGAAATCGCCGTATATTTGTCGGATATTTTTTTCACTCTACGTTGTCGTCGAAGNTCTTATATTAGTTAACTTTTAAAATTGGAAACAAAATACAGTTATTTTTTATTTTTATAAAGAAATATATTCTGTAGCGTACCTGGAGGGTGCGCTACGAACATTATCTCCTAGTACAATAAAAAAATTATCTACAAATAAGCATCATTTTAAGACAGAATTAATATAATCACCGCGTCTCTTTTTTTGATTTGAATATCTTTGCGTGTTTGGTACGAAATGTAAAAAGATATATATTGGTATTATTTGATTGCAAAAGGCTTGTAGTATCTATCATTTTGTGCGATAATAGTAAGACTTGCATTTTACGTTGTTGTATGGTTTATAACTGTTATGATTTGAATGTGAATTTATTTTTACGATATATATTTTTTGAAATATCTTTTGGACTAGCCTGTAGGGCTAGCCTTTTGAGAGTTTTTAAGATAAGGAGTTTTTGATGTGGAAATTGTTCAGGATAAGGTTAAGGTTTTTGCTCTAGGTGGGCTGGATGAGATTGGGAAGAATTTGTATGTGGTTGAGGTGAATGAGAAGATTTTTGTGCTGGATACGGGGCTGAAGCAACCAGATGAGGATATGCTGGGTGTGGATGCTGTTATTCCGGATTTTGCGTATTTGGTGGAAAATAAGAGTCGTATTGCGGGGATTTTTTTGACGCAAGGTCATGATGAGCATATGGGTGCTATTGCGCAGTTGCTTAGTGTGGTGAATGTGCCAGTTTATGGGACGCGTTTGACGATGGCGCTTGTCGAGGATGCAATTTTGGATTCGGAGCTTGATATTAAGAAGTGTAAGCTTTATAAGATTCGTGATGAGAATGAGATGTTTTTTAGTGGGGTGAAGGTGTCGATTTTTAGAACGACGCATAGTATTCCAGGGACTGTCGGGGTTGCGATCCATACGACGTCTGGTGTGATTGTTTATACGTCGGATTTTGTGTTTAATCACAATGCAATGGGTCATTATCAGACGAATTATGGTAAGATTGCTGAAATTGCTAAAGAGGGCGTTTTGTGTTTGTTGTCTGAGAGTGTGAATGCTGCCAGTCCTGGTCATACGGTGACAGGAGATACGTTGTCATATAAGCTTGGGGAGATTTTTTCTCGTACGGATGGTCGGATTATTTGTTCGCTTTATTCGTCTGATTTACATCGGATTCAGATGGTTGTTGATATGACGGTTAAGCATAATCGTAAGTTAGCCATTTTAGGACGTAAGATGCAACGGTTAGTTGATATTGCGGTTAAGATGGGATATTTAAAGATACCGAAATCAGTTTTGATGAGTTTACAATTTCGCAATGAGAAAAATCCGAATAACATGTCTGATTTGGTTGTGATTACAACGGGTAATCGTTATGAGCCTTTTAATGCGTTAGGGCGCATGGTGAAGGGGCATGATCGTTTTGTGCGAATTGAGAAGTCGGATACGATTGTTGTGGCCACGCCGCCGATACTAGGTGTTGAAACGAAGGCTGCAAGCACGCTTGATATGCTGTATCGCACGAAGGCAAATGTTGTTGCAATTGATAAGTCGTTGTTACCAACGTCACATGCTAGCATTGAAGATTTGAAAATGATGATGAGTTTATTTAAACCGAGTTATATCATGCCTGTTAATGGTGAGTATCGTCATTTGATTGCTCATGCTAAGGTAGCACAGACGAAGGGGTATGACTTGGAGAATGTTATCATTTTAAATAACGGTGAAATTGCTTTGTTTGATCAAGGTCAATTTTCGATTAGTGCTGAGTCAATTGAAGCTTCAGAAGTATTGGTTGATGGTCTTGGTGTTGGTGATGTTGGAACGGTTGTTATTAGGGATCGTCAAATGTTGTCTAATGACGGCGTTGTTGTTGTTGTTGTTAATTTGGATAGGAAAACGAAGAAAGTACTGTCTGGACCTGAAATTATCAGTCGTGGCTATGTGTACGATCATAGTGACAAAGCGCTTTTTGCTGAAGTGAAAAATATTGTGCTTGGGATTTTGAATGAAAAAATTGTGGGGAAAAGTTTGAGCTGTAGCTGGCAAGATTTACGTTATGAAATGCGTGAAAAAATTGGTAAATATCTATATGGGAAAACAAGGCATCGCCCGATTGTGATTCCGATTATTGAGGAGTTGCAAATTCAAAAATAAGACGACTCCTTAGTCGTCTTATTTTTAGAATTAGAATTAGAATTAGAATTAGAATTAGAATTAGAATTAGAATTAGAATTAGAATTAGAATTAGAATTAGAATTAGAATTAGAATTAGAATTAGAATTAGTGTTATTGATGTAGGAGGACACTTCCATGGCGAAGAAAAAGCAAGCAAGGGATAAGAAAAAATCAGGTCTTGGTGATTTACCTCTTGAGCTGGTAGGTTTTACTATTTTGGTACTTGTTGTTTTGATGGTTGGACAGCTAGGACTGATTGGGCAAGTTTTAAGGCGCGTAATCGTCATTTTTTTTGGTGATTTTTTCTGGTTTTTTGGTGGAATTATGATGTACTGGGGCTTTAAGCTGGTTGTCACAAGAAAAAAACCAAGTTTTTTTAGTGGACGTCGCCAAATTGGTATTTATTTAACTTTCTTGGCATTGATTGTTTTTGGACATTTGTCAGTTTTTCGTCATTTTCAGATGAGTCCGCTCTCGTTTAGTGATGCTTTAATCAATTATTATTTCATACGCAATGTTGCGACTGCTGATAGCTTGGTTGGCGGTGGTGTCATTGGTGCGTTGATTTATTTGGTTTTTGTGCCGCTTGTTAATTGGATGGGCCTTATTGGGATTGCCTTCTTGATTTTTATTTACGGTATTTTGCTTATACTTGAGATTTCGCTCAAAGATTTATATGACAAGCGTAAAAAAGGACTTCTGAGGGGATTGTTCACTAAAATTCGTGGGCGATTTACTAAAGTTAAGGAGCCATCTATTACTATGAGCGAACCTCCGAAGAAGCAATTAGAAAAAGAAAGTAAGCTAGGTATCCGAAAGAAAAAAGAGCCAGTTGATGACATCAAGATTACGGACTTCACCGATAGCCTCGATAAGCAAGAGTCTAAGGAGCCAACCCTAGATGTTACTGCTGTGCGTGGTGATTTTGTTTTGCCGCCAATTAGTTTGCTAAAGGACTACGAAGATTGGAAGGACAAGGAGGGGGCATTGGCAGTTGCAAAAGATGTGGCCAAGCGGCTTGAGAATACATTTGTTAATTTTGATGTGCGTGCGAAGGTGTCTGCGATTCAGATTGGTCCGACTGTCACGCGCTTTGAAGTGGCACCAGATGCAGGTGTGAAGGTAAGCAAAGTCGTGAGCCTTTCTGATGATATTGCGCTGGCGTTGGCTGTGAAGGGGATTCGTATGGAGGCACCGATTCCTGGGAAATCCGCAATTGGAATCGAGGTGCCGAATACAGTGCCATCAATGGTTTCGTTTAAGGAAATTCTTAGGGAAGTTCCGAAGGGTGCGACGGGTAAGCGTTTGTTATGTGTAATGGGTCGTGATATTTCAGGCGAAATGATGAGCATGGAACTTAATAAGATGCCGCATCTTTTGGTTGCTGGCGCGACTGGTTCTGGGAAGTCTGTCTGTATAAACACGATGATTTGTTCGCTTTTAATGCGTTCTGCGCCAACGGATGTGAGGTTACTGTTGATTGACCCGAAAAAGGTAGAGCTTGCTAGATATAATGGATTGCCGCATTTATTGGCGCCTGTGGTGACGGATGCACATTTAGCAAATAAGGCGCTGCATAAGGTCGTTGTGGAGATGGAGCGACGCTACGAGTTGTTTAGTGAAGCTGTCGTACGAGATATTACAAGTTATAATGAATATGTGACCAAGTATAGTGGGGATAAGGAATCAGCGCCTGAGAAATTGCCGTTTATTGTGGTTATTCTTGATGAGCTTGCTGATTTGATGCTCGTGGCTGCAAGAGAGGTTGAAGATTCAATTATGCGTTTGACGCAAATGGCGCGTGCGGCGGGGATTCATTTGGTTGTTGCAACGCAACGCCCTTCTGTTGATGTTATTACAGGGGTTATCAAGTCTAATATTCCATCACGTATTGCGTTTGGTGTGTCATCAGGCGTTGATTCGCGCACGATTTTAGATATGGTCGGCGCCGAGAAATTGCTTGGCCGTGGGGATATGCTGTTGTTGCCAATGGGTGCGCCGTCACCTGTTCGTGTGCAAGGTGCCTTTATTTCTGATGAGGAAGTTGCGCGTATTGTTGAGTTTATTAAAGGACAAGCGACTGCTGACAAGGTACCGGCTGACTTTTTAGATGATGTTGCGGCGTCTGGTGGTGAGGGGCTTGCGTTGCCATCTGATGACCCGCTCATTAAGGAAGTCTTAGCTTATATTCTTGAGTCGGAAAAAGTTTCAACTTCGCTTTTACAACGACGTTTCAAAATAGGTTATAACCGAGCGGCGAGAATTGTTGACGATCTTGAAATTGCAGGGCTTGTTTCAACAAGCGATGGCAATAAGCCGCGCGAGGTTTTGATGGATGCGGATGTTTATCAAGAGTTGGTGTCTTCGTGATAAAATGGCGATTGCTTATTCGCAACCGTTAAAAACGTTACCATTAGCATGTTCTAAGATTTTTTCTACTAGGGAGAAGGACTTAAAGGATTTGCAGGAAACTGATATTTTAAACATGTGTGACAGGGAAAAATTGATGGGTATGGTGGAAGAATACAAGGGGTACATGATTAATCCTAATAATTTAGATGTGAATGTACACAAGTTAGCGCTTATTTTAAAGAAAAGAGGACAGTGTTAAGTTGTGTTCTACATTCTGTAAGTATTGAGTTTCTGTAATTTATAAGGAGGGATATGGTATGGGTGTTGCTCGTCAAGATTTTTTAGATGAATTGGAAAAAGAATTTGAATATCTTAAAAATGGTGGGACTAGTTATCGTGTAGATATAGCAGAGTTGTGTTTGTTTGTTGCTCAAAGGGTAGAAGAGGTCGATTCTTTCTTTGACAGAGAAAACGCTCAAAAGGTAGCAGCTAGTTTGCTTCCTGATGCAAATTTGGAGCGTTTAAGAGATGTAGCGAAAATGTTAAATACAGTAATAGATTGCTTCTATCTAGAAGCTACGACTCCCGATGAAGTGAAGAAAAAGTTGCTAGAGCGAAAAAGAAAGCGTAAATCTTTAAAATTGACATCCATTTCTTAATTTTTATCTAGTTTGTAATCAAGGGAAGTGTTGCATGGAGTCTGTGCAACACTCTTTTAAGACGAGAAGGTGCTCAATTCGATAAAGTCGGGTTGGCACCTTTTCGCCATTCACAGGTCTTTAAGTTTTGGGCGCTTTATGATACAATTAAATTATTGATTTTTGTGATAGGTTTGGAGTTTTTGGCATGTATTTGAAGAGGATTGAGGCGTTTGGGTTTAAGTCATTTGCGAAGAAGACGGTTTTGTCATTCGAGAAGGGTGTAACGGCAATCGTCGGGCCAAATGGCAGTGGGAAGAGTAATGTGTCGGATTCGATTCGCTTTGTGCTTGGGGAGCAGTCTGTGAGGAATTTGCGTGGAGCGAAGATGGATGATGTTATTTTTTCAGGTACGGATGGACGGAAGGCGCTTAACTACGCTGAGGTGACAATCGTTCTAGACAATTCGGCGGGGGAATTACCCCTTGAATTTAGTGAAGTTTCGGTGACTAGGCGTGTTTTTCGTGATGGTGGAAGTGAGTATCAGATCAATGGCGAGAAGGTGCGTTTACGGGACGTGGCTGATTTGATTATGGACACGGGGATTGGACATGACTCGCTGTCGATGATTTCGCAGGATCATGTCAAGAAAGTTGTCGATGGCAAGCCTGAGGATCGTCGTTATATTTTAGAAGAAGCGGCCGGTATTTTAAAGTACAAGGTGCGTAAGAAAGAGGCGACCCGAAAGCTCGATAGCACGACAGAGAACCTGAATCGAGTGAAGGATATTATTAATGAACTCGAGGTGCAGGTAGAGCCGTTGCGCGAGCAATCCAGTGAGGCGAAGAAATACCTTGAGGTTCGAGAAGAACTTGCAAATATTGAGGTCAGTATGCTCGCCCATGACATTAAGGGTGGTACAGATAGGTTGGGAGCGCTTAAGTCAGAGCGACTTGACCTGGAAGTACGCCAAATGGGCGAGTCTAAAAAAATTGATGAAGCTGAGCTGGCGCAAATTGACATCGACGGACAGTTGAATCAGAAAAATAGCGACATCGAGGCGGGTCAAGAAGAGCTGGTTGCCAAATCGGAGCTGATTCAACAACTAATCGGGCGTACCGACGTACTAAAAGAGCGCCTCAAAAACGAGAGCAGCAACATCGGCGAGCTCGAAGCTAGGGAAGATCAACTGGGCAAGGAAATCCATATGGTGACGAGTCGCTTAATCGAGGCTGGCGAGTCGGCGCAGGCGGCGCAGGCTGACCTGGAAGCGAAAAAATCCGCGATGACCGAGCGTCAGACTGAAATTGCCGACCTGGATGGCAACATGCAGGAGCGCTTGAGCACCGAGCAGGCGCACTATTTCGAGCTGACGCTTGACCTGAACGACACCAAAAACCGATACGTGCAAAACGAGGAGCAGCTGGGCAACCTAGGGAGCCAAAATACCCATGTGAGCGGGCGCTTGAAAGACTTAAAAGCGGCAAAAGGCGCGCTTGACGAAGCATGGAAAGACTTGGAATCAAAAGAAGTCGGCCTGAAAGAAAAATTGCAAGCGTTGCGAGCAGATTTTGCGCGTCAAAAGAAAACAGTTGACGAAAAAGGTGAACGCGTGCGAAATGAAGAAGCAAATAAACAGCAAGCGAAATATCAATTAGATTCGACGAAAAGTAGATTGCAATGGTTGCTGGATGCGCAGTCGGACTTTTCTGGCTTTACAGAAGGTGCAAAGCAAATTTTGAGAGCGGGGAAACAAGGGCAGGTATCGGGCGTTTTAGGCGCAGTTGCTGAACTCGTTACGATTTCAGATGACGTGCAAGTCGCAATGGACGTTGTACTCGGACCTGTATCCAACCAGATTGTCACAGTCGATGACACAAGTGCTAAAAAAGCGATTGCACACTTGAAATCACAGCGTGCAGGACGTGCCACTTTCTTACCCTTGAATGTTATCAAGGGGCGGAAAATTCCCACTGAAGTTGTGAATGCAGTTGTTGGCATGGATGGATTTGTTGGCGTTGCATCAGAATTGGTGAAATTTGATAATCAATATCGCAATATTTTCGAGAACTTACTTGGGAATGTTGTCGTTGCCAAAGATATTGATGTGGCGAATGTCATTGCTGCGAAATTGAATCGTCGTTTTCGAGTTGTCACACTCGCTGGAGATGTTATCAATCCTGGCGGTTCAATGACAGGTGGACAAGTGCGACGTACTGGAAATACCGTACTTAAACAACGTAAAGACATTGAAAATCAACAAAATTTGGTTGCCAAGTTGGGAACTGAAATTGCCGATTTTGCTAACAAACAATCTGAGCTTGACGCACAATTTGAAGTTGAGCTGACTAAACTTGAACGTCTGGAAACAGAAGGAACGTCGCTTAACGAAGAACTTGCGACATTGCATGAAGAAAAATTGAGGCTAGGGTTCCAGAAGGAAGCAAGCACCAGAGAGTTAGAACAAGCGACATCTGAATCATCAAGACATGAAACGCTTGAATCTGATTTGATTACAATTAACAATAATCTAGCAGAAAAACGTGTGACATTAGAGTCACAGATTTCTGTGAGTCAAGCAAAGATCACTGACTTGGAGGAGAAATTACACTCGAGTGAATTCTTAAAATCAGAGTTAGAAACTGAACTAACCTCGCTAAAAATAGAAGTTGCGACACTTGAAGCCAAGTTTACGTTACAAAGTGAGAATGTAGAGCGTTTAGAAACTGAAGCCAAAAAGATTGGTGCTGACCTAGAAACCATTCAAGCTAGAATCAAATCAATTGGCACAGATTCTTCAGAAAACGACGATCTCATTGCGAGCTTGAACGAGCAAATTGAATCTGAACATAAAGCACGTGAAGCATTGACCGAATCGATCGCTACCAAACGGGCAGAAGTTGCAAATTTGAGCGCAAAGGCCAAGGAAATAAACCTAAGTTTGCAAGAATCACGCAAATTTTACAGCAAGCTTGGTTATGAAATGAACGCCATTGATGTTGAATCAGGGAAGCTGGATGTCTCAATCGACCTAAATATATCAAAGCTTGAAACTGAATATGAAATGACAGTCACTCATGCTTTAGAGCATTACCCAATGACAGGCGATGTCGGCATCATGCGCCAGAAAATTTCAAACCTAACCGCAAGGTTAAGTCAATTTGGTGAAGTCAATCTAGGTGCAATTGCTGAATTTGAACGCGTGAGTGAACGTTATAACTTCCTAACAACCGAACGTGAAGACCTGCTCAAAGCATCAGACGACCTACAAAACTCCATCTCAGAAATGGACGGTGAGATGACGCTGAAATTCAAGGAAACCTTCGACCTGGTCCGCACGAACTACATTGAAATTTTCAGACAACTTTATAACGGTGGAACAGCTGATCTTATGCTAACCGATCCAGACGATTTGCTAAATACAGGAATCGAAATTATCGCCCGTCCACCAGGTACAAAACTCCGTACATCCAACCTACTTTCTGGAGGTCAGAAGGCGCTTACATCTATCGCGCTCTTATTTGCAGTTCTCAAAGTCCGTACAGTTCCGTTTTGCATCCTTGACGAAGTGGAAGCGGCACTTGACGAAGCCAACGTAGCACGTTACGCGAGTTACCTGAAGAAATTCAGCGATGACACACAATTTATCGTCATCACACACCGCCGTGGAACAATGGAAAAAGCTGACACATTATATGGGGTCACCATGCAAGAACGTGGCGTCACAACCCTCGTATCAGTCCGTATGGATGACGTAGAAAAATATCTAGATGAATAGGTAATGAGCGGAAATGGCGGTTGCTGCCTGCAACCGTCAAGAGCTTTAAACAATGAAAAAGTGAACATTTTTTAGAATTGAATATGAAACAATGACGAATATCTTTTTATACAAAGGGTTTTAAGACGTAGCGCCGCCTGGGCGCTTACGTTATTAGAAGATTTGGGAGTGGATGAAGATGGGATTTTTCGATAGATTTTTCAAGAAAAAAGAGATAAGTGAGACGGAACTTCGCGCGCAGAAGAACTATAAAGAGGGGTTGAAAAAGACGAGGGGGAGCTTACTTGCGGGTTTGCAGTCGGTATTTTCGAGTTACACTCAGGTCGATGAGGCGTTGTTTGAGGAACTGGAGGAAATTTTCATCACGGCAGATGTTGGTGTCGATACAGTGCTTGATTTTGTGGAGCAGTTAAGGCAGGCGGCGCGTGAATCAGGCATCGAAGATCCAAAGGAATTGCAGCCGATTTTGGTCGATAAATTGTTTGAAATCTACGTAAAAGGGGAGTTCGTCAATGCGAATTTGACACTGAATAAGGACGGCTTAACAGTCGTGCTGTTTGTCGGGGTTAATGGCGTTGGAAAGACGACTTCGATTGCCAAAGTGGCGAACCAACTAAAGGCGCAAGGGAAATCGGTATTGATGGCGGCGGGGGACACCTTCCGTGCAGGAGCAATCGACCAGCTCAAAGTGTGGGGCGAGCGCTTGGATGTACCTGTCGTAGCGCTTTCGGAAGGCTCGGATCCATCGGCAGTTATGTTTGATGCTGTAAAAGAAGCGAAGGCATCTGGTGTAGACGTGCTCCTCTGCGATACGGCGGGA
>JGI990J12352_1000232_pt1 | contig 13194 bp, 4 predicted proteins | sample Intmic4MA4BA4MSA_FD_12352 | JGI IMG/M metagenome (IMG submission 12352) | reverse complement strand
CTCCATAGTGGGTGTCGCGTAGGTGCATAGGGATTTCGAGTGAGCCCATGTTGTCTAAATCAGCTAAGGCAGCACCAATGGCTTGGTGGGATGCGCTAGACTTCGGTGCCAGCGCGAGAAGCGAGACAGCTTGTGCGAGCGGGATGCTCGCTTCGGGGAATCCAACTTGGAGTGCTGCGTCTGTGCAACTTTTGACAATGGTGATGGCTTGCGGATAGGCCAGACCGATGTCTTCTGCTGCGGTAACGAGCAAACGCCTACAAATTGAGGTAAGGTCGCCAGCTTTGATGAGACGGGCAAGGTAATGGATAGATGCATCAACGTCGCTGCCTCGAATCGATTTTTGAAAGGCGCTCAGGGTATCGTAGTGCGCATCTCCAAATTTATCGTAAGCAAATCCTGCCGTTTGCGTGCATTCTTTGGCAAGTTCGATGGTGAGGACAAAGTTTTTCGCTTTTGTATTTGGATATAATGCTAATTCTAGAAAGTTGAGCGCACGACGCAAATCGCCACTTGCCATGTTTGCGATATAGGTAAGCGCCTCGTCTTCGTACGTAAGGGGGTGGACGAAAAATTCTTCTTGTACAATGTCTATTGCACGTAACAAGCCAGCTTTGATATCTGATGCGTCAAGCTGCTTGAATTCCAATATCGTTGACCGGCTCAATATGGCGCCAAAAATGGTGAAATATGGATTTTCTGTTGTGCTTGTAATTAGCGTTATATCGCCTGATTCAATGTATTTCAAAATCGTCTGTTGTTGCTTTTTGTTGAAGTTTTGAATCTCATCCAAATATAACAATATTCCATTGCTACCTTCAAGTGTCCCGAGGCTTGCGATAACTTGTCTAACATCTGCTGTATTCGCTTCGGTCGCGTTTAATTTATGGATTTTACGATTTGAAAGTCCTGCTAAAATATTGGCAATCGTCGTCTTCCCTGTTCCAGATGGTCCGTAAAAAATGAGATTTGGAATATAGCCCGAAGATGTCAACTTCTTCAAGATCCCACCTTCACCTGCTATATGCACCTGTCCGATCACTTCTTCAAGCCGCAATGGGCGCACTAAGTCTGCTAATGGTTTCATATTTGTCACTCCATTCCTGCGTCACTACGTTCAGTAAGTAGTAAACAGTGAGCAGTAAAAAATAAAACCCATATTGGATTTTGTAGCAATCTACAAGAGTAAGAGCTAATACTAATTCAGTTTTGAAATTGGAAACAAAATACAGTTATTTTTTATTTCTACAAGGAAACATATTCTGTAGCGTGCTTCACAGCGCACGTGAAGAATGTGTTGACGCAGTAGGCACAAAAAAGAACGGATTTTGTCTGGTTTTAAAAGTTGATTAGTACAAGTTCAAAAATCTTTGAAAAAAAGAGAAGCCAGTTTTGAAAATCCGATTTCTCTTTCTATATGCCAGCCTAATTCTCAGTTTCCTAAAGACGCCGTGTGCCACTTTGGCACACCTGCGCCATTTCAATTTTTTTACATTCTATCTAGCATCATACCTGTTCCGACGGCTACGCAGTGTAATGGGTTGTCAGCTACGAATACAGGGACACTCAACTCGTCAGCAAGTAGGCGATCCAAACCATCGAGAAGCGCCCCACCACCTGTTAATACGATTCCCTTATTCATAATGTCTGCTGCCAGTTCAGGAGGTGTTTGCTCTAGAATATTCTTCGTCGCATGAACAATGATGCGCACTGATTCACGGAGTGCACCTTCTACTTCTGTTGATGTAATCGTGACAACTTTTGGTAATCCTGAAATCATGTCACGGCCACGTACTTCCATGGATTCTTCTTTTCCGTCTTTTAGGTAGACAGTCGCAACGCCAAATTTCACGTCTTCGGCTGTACGCTCGCCTGTAAGGAGTTTGTAGTTGTTTTTCAGGTAGTCTACGATGTCCTTGTCAAATCTGTTTCCTGCAACTTTAATTGATGCTGATGTTACAATATCACCGAGTGAAAGCACAGCAATGTCAGTCGTTCCCCCACCGATATCGATAACCATGTTCCCAGACGGTCTTGAAATATCCATCCCTGCCCCAAGTGCGGCAATTTTTGGCTCTTCTTCAATAATAACATTACGCGCACCACATTTTTCAGCAGCTTCACGAATCGCATTTTTTTCAACGAGCGTAATATTACTTGGGCAACAAATCAAAATTCTTGGTTGCGAAAGTAGCCCCTTGATTTTCACAGCATTAATAAAGCTTTTTAGCATAAGCTCTGTTGCTTCAATATCTGCAATAACGCCATCTTTCATCGGTTTAATAACTTCGATTTTGCCAGGTGTACGCCCAATCATCTGACGTGCTTCCTCACCCGCAACCGCCTTACCTGTCTTCACGTTCTTTGCCACAACCGACGGTTCCTCTAAAACGATGCCTTTCCCTTTTTCATAAATCAAAATATTCGCAGTTCCTAAATCAATCCCAATATCTTTTGAAAATAGCACGACTCATTCCTCCAAATCCAAATCATTACGCTTATTATGTCCAATTTTTCATAATTTTTTCAATTACCTTTTATTTTAACACAAATTGATTACCATGACTACAACAAATTTAAAATCTCGACAAATTTCTAACATAAATTCCATTTCTAATGGCTGAAGACTGGCTCACGCTCATCCTTCAGTCTTTTTTTTGTATGTGGGCGTTGCTTTGGAAGAAAGAAATTCCGCATCTGACTCCAGACGCGGAATTTTATGATGAATATTATTTTTTTTGAAATTTAAAATAATTTCTTATGGGCGAATCCATAATGCAGGTCTCCAGCTGGTTGCAGTTTGAGCCAAACCGTAGCTAGGAGTGAATATCCGCTCACTTCCTATACGTCGAAATGGACTTGAATTTGAAACTCCAGGTGATCGTAATTGCCACCAGTTCGACAACCATTGTCCAGAATTGGGCGAAGGATCAAAATACGCTTTAGCTTCTGTAAGACTCAATGCAAATGGTTCTCCATTTCCAATCTGACCTACTGGGCGTGTAAACGCCTGCGGACGAGCTGGTAATGCCATCATTTCCTCATTATCCATCCAAACGTCACCGTGTTGCCAATCTGCTTCAATTCCTGCACCAAGCGCTGTTCTCTCTGTCGCAGGTCCTGTCATGTCCACAGCACCAAATTCATAATTAAGTGCTCTCTCTCGTAAAGCGCGACCTACGTTGTCATTGTGTTCATTATTAAACCATTGAATCATGAATTGCCTTAAATCTGAATGCTCAAATATCGTCCAGTGACCTGAGGCATTATAGTGACTATTACTACTTGCACGACCATCTAGTGTGTCACGTTCAGTAATAATCAGCGCATTCCCTACACCCCCTCGTTGATCCTCTACTGGCACCAATACTCGCCATATGGTTCCTGTGTCTGGATCTTGGAATGTCTCATGCGCCACGTCTGGTACGTTAAGTGGTTGGATTAACCACAAATCAAGTGCACCCTCTGTCATATCATCAAATTCTGGTGCAACTTCTATATGAGTCAAGTTGGTAAATTGCGCCTCCACATTGATGACATACTCTATTCCTTCATCATGTATATCCTTTACGGTAATTTCATCGAGCAAGAGTGACGTTGCATCTTCTGATGCCAATGGACTTGCCCAATAGAACCATCCATCTGTGTCTAGTACCCAAAAATTTCCTCTTGGTCTTTCCAATTCTTCCCACTGCTGCATTGTCATTATACCATTTGTTACTGGGTGGCTTAGTGTCACACCTTCTCTTGTTGGATTTTCTGGCGACAGTGTATATCTTGCTATATGTTCAAATGGTTCGTCTGTATCTGGATTATTAATGACACGTAAAATTCCAGTTTCATCAACTATCAGTCTGGGTGACGACAGGGTGTCTCCCGCCTCCCAATAGTCATGTTCTCCATGCTCATCTGTTGAGTTGGCAATATCCGAACCTGCATGACCCATTAATCCTGGTCCTGTTTGATTTCCATTAGTTAAAATATCCCGAGCTTCTATCTGCGTTGTTATATCGAATGTATGTCCATCTACTGCCATTCCTGTTGCTTCTATCATTTCATATGCATTTACCCGATTAAACAATGACGGCACTGATCCATCTATATGAGTCTCGGCCACGTTATACTCTGCGTGATTAAACGTCGGCATAAATACTTTGTCATTATGATGCCCCAAATTCCATTCTATTCCATTTCGCTCAAATATTGTTGTTAATGAATTTAACTGTCTTGTATGTGGATTATCTGGCGCTGATACATAAATCGGCCATTCTACTCCATCAACACCTGTCCCAAGCGGATTATCAATCGTTGTCCCAGCAATGACTGGCACGCCACCACTCGTCATAAATTCTCTTAATCTTACTCTTACAAAAATTCTATTTTCTCCGAAATTTTCCGCAAATAAGTCCTTATTATGAGTTCCTTCTCCAAAGCCTTCTGAACCGTTTTCCCACACGAAGTTGTCATGGAATCTTCCGCCAAAGTTTGTTCCAACATCCAACGCGTTAAATCCGACATTATTAAACTGCGTCCATGCATATGTTCCTGTCAGCAAGATTAACAACATCAGCAATGCTGCGATTATCCCTGTTTGCAATTTCCTTCTTTTATTTCTATCCATAAAAAAAGCACCTCTCAATATTACAGAAGTGCGCTTAAAAATGTTATTTTACTAACTACTTCCTCGTTAGCTCGGCGCCTTCTCGTTATGATTGGGCGCCTTCTCGTTATGATAATTCTACCATATTTCTCTCTTGTCTTCAACCTTGAATCAGGCGTCGAAAACGCTATTTTCTCTAGCTATCTGGGTAATTTCAAAATCTGGCGTCATCAGGCGTTTACCCCGTTTAAAGTGTAATATTTCACACAAAGAGAAAAGACGCCATCCGAGGAAGTTTCATCGGATGTGCGCCATTAGAGTTTGTTTATTCAGTTGCTTCTATTGTCTCTACTGCTTTTGATTCTTGGACTACTGCTTGGAAGTTTTCGTCGTCGAATTCATCTTCTGGTTTGTCGTGGCGCGGGGCAATGTGCTCCTCACGCAGTATACCAGTACCTGCAGGAATCAATTTACCGAGGATAACATTCTCTTTGAGTCCAACTAGCTCATCAACTTTACCACGGATGGCTGCGTCTGTTAATACGCGTGTTGTCTCCTGGAATGATGCCGCTGATAGGAATGATTCTGTTTCAAGAGAGGCTTTTGTGATACCAAGAATGGTTGGCATTCCAACTGCTGGGCGTTTTTTGTTAGCGACTGCTTTGTTGTTTACACGTGTATAATGGACGCGATCAATTAACGTACCAGGTAAGATTTCAGTATCTCCACCGTCAATGATTTTTACTTTCTTCATCATTTGGTGAAGCATGATTTCGATATGTTTATCTGATAGTTCTACTCCTTGCGCGCGGTATACGTTTTGTACTTCTTTTAGAATGTAGGCTTGTGTTGCTCCAGCGTCTTTAACACGGAGTAGCTCTTTTGGATCGATTGATCCTTCGGTTAGCATATCTCCAGCTGTAACATCTTCACCTTCCTTATTGAGTGGACGTGCACCATAAGGGAGTAGGTAGCTTCGCGTTTCGTTCTTGTTTGACAACACAATCTCATAACGTTTACGAGCATTTCCTCTAATAGCTGAGATTGTTCCGTCGATTTCTGCAATAACAGCACGTCCTTTTGGATTACGCGCTTCGAAAAGTTCTTGGATACGTGGGAGACCTTGTGTGATATCCACACCTGCAACCCCTCCAGTATGAAAGGTTCTCATGGTAAGCTGTGTTCCTGGCTCACCAATTGATTGAGCGGCCATGATTCCAACTGCTTCTCCAACTTCAACATCTTTACCAGTTGCAAGGTTTCGTCCATAACATTTTTTACAGATACCTTTGTTTGCGTTACATGATGAAATCGTTCTGATAGAAATTTTTTCGATACCTACTTCGATAATTTCTTTGGCAGCTTCATCTGTTATGTATGCGTTTGCTCCGATGATTTGGTCACCTGTTTTAGGATGCAATACTTGCTTTGACGTATATCGACCTGCGATTCTTTCGAATAATGATTCAACTGTTTGTCCGCGTTCTGTAATTTCAGTTACGTAGTGTCCACGATCCGTACCACAATCTGCTTCACGCACGATAATATCCTGGGCAACGTCAACAAGACGACGGGTCAAGTATCCTGAATCGGCAGTTTTAAGTGCTGTATCGGCAAGACCTTTACGCGCACCGTGAGTCGAGATAAAGAACTCAGTAACGGTTAGACCTTCACGGAATGACGATTTGATTGGAAGTTCAATTGTCTTACCAGACGGGTTTGCCATAAGTCCACGCATACCAGCAAGCTGCGTGAAGTTCGAGGCGTTACCACGGGCCCCAGAGTCAGACATCATATAGATATGGTTGTCATTTGGAAGTTCTTCCATCAAGGCATCCTGAATTTCATCTTTAGCCTTTGTCCAAACGTCAAGTACGAGACGGTATCTCTCTGCATCGGTTAAAAGACCTTGATGGTAGTAGTGGTGGATTTTTGCCACTTGCTCATCACCATCAAAAAGGATATCCTTTTTTTGTTTTGAGACAACAACGTCAGAAACTCCAACTGAAATACCTGCAATTGTCGAGTAAGCAAATCCTAAGTCTTTTAATTCATCAAGCATTCTTGATGTCTCGGTCGTCTTATATTTGCGGAAAATTTCTGAGATAACATCGCCTAAAAACTTTTTCTTAAACGGCTCAACAACTACCATCTTCTTTAAACTTTTGGCAAGGTCTACTCCCTTATCAATAAAATAAATTTCAGGCGTAGCCTCGTTCAAGTTTTTCATCGTCGGTTCATTTAGATATGGGAACTCACTTGGTAAGATGTTATTGAAAATGACTTTCCCTAATGTAGTCACAATGAATTTATTGGCTTGTTCAGGTGCAAATGTACCTTGAGCAAAAGAATCAACATCAACTGCTATACGTGAATGTAAACTCACAAAGCCATTAGCATATGCCATGTGTAATTCATCTGTATCTTTGAATATTTTTCCTTCACCAAGTGCACCTTCAATTTCCATCGTTAGGTAATAGTTTCCTAAAACCATATCCTGTGACGGTGTAACAACTGGTTTTCCATCTTTTGGATTCAAGATGTTGTTTGCCGCAAGCATTAAAAGTCTTGCCTCAGCCTGCGCTTCTTGTGATAAAGGAACGTGAACGGCCATCTGATCGCCATCAAAATCGGCGTTGAAAGCTGTTGTAACGAGTGGGTGTAGTCTAATCGCGCGACCTTCTACAAGTTTTGGTTCGAACGCTTGGATACCAAGTCTGTGAAGTGTCGGTGCACGGTTTAATAAAACAGGGTGCTCACGAATAACATCCTCAACAACATCCCAAAGCGAGTCATCCATGCGCTCAATCATTTTCTTAGCACTTTTAATGTTTTGTGCCATATCGCGCGCTACTAATTCTTTCATAACAAATGGCTTAAATAGTTCAAGTGCCATTTCTTTTGGAAGACCACATTGATCCATCTTCAAGTCAGGTCCGACAACGATAACTGAACGTCCTGAGTAATCCACACGCTTTCCAAGTAGGTTTTGACGGAAACGTCCTTGCTTACCTTTCAACATATGCGATAACGATTTAAGCGGTCTGTTACCTGGTCCTGTAACTGGACGCCCACGACGACCATTATCAATCAAAGCATCGACTGCTTCTTGAATCATACGCTTTTCGTTATTAATGATAATGTTTGGCGCACCAATTTCTAGGTAACGAATCAAACGGTTATTACGGTTGATAACACGACGATATAGATCATTCAAATCAGATGTCGCAAAACGACCACCATCAAGTTGAACCATCGGACGAATATCTGGTGGAATAACTGGCAATGCATCCATAATCAAGCACTTCGGATCATTTCCAGATGCTCTAAACGCTTCGATAACATCAAGACGTTTAATCAGCTTCGCACGCTTTTGCCCTTGGAAAAATTTCAACTCAGCACGTAATTCTGTCGCCTCTGCCTCCAAGTCAAATCCTTCAAGAATTTCCTTAATCGCTTCAGCACCCATTCCAACCTTAAACGTATCGCCATACTTCTCAAGCGCATCGCGATATTCTTTGTCGGTCAAGACAGACATTTTCACTAAATCAGTCGTCCCTGAATCAATCACAATATGATTAACAAAATAAATAACTTCCTCAAGCTCACGTGGCGACATGTTCAAAAGAAGTCCCATACGACTCGGGATTCCCTTTACATACCAAATATGGGCAACTGGCGCAGCAAGCTCAATATGTCCCATACGCTCACGACGAACCTTTGCAACCGTTACCTCAACTCCACAACGCTCACAAACAATCCCTTCATGACGAATACGCTTATATTTACCGCACGCACACTCACAATCTTTTTGCGGCCCAAAAATACGCTCACAAAACAACCCATCTCTCTCAGGCTTTAACGTTCTATAGTTAATTGTTTCAGATTTTTTAACCTCTCCATACGACCATCCACGAATCGTATCTGCAGAAGCAAGTCCAATTTTCATATACTTAAACTTATTAACATCAACCAAGGCGCTTCCTCCTTTTGGTGGCAAGTCTAATTGGCGCAGTATGCGCACAACCCAGCTTGTCTTAGCTTGCCATAGCGTTAGACTCCAACGCTATGGCTTTTGTTTTCGGTCACCTCGCTGGAATCCAGCAAGAGGTGACCTATATATCCAGTTGCATCTCACAGGCTTTTTCAAATTTCTAGCCTAGTGTCCCATCAGGCTAGAAATCATAGAAATTTGGCGGAAGTCTAGGATATTCGTCTCAACTTTTCCTTAGTCCTGTACTTTTACTTCTTAAAAGAAGTAAAAGTACAGGACTGCGAAGATTTTCAAAAGCCCCGAGACCCCGCAAAGTGGTACTTTGCGGGGTGGTGAAGCGTTTGGCTTCACCTTTAACTTATATCATATTTACTCATCGTTATTGCTAGTTGCATCTTCATTTGAATCGCCGCTTATATTCTCGGCAGGGACTGCATCTTTTGATGCAGCCGTTTCAGGCAATTGCTCCGAATTTTGTACAACAGCTTCACTTGGGACAATCTGGTTGTTTTTAGCTGTGTTTAAATCACGGATTTCGATTTCTTCCTGATTTTCATCCAAGATTTTGATATCCATACCAAGCGATTGAAGCTCTTTTACAAGTACACGAAACGATTCAGGAATTCCTGGTGCAGGGACGTTTTCGCCACGTACAATCGCTTCATAAGTTTTCACACGACCGTTGATATCATCCGATTTTACAGTTAAAACTTCTTGCAAGATATAGGCTGCACCATATGCTTCAAGTGCCCAAACCTCCATCTCACCAAAACGCTGTCCACCAAATTGAGCTTTACCGCCAAGTGGTTGTTGTGTAACAAGTGAGTAAGGCCCGATAGATCGTGCATGTAGTTTGTCGTCAACCATATGCGCAAGTTTAATCATATACATGACACCAACTGCGATACGGTTATCAAATGCTTCACCTGTGCGTCCGTCGTAAAGAACCGTTTTTCCGTCTGCATCAAGTCCCGCTTCCGCCATGATAGCATCAAGATCCTCAGTTTTAACGCCATCAAAAACTGGCGTCGCAATATGAATACCTAGTTTTTTAGCAGCCATGCCCAAATGGATTTCAAGAATCTGACCGATATTCATACGTGACGGTACCCCAAGCGGGTTAAGCATGATATCAACTGGCGTTCCATCAGCCATGTAAGGCATATCCTCTTCAGGAAGGATTTTTGAAATAACACCCTTATTCCCGTGGCGACCTGCCATCTTATCCCCTTCAGAAATTTTACGCTTTTGAACGATGTAAATACGGATAACTTCATTAACACCAGGTGCTAATTCATCGCCATTAACACGTGAGAAATATTTCACATCATGAACAATTCCGTCACCACCATGAGGCACTCTGAGCGATGTATCACGCACTTCACTTGCTTTTTCACCAAAGATAGCATGGAGTAAGCGCTCCTCAGCTGTGAGTTCCGCTTGTCCTTTAGCCGTTACCTTTCCAACTAAGATGTCATCTTCTTTAACTTCAGAACCAACAATAATGACACCATCGTCATCGAGGTTTCTCAGTGCATCATCACCAACACCTGGAATATCTCGTGTGATTTCCTCAGGTCCAAGCTTCGTATCACGCGCTTCAATTTCATACTCTTCAATATGAACCGACGTATAAACATCATCTTTTACAAGGCGCTCACTCATAATGATAGCATCCTCGTAGTTGTATCCATTCCATGTCATAAAGGCAACGGTTACGTTACGTCCAAGGGCAAGTTCCCCCAAATCCATAGAAGATGAATCTGCTAAAATATCGCCAACTTCAACCTTGTCACCTTTCTCAACAATTGGAACTTGGTTAAGAACCGTGCTTGAATTAGAACGAACAAACTTCGTAAGTGGATACTTTTCAACATTACGACCCTTTTTAACATGAATTGACTTTGCATCAACACGGTCAACCGTACCTTCTGAAACTGCAACAACAGCCTGACCAGAGTCACGTGCATTGACAAACTCCATCCCAGTCCCGACGACTGGTGCCTCTGGAATCAAAAGTGGAATTGCTTGACGTTGCATGTTCGCCCCCATCAAGGCACGGTTGGCATCATCATGCTCTAAGAACGGAATACATGCTGTTGCAACAGAAACAATCTGCTTAGGAGATACTTCTACATAATCAACATCAACCGAAGAAACAACCTTTGTCTCACCGTGATGACGGACAACAACAGTATCAGGTAACTTATCCCCTACACCGACACCAACAGACGATTGAGAAATAATATAGCGATCTTCCTCATCAGCAGTTAAGTATACAATGTCATCAGTTAGTGTAACCACTGTTTCACCGTTCTTCTCTACTTCCTTCGTCACCTTACAATAAGGCGTCTTGATAAATCCGAATTCATCAACTTTTGCATAGGTAGAGAGTGCATTGATTAACCCGATGTTTGGCCCCTCTGGCGTTTCAATTGGACATAGTCGTCCATAGTGAGAATAGTGAACGTCACGTACTTCCATACCAGCGCGTTCACGCGTAAGACCACCAGGTCCAAGCGCCGATAAACGTCTTTTATTTGTAAGCTCTGATAACGGATTCGTCTGATCCATGAACTGTGACAATTGAGATGAACCAAAGAATTCTTTAATCGACGCTGTAACTGGACGAATGTTAATTAAAGTAGACGGTGTAATCCCTTCTTCTTCTTGAATTGACATACGTTCACGTACAACACGTTCCATACGAGAAAGACCAATGCGTAGCTGGTTTTGCAACAATTCACCAACAACACGTAAACGACGGTTTCCTAAATGATCAATGTCATCTAAATATCCAACGCCATAAAGTAAGTTGAAGAAGTAGCTGATCGACGCTAGAATGTCAGAAGTTGAAATATTTCTAACTTCTTCATCTACAACACTACCTACGACTTTTATGATCTCAAGTTCTTCGCCTAGGTTTGGATTGTAAATTTCAAATTCTTGAACATATGTATCTATACCTTCTTCTAAATCACTAGCCAACGCAATTTGACGAATATTTGCAGATGCAAGACGCCCTCCAATTGATTCAAGAATTTCACGTGTTAATAGCGTATCTTTCTCAACTAAAATTTCACCTGTCTCACTATCAAAAATATCTCCCGCAAGTTTTTGATTAAGTAACCTGTCAACAACATTCAACTTTTTATTGAATTTATACCTTCCAACGCGGGCTAAGTCATATCGCTTCGGATCAAAGAAGCGAGATGCAAATAAAGCACGCGCCCCTTCAGTCGTTGCTGGTTCACCTTGACGCAGTTTTTGGAAAATTTCCATCAGGGCTGTATCATTATCGGTTGTTGAATCTTTTTCAAGCGTATTGAAAAGATATTGATTTTCGCCAAAAAGCTCAACAATTTTCTCGTTCGTATCTACACCAAGGGCACGTAAAATGACCGTGATTGGAATTTTTCTCGTCCTATCAACACGTACATAAACAATATCCTTAGCATCAATTTCATACTCAAGCCAAGCACCACGACTTGGAATTACCTGAGCTAAATACTTATCTTTCCCACTTTTTTTATCAACATCTTTGCTGTAATAAACACTTGAAGAACGTACCAGCTGCGAAACTACAACACGCTCTGAACCGTTGATAATAAACGTACCAGTCGGTGTCATCAATGGGAAATCACCCATATAAATCTCGCTTTCCTTAACCTCTTCAACAAGCCCAGTTTCTTCACTCTTAATGTGGAGGCGCACTTTCACACGCAAAGGAGCTGCATAATTGACATCGCGTTCCTTAGCCTCTAAAACCGAATACTTCGTTTCACCCAAAGAATAATCTACAAACTCAAGCGCCAAATTTCCATTCGTATCCTCAATTGGCGAAATTTCCTTAAACATCTCACGAATGCCATGCTCAAGAAACCACTCATAAGAAGCAGTCTGAATTTCAATCAAGTTAGGAAGTTCTAGCGCTACGTCGATACGTGAATAATTACGACGTTCTCTTTTCTTTCCATATTGAACAACTTTGCCTGCCATGCACGTCACCTCTTTAAAATTTATAACATCATATAAATCTCCCGACAAAACAGTCGAAAAAATCAAAAATCACCTAAGTAAAAGCAAACGTCACCTAGATGCAAATTCAAGTCTTCAAACTGCGAAAAACGTCGATATCTCCGGGCTAAAACCATGCAATCCGACACAAGCAATTCGGGAACTGACCATTATAAGGCATTCTAACATCATAACATTTTTTCTGGCGTCAGTCAATGACTAATTCAAAAAAATTTCGAATGGCGTTGGTGATTTAACCCTAGCTATTTCTAGGGCTAGAATCACCACGTCTTTTGGGCTTTGTAGACAGATTATGACTTAAAGCCACCCCTGAACTCTCAGAGGTGGCTATTATGATGAAGATTGCATATAAAAGAAAACAAGCCTCGATGTTTGCTTTCAACATCAAGGTCGTATCCAAAGGGCTGGGCGGAAATCACAAGTCAAAGAAGCAACTAAAGCGGATGCAATACCATTGCTTACCACACGTTGGATTCCCGTCAACATCGCCTGTCCTAAATGTGAATTGTCTTTTAATGCGACAGTTAAAAAAGTCGAATAAAAACTCGAAAATTTCTCCCTA
>JGI990J12352_1000231_pt1 | contig 13253 bp, 7 predicted proteins | sample Intmic4MA4BA4MSA_FD_12352 | JGI IMG/M metagenome (IMG submission 12352) | reverse complement strand
CCAGTTGATCAAAAAAGCCCAGTTGTTCACGATGACAGTGACGGCATTTACTCACATCGAAATTGGGAACCAGAGCCTAACCTGCCGTTGCTAGGTGAATTCACCCCGTTTGCGACGAATGATTTTCAGCTATTTGGGGCAACGCGGGCAACAGGCGAGCTTGGTAACCATTTAGGCGAAATGACCATTGCTGCTGTCGAGGTTTTGCTCCTTGGCGAGCATCAGGCGAGATTTCGGGGGCAAGTTGGGCGGGGACATACGGTTTACGAAGGAGCAAGTGGCAACTGGTACACAACGGCAAGAGCTGCCGCGTTAATGGACGGTCGGGCTTTTCACCTGCAGACAACAATTGCTGCCTCCGTAATTGCCGATGCCGATTATGAAGAATTTTTAGCAAGCTTAACTTTTACTTACGGCGATTTACCGCTTGAAGCGTGGCTTGGTGGCGCACATTTTAACCTTGATACAATAGCTGATGAATCACAAGGTGGCAGATTTATTCACTGGCAAGCAGATGATTTAATTGATAACGGTGATGGCACTTATACCATTTTGTCGCTAGTTGAATTTCGCTCACCATATCCAACAGCAAATCCTGAAATTCCGAATATTCCGTGGGATGGTTATCGTGGCTTTAATCAGCAAGGATTTTCCAATGCGATGCGCCACGTAATTGGCACGTTTGATTTGGCGCTTTCAAGTAATATCACGGGCGCTGATGTTAAAATTGCCAGCTTGCCGATTAATTTAAATTTATATGATGATTTTCATTTATGGTCGGAAGTTGAGCATTGGGCAAAGGCGTTAAAAGCCGAAGCGGGGGCAACTAGCGTAATTAACGGGCGCCATGTTGATGTTGTGAGTCTTGGTCAAAGTCACGGTGGTCGCGATATTTGGCGAATTGTCATTGCTGAATCGGCGCAAGCTGTTAACGATTATTTCACTTATACACGTCCAAGAATCACTAGTAATGTTGCTGATTTGCAAGCNCTGCGCCAAGAAGTTAACGCTGGCGTTCATCACCGAATCCCACTTTACTTTCACAATATTCACCCAGATGAAGTAACCGGTGTTGACGCCCAGCTGGTAATGGTTGAGGAATTACTTCGACAAGATTACATAACCTTTGAAACTGTCCGTGAAGAAGACACGCGAGGACTAGTTTCCGAGCCAATTTGGGGGGCTTCTTCGCCGCGTCAAGATGGTGTTAATAGCGTGACTCGCATTCCACTTACAAGTCGTGATGATACCCAAACCGTGACAATTAGCGTTGAAGAGGCTCTAGAGCACTTTATCTTTGTCTTTGTGCCAACTAATAACCCTGACGGACATGATGGCATGCTACGCGGAAATCAATACGGATTTGATCTAAACCGTGATGCAGCTTATCAGACGCAAATTGAAAACCGGATTATTGTGCAAGATGTTTTGCACTGGAACCCGCTGGCGATGCTCGAATTTCACGGACACGTTGCGCATATGCTAATTGAGCCAACAACAGGTCCTCATAACCCAAACTATGAATATGACCTCCTTAACCCTGTCATGCTTGAAGCTGCGCACGTTATGGGACGCGCCTCAATTGCAGGCGCTTACTACCGATACGTAATTCCCGCAGAACATATGACTCACGGTTGGGATGATGGCGGTCCGATGTATATGCCAATCTTCTTGATGCAATTTGGAATTTTAGGCTTTACCCTGGAAATTCCCCATACAAACCAAGACAGCTTAGACGCTAACGTCGCCATGGGTTGGGCTTTCGTTGACCACGCCATGGCAAGATTTACCGAATTATTTGACAACAAACTAGAATACAACCGGCGAGGCATGACCAATGCTGACTACGCGCACCTTGTTGATGATTTTTTCATTAATCCTTTTGTCGAACCAGATCACCCTGACCGCGTCCTTGGTCGGCCACGACAAGCGGGTAGAAGCTTTTTTCCAGACTACTGGGTGATTCCAGCCGATGATTTAAACCAATGGAATCGCCTAGAAGCTTACAACATGCTTGCCAAGCTTGCTCGCCATGAAATTACAATCGAGCGCACAACTAGCAAAATTACCCACGATGCAATTAGCTTACCTGCAGGAACTTATATCATTGATATGCGCCAAGCGCGCCGTGGTTATGTAAATACGATGCTTGAAACTGGTTATGATGCTTCCATCTTTACAACAATGTATGCAGAAATTACCATGAACTTTCCTGATTTGCGAGGCTTTGACGCAATTGCCATTTGGGAGCCGGGTTTATTTGATGATGTGACCGACGTTGTCACAACCATTACGCCACTGACTACCAACTTAGCACCAGGTAGTAGTGCTTATTTGACAATTAGAAATAGCAATCAAGATGTCACTCGACTAATCAACCAGCTCCTTAGCGCTGGTGTTGATGTTCATATGCTAAACTCGTACTCGCAAGCAGGACTTATCGGCGACTTTATCGTTGAACGCAGCGCGTTAACCGCAACAAATTTAGCAGGCTTATTTATTGAAACAAACTCCCTTAACACCATCCCTGACGATGCCCAGCTAATCATTCGACCACGCATTGCTTTTGCTAGTAATTTCCCGGGAGCGATGCAAGGCTTACACACGCCAGGACCTTACATCTTACGTGATTTAGGCTTTGACTACATTTGGGTTGGCTCGAATGAACATTTGGCAAGCTTAACGCCAGGTGAGGATTTTAATATTATTGTTAACCACAATGTCGGTTGGTCAAATGTGGCAACTATTGCGAATAATTACCAGATTCCGGTGGTCGCAATCCAAACAACGGCGGCACTTGCGGCTACTAGTGATTTATTTGCCAATCGTGGCGCTACTTATGATGTTATTGCGGCTAGTCGTGAAGGCACTTTTGATGCAAGCTTTTCCGCAACTAGCTTGATTACCGGACATTACGAACGCGTTAGTGGCGCCTACTTAATCGGCACAACGGCATTTTCGCAAATTCCGACGAGAGCAACGCCGTTAATTACTATTGCTGATGGTGATTTCACAGACATCTTTCGTGGTGGTTGGTGGCAAGGAGAGCAAAACCAAGCTAATGTGGCCGGTCGGGTTGTTGCGTTTACCGGGCTTAGCAACGAAGCGGTTCCGGTTACGGTTTTTGGGACCAATATTTTTAACCGTGCCCATTCACAAGTTTATCACAACTTGTTTGCAACCGCTGTTTTCGCTCACACCGCAAAGATCACCGAACAAGCGCGCCCCTTTGTGATTGCCACAACTAGTAATCACGATGAACATCGCTTAGCAGTAACCCTTGATTTTATCGCTAGTGAAACCGCTGGTTCAGAAGCGGTAATTACTGAGCAGTTTGTTAAAGTATCAACGATGCCACATGCTGAGGTTTTTAATCCGGAAACGGCGCTAAGTGATGGTTGGCAAGTTTATATCGAGCCAATCTTAATCAACCCCAGCGAGCAATTTGTTCACTGGTTTGCAGTGAATAGCTATGCAATTTCCGCGCAAGGAAACTTGAATTTTAGCGCTGTTTTGCCAGCTGGTGAAGGCGAGCCCAGCCCACTGCTTGGCCATACAATTACCTTTGATCCAACTGGTGGGGTGGTAACGCCAACAAGCCAGCAAACTAATGCAGCTGGTACTTTGGCATCACTACCAATTCCTGTTCGTGCTGGTTATGAATTTATTGGTTGGTTTAGCGATTTAGCAATGGGTGAGCAAATTACAACCCAAACCGTCTTTAACGCTAGGACAACAATTTTTGCAAGTTGGCAAACAATTACTAGCGCGCCAACACCAAATCAGCCCGACGCAAATCTTGATGGTGAGCAAAGTTTACCGCAAACAGGCGCTTCTTCTGCATCGATTGCTTTATCGGTAACCGGCGTTTTGTTATTAGTAGCTGGCGTGGTAATTGGGTTGAAAAAGCAAGATGAGGTAAATTAAGCGCAAGGTGAATTTGTGAGGTTAACTAGCAAGTTGTAAGCTTAAAAAAACTGGCTTGAAGGAGGATTAGATTGTGATGGAAGCAAAAATTTTAATTGTTGAAGATGAGGCCTCAATTAGCAAGGTTTTGCAATATGAGTTTGCGCAAGCGGGTTTTGTCGATGTGGAGGCAGCCAGTGATGGGCTTGAAGGTTTAACGATGGCGAAAGCGACTAATTATGATGTGATAATTCTTGATATTATGCTTCCAAAGCTTGATGGCTTCTCGGTTTGTCGGGAGTTGCGAGCGGCGAGCGTTTGTAGCCATGTGATTATGCTCTCGGCAAAAGATGATGAATTTGATCGGGTGCTAGGTCTTGATAGTGGTGCTGATGATTATATGGTGAAGCCGTTTTCGGCAAAAGAGTTACTTTCAAAAACTAAAGCGATTTTAAGGCGTCGGGATTTTAAGTTAAACCCGTTAAGCCAAGCTGTTGTGGGCAAAACTTTAAAGTATAAAAATCTGACGATTAACCTCGATAAATTTGAAGTTCATGCTGATGATTGTCGCATTGATTTTACCCTAAAAGAGTACGAAATCTTGGTATTTTTAGTCAAAAATAATGGTCGGGTGCTGTCAAGAGAGGTGATGCTTGATAAAGTTTGGGATGTTTCCTATTATGGCGAAAGCCGGGTTGTTGATGTTCATGTTTTTAAAGTTCGTGATAAACTAAAACCGTATGGCATTAACATCAAAACCGTTCGCGGTGTTGGTTACATGCTAGAAGATGATAGTTTATGAACGCAAGTGCCAAAGTTTTAAAATGGCTAGTCGTATTCACAACTGTTTGCGCCTTAGTTTTTGTGTTGATGAATCAATTTGATCCAGTCGAAGCTGCCATTTTGATAACCGTTGTGTTTTCGTTGTTACCGCTGTTTCAATATCGAAAAACTGTTAGGCTAAAACGTGATTTTCAGCTTTATGATCAAACACAAGCCGAAAAAAATCGCCAGATGATTGAAAAGATTACCAAAATCGTCGAAGCGCCGTTAGTAATTATTAGTGCGAGTGGGGAAATTGAATATGCAAACGATTCCTTTTTAAACCTCGTCAAACGGCGATTTATGCAAAAGCAGTCATATAAAAAAATTAAACCTGAGGGATTACGCCACCTAATTCGAGAAGTTCTTGATTTAGAATCGGATGCTAAAAATCATGAAATCGAAATTAAAACTAGCGTTTACAATGCGGTTTCAAATCGAATCTTTGACGAGGTGCAAGGATTTCAAGGGGCGGTAATTTTATTTCATGATGTCACTGACTTAAAAAAATATGATAATCTGCGCAAAGAATTTTTCTCAAATGCTTCCCATGAGCTAAAAACGCCAATTACTGCCATTAAAGGCTGTGTTGATATTTTACTAGCGAAAAACCAAGATGCCTTGGCGCTGGAATTTTTAGAAATTATTCGCGACGAGAATGCGAGGCTCACAGCGCTAGTACGCGATTTAGTGTTGATTAATCGTTACGATTCTAACCAAGTAAAACTTGCTTATGAGGAAATTTCTCTCAAAAAACTGCTTCAAGGCGTTATTGAGCAAACTAAAGCGATTGCTAACTTAAAAAATCAGCAAGTGCTCCTAATCGCTCAAGCGGAAGTTAGTACGTCTGGCGATTACAGTCGCCTTGAGCAATGCTTTTTAAATCTAGTTACCAACGCGATTCACTATTCGCCAGCTGGCACCAAAATTCGGATTGAACTTGTCGTTAGTAATAACGAAATTATCATCAGCGTCATTGATGCCGGAATTGGGATTCCAAAAGTCGACTTACCACATATTTTCGAGCGATTTTACCGTGTTGATAAAGATCGCTCCCGCCATAGCGGGGGCACTGGGCTAGGACTTTCGATTGTCAAATCGACAATTTTAGCGCATCATGGTCGCGTCAGGGTTAAAAGTGAAGAAGGCGTCGGCAGTGAATTTATTGTTAAACTACCGAAGTAAAATTAAAAAAAGGCTAAACGAAATGTTTAGCGCTTTTTTTTGCGAAAAATCAAAGCGTTATCAAAGATTAAAAATGCTCCTTAATTGTGCCAGTTTGGCCAAGTCAGCTTCGCGAGGCGCTCAAGCAAAATTGTCGCTTAAATTCAGCAAAGTTTACGTCAATTTGCCGAAAGTGTATAAAAAGTGTGTAAATTTCACGAAACAACGCTTACAAAAAAGCTTTTTCGACCTTTTTTGCGTAACTATATAGTAGGGGGGCTTTTTAACAAGTAACTTTAGGAGGTGATTTTTCGTCATCGCTCACCACGCAAATCAAGAACACAGCGAAAAAGAAGGTAGTGCTTTTAGCAAAGTGTTTTTGAGTTGCTTCACAATTTTTGCAAAGTTGGTCAAGGTTAAGCGATTGTTGGTAAAAAACGGTAAACACTACCAAAAGCGAGTAGCTAAAGGAGGAAATTTATGAAAAAACAAGTTGTGATTTTAGTGAGTTTTTTAGGCATTGTGGTTGGTTTTTTCGTTGTAACGAATAATTCAGGTGCAAATTCAACAACTTTATTTGAACCACAGACGGAGCTTGGCGACGCTAGTGTTGATGTTGATGAAAATGAGGCTGATTATCTAGCGGATGCCGATGAGGCGGTTGATCAAATTAATCAAGATGCGCAAGTAACGGGGACGGTTTTTGTTGATGTTCAAGGTGAGGTGGTAAGTCCGGGGGTTTTTGAAGTTGATTACGGTGCTCGTGTCGGGTATTTGATTTATTTAGCTGGTGGTTTAACGGATTATGCAAATGTGCGTAATTTGAATCAGGCAGCGCGAATTTACGATGAAATGGTTATTCGTGTTGCTCATGTTGATGATGTGATGGAGCTTAGCGAAGCTGATGTGGTTAGTGGTAATGGTAGTGCTAATGAAACTGCAACTTCGGGATTAATTTCCCTAAGTACGGCAAGTGCAACCGAATTACAGTCATTGCCAGGGATTGGGCCGGCAATTTCGGCAAATATTATTGCCCATCGCGATACTTTCGGGGCGTTTTCAACAATTGATGAATTGACTAATGTCGCTGGGATTGGAGCTGGAATTGTTGAAAATATCCGTGAACTCGTTTCCCCTTAATGTTTTAAAAGCGACCAGACAGCAATGGATTTACGCGGTATTGGCGATAGTTTTGAGCATTTTTGTTGCGAATGGGCTGTGGTTTTTCCTGCCGTTACTAGCGTTCTTTTACGTGCGGTTTCCGAAAAATTATTGGATTTTCTTTTTGGTATTTCTTGCCAGTTTTGGCCTTTTGCATTTGGCAACAAGACCTGTGATCCTTCCTGAATTAGCCGATGAGCCAGCTACTTATCTTGCGAAGATTTTGCGTGTGCGTCGTCGCAATGAAGAGCGCCAAACCGCAATTGTTGAGATTAACGAACAGCTTGTCTTTATGACTTTTCGTGATGTGTACCCGCGAATTGTTCCTGGACAAACAGTTGAGATTTTTGGCCGGTTGGCACCGCCTTCACCGCCGACGGTGCCACACCGCTTTAACTTTAAAGATTTCTTGCGTAATCAAGGGATTCATTTGACTATCCACACCTCTGAACTTGCCGTTGTTGAGGCAAATTTTTCACCGTGGCGATTTCAGTATGAGCTTGCCGACTGGATTCGTGGGCGATTTCCACCGCTAACTGCTTCTTATTTGCAGTCATTTTTCCTAGGGCTTCGTGATGATATGGATGAGGAAACGATGGATATTTATGATGATTTAGGGATTCTTCACGTTTTTGCAATTTCTGGTGTACACGTAACGCTCCTTTCGGGCGTGGTTCGGGATGCTTTAAAACGCGTTGGTCTAATGGATTTGTTTGTCGATGGTGTGTTGATCGTTTTTTGCCTGCTTTTTATCTTTATTGCAGGTGGTTCGGTTTCAATTATTAGAGCTTGTGCGATGGCAATTCTGGCAATTTTAAATCGTAAACTGAAACTCGGGCTTTCCTCATTTGACATTTTTGCCGTAGTTTTTATTGCTAATTTTGCCCTCAATCCATTGGTAATTTTTAGTCGCGGTTTTCAATTTTCCTACTGGATTGCCTTTGTCCTCATTTGTTCTCGCAACGCTTTACGGGGGCTTAATCCTTGGCAATCCCGCCTGGTGATTGTTTATTTGGCGCGGATGGCTTCAATTCCCATTGCGGTTTCATCAGGATTTGAAGTCAATGTTACTTCTTACATTGCCAACCTTGTTTTAGTACCGTTATTAATGCAAATCATCATTCCGGCTTTGCTTGTGACAATTTTTTTGCCACCACTGGCACCGCTAACGGATTTTTTGCTCCAAACATTCGAAGATCTTAATGGTTTTTTACAACCAATTCTCAACTTGAATGTCACGTTTGGCGCCGTTTCGCTACCGGTGGTAATTTTGTTAATGGCCTTGTTGCTAATGAGTTGCTACTTCTTTGAAGTGTCTAAAAATCAACTGATTCGACTAGCTTTGATCGGGTTATATTTCCTTGTTTTAGAAGCAAATCGAATGTTGGTGCCCGCGACGACCATTACTTTTCTTGATGTTGGTCAAGGAGATGCTGCCATTATTAGAAGTCCTTATCAAGCTTGCACTGTGGTGATTGATACTGGTGGTGATCTTAGTCGCATTAATCGCGACGATCCTTCAATTTTCGCTAACACGCTAAAACCGTATTTACTCGGCAATGGTGTGCGAGTTATCGATTTTTTAATTCTTACTCATGAACATTATGACCATCTTGCCGAAGCCATCCCGCTACTAAATCGTTTTAATGTTCGGCAAATAATTGTGAGCGAAGCTAATCATGATCAGCAAATGCTAGCAATCGTTGCAAAAGCGAACCAACTAAACATTCCCATTCACACCGCGCGTCCATTGGATACGTTTACTTGTGGCAATCAAGTTTATACTTTTATTCACGATGAAGTGACAAATCTTGATGTTAATGAAGATTCCCTCGTGATGACGGTTGAGGTTGCTGGCTTTAATGTTTTATTAACTGGTGATATCGGGCATGCGTCCGAGGCGGCAGTTTTGGCGAATAATCATTTGAGTCATGTGGATATTTATCAAGTAGCTCATCACGGTTCGCGGTATTCTAATTCTTTGGAATTTATGGAGGCGCTTAATGTTAAGTATGCAGTTGTTCAAGCTGGTCGCCGAAATTTTTTTGGTCATCCGCACGCAGAGTTGTTTGAAGTGGTTGAGGAGCTTGGCGTTATTTTGTTAAACAATGCTTCGCATGGTACCGTTTCCTTTAGGTTGCAAGGGGGTGATTATCAAATTCATGTGTGGTCAAATGAATAAACGAGTAAATTTTAATTGCAAAAATGCTACAGATAGGTTATAATATTATAAGTCAAGTTAAAAGAAAAGGTGATAAAAATGACTGAGGTTTTGGATATGAATATTAATGATTTGCTCGACGAGGATTCCGAATTTATCAATAGTTTTAAAATTGGTCTTGAGGAGTTAGGTGTGGAAGTTGACGAAGCGCAGCTTGCAGTTATTTTACAAGAATATGAAATGATGAAGATGGAATTTTTAAAAAATTATATTTTAAGTACGCTTGAAGCCAATGGTGCTGATTTAGGCGAGCTTCAAGAGGGGCCAATTAAAGTTGTCTTTTCAAACGGTGGCGTTGATTTTGATGCGAATGGCACCGATGATGATGACTACACTGATAGTGATTTGATTTCCTAAAAGCTCACTTGATGGTGCTTGGTTGACAGTTAGGATTAAGATTGCCTGCAAAAAGCATTTAATTTACTGAAATCGTTGCTTTTTGCCAGAAAAAAAGGTATAATAGTACTGTGTTAATCTTAATCACCCAAACGTTTTAAAATTACAAATTGATGACGTTTTTGCGACATTTAACTAGTAAGTGAACATCGGGTTAACGGCGATCTTACGGCATAAAATATTTGCTGTAAAAGTTTTTGGTGATTTAAAATAATATTTCTAGGAGGCAACAAAAATGGAAGCTTGGCAAGATTTCAAAGGCACACAATGGCAAAATAAAATTGATGTTCGGGATTTTATTGTTAACAACATGACCGAATATCAGGGTGACGACAAGTTTTTAGCAGGTGCCACGGCGGCAACAACTAAATTGTGGGAACAAGTAATGGAGCTAACCAAACAAGAACGCGAGGCCGGTGGCGTGCTCGACTTAGACACTAGCATCGTTTCAACGATTGTTTCTCATGATGCTGGTTACTTAAACAAAGATTTAGAGCAAATCGTGGGGATTCAAACTGATAAACCGTTTAAACGATCTTTACAACCGTTTGGCGGTATCAAAGTTGCTGAAGGTTCAGCAAAGGCTTACGGATATGAAGTTGATCCACAAATTTCAAAAGTTTTTACTGATTATCGAAAAACGCATAACCAAGGTGTTTTTGATGCTTACACCGCGCAAATGCGAGCTGCGCGTAAATCTGGTGTTATTACCGGTTTGCCTGATGCTTACGGTCGTGGGCGGATTATTGGTGATTATCGACGAGTAGCTTTGTACGGAATTGACCGCTTGATGGCGGAGAAATTTGCCGATTGGAATTCAACTTCGCAAGTAATGGATGAGGCAACGATTCGTTTGCGCGAAGAAATTTCTGAACAGCACCGTTCGTTAGGTGAATTAAAGCAAATGGCTGCTAGCTACGGTCTTGATATTTCAGGTCCGGCAACAACAGCAAAAGAAGCGATTCAGTGGCTCTATTTTGGCTACCTAGCAGCAATTAAAGAGCAAAATGGGGCAGCGATGTCATTAGGACGCGTTTCCACGTTTTTGGATATTTACATTGAGCGCGATCTAAAAAATGGTCTAATTACCGAAGAACAAGCGCAAGAAATGTTAGATCATTTCATCATGAAGCTTCGCCTTGTTAAATTTGCAAGAACGCCTGATTATAACGCCCTCTTTTCTGGTGACCCAACTTGGGTAACTGAGGCGATTGGCGGGATGTGCTGTGACGGTCGTTCAATGGTTACTAAATCGTCATTTCGCTTTTTGCACTCGTTAGACAATTTAGGGCCAGCGCCTGAGCCAAACCTTACGGTTTTATGGTCAACAAGATTGCCAAAAGCTTTTAAAGAATATTGCTCAAAAATGTCGATTAATACATCAGCAATTCAGTACGAAAATGATGATATTATGTTACCGCTTTATGGCGATGACTACGGCATTGCTTGTTGCGTTTCACCAATGAAAATTGGTAAGCAACTACAATTTTTCGGAGCGCGGGCTAACCTTGGTAAAGCTTTATTATACGCAATTAACGGCGGTGTTGATGAGCAATCAAAAGCCCAAGTCGGTTTACACTGGCGTCCGATTTTAGCTGATGTCCTAGATTATAAGACGGTCATGGAAAACTTTGACGAAGTGCTTGATTGGTTAGCTAATTTATATGTAAACACATTAAACGTTATTCACTATATGCATGACAAGTATTGCTATGAGCGTGTTGAAATGGCGCTTCATGATACTGATGCTAAAAGAATTTCTGCAACCGGAATTGCGGGACTTTCAGTAGTAGTTGACTCATTATCAGCCATTAAATATGCGAAAGTTTCGCCAATCCGTGATGAAAATGGGCTAGCGATTGACTTTAAAATCGAAGGTGATTATCCGAAATACGGAAATAATGATGATGCTGTTGATACAATTGCCGTTGATATTGTTAATCGATTTATGAAAAAGATTGCTCAAAACAAAACTTACCGTGCTGAGATTCAAACGCAATCAGTCTTAACCATTACTTCTAACGTCGTTTATGGGAAGAAAACTGGGAACACTCCGGATGGCCGTCGTGGCGGCGAACCATTTGCACCAGGAGCCAATCCGATGCACGGACGTGATACTAGTGGTGCGGTTGCCTCAATGGCATCGGTTGCTAAATTACCATTTGAATCAGCCCAAGATGGCATTTCCAACACTTTCTCAATTGTGCCAGCTGCTTTAGGTAAAACCGAAGCTGAGCGAGTTAGCAACCTCGCCGCGGTTCTTGATGGTTACATGGCTAAAAAAGGTCATCACTTAAATATTAACGTTTTCAACCGCGAAACCTTACAAGACGCCATGGATCATCCAGAAAAATATCCACAGCTAACAATTCGCGTTTCAGGATATGCAGTCAACTTTGTTAAACTAACCAAAGAGCAACAAATGGACGTTATTAGCCGGACAATGCATGGTAATATGTAACAACCAAAACCAACCGGAAGATTTAGTAGCAAACGTTGAAGGCTTCAAACTACCTTCATACGAAGAATTTCTAAAAGGAGTCGCCGAACTTCAAAACTAATCAAAGAGGGTGGGAATTAAATCTCACCTTTTTCTTTGATAAAAACTAATAATTTTGACCACTTTTGTCAAAAATAAATGAAAGAGGTGTTGTTAATGTCAAAAATTGGTCAGGTTCATTCAATCGAAACCTTTGGTAGTGTCGACGGCCCAGGAATTAGATTTATCTTATTTTTACAAGGTTGCAGTTTGCGGTGTAAATACTGCCATAACCGCGATTCTTGGAAATTAAACGCCGGACGCCCGATGACAGTTGCTGCGGTCATTACCGAAGTTTTAAAATATCGCGAATTTTTTGAAGCTTCAAATGGGGGCATTACCGTTAGCGGTGGCGAACCACTCTTGCAACTCCCATTTTTAATTGAGCTTTTTAAAGAGTGTCAAAAACATGGAATCCATACTAATCTGGATACTAGCGGTGGCATTGGCTTAACGGCGCGAAATCGCGAATTGTTAACCGAACTTCTAAAATATACCGACCTTGTCATGCTTGATGTTAAGCTAATGGATCCAACTAATCATCAAGCGTTAACCGGAGTTACTAACGAGCACATCTTAGCATTTGGGCGCTTAGTTGCAACGCATAAAATACCAATGTGGATTAGAAGGGTACTAGTTCCAGGCTTAACCGATTCAACGATCGATTTAGAAGCAACCGCGGCGTATATTCAAGAACTTGGCATTGTTGAGCGAGTTGATGTTTTGCCTTACCACCCGATGGGTGAAAATAAATGGGCGACGCTTGGCGCTAGCTATCCACTCAAAAATCAACGCCTACCAACTGCTACAGAAATTGCCAAAGCCGAGGCAATCTTAAACACGGGTCTAAAATCTTGACTTTGATAGTGAAAAAAGCTAAAAACCGTTGTGCATCAATGGTTTTTAGCTTTTCAAATTATGCAAAAATTGTAGTAAAATAAGAACATTGCAGATTATGTGTCGGACGATGTTTTGCGTGATAAGATGGACAGTCACAGCTCGGTTGAAAAGAATCGTGGTAGGATTGAAGAACGTATTTCTTTT
>JGI990J12352_1000230_pt1 | contig 13253 bp, 11 predicted proteins | sample Intmic4MA4BA4MSA_FD_12352 | JGI IMG/M metagenome (IMG submission 12352) | reverse complement strand
AAAATAAAAGCTAAACAGATTAGAACGCCGACGAAAAAGCAGGTACGGACTGTTTAGCTAGGAGAAAAATAAGAATGGAGGTGTTGTCATATAAAAGCTAACACGATTGAACAGTTTCATATTTTAGAATGGTTAAAGAAAAACAAATTTGATTTAAAGAGATTTGAAATTGAGCTAATGTCAAGCCATCAAATTAAAATAACCGATTCAAACCATCAACAAGCTATCCTGACAGCTGATAAAAAGGGAAATGTTGATTACAAAGAAGTCAAAGGAGAGTTTAAAGTGGGTAAAAATTTTGAAAACCAAATTGTACCATTCTATTGGGTAGCTCATGATACCTCATTCTCATTGTGCCATAGCGTAAGTGAGTTTAGAGATGAGATTTTTGCATCTGCACCAGATCACGACTACTTTACAGTCAAGGGTGGGGGGTATGACTGGGAGTTTTTAGCCCAATTATTTATAGATGAACATATGCCAGAATTGCGAAAGGATATTTATTTCGATTCAGAGTCTGGCATGTTTTGTGCTTATTCTGAAAATGCGGAATCCCTTCAACACTTTGCCCTTGAGTTTCGTAAGACTTTTGATGATGAAAAAATGATTCAGCAAATGACAAAGCAATTTGACGATAAAGCGAAATTGCAGACTGCTTATAACCTGAAACAATTTGATGGGATTATTCGTGAGCTAAAAAGTGATGTGAAGAATAACCCTAATTTGTTTTACCATAGTTTTGAAGCTAATGGTGAAATTGAGGTTTTCGAGTTTCTGGGCAGTACTGCGAGTATTAGAGTTGATCAAGCACTAGGTAGTTTGAAATACGTTAGTTCTGATTTTAAAGTTAAGAATTATGACGTTAAACACAACCACTCTGATTCTGATACAATCAGATTTAAAAAGCTTTATAAAGATGAAATTGAACATCATCTGAATCGGAAGAAAAGAGTAAAACAAGTTGATAATAACGATTTATCCCGAAAAAATGTTAGAAAACAAAAAGGGTTGAAAAGATAGCTTTTATTTCATCTTGAAAAAATGCAAAGTAAAAAGAGAGAAAAGTCATATTTTGAAAACAAAATGAATAATTTTAAATAAAAGCAAGGATGTGATAACTTGGAATTTTTAGGGGAGAGCTATTTAGAGAATGAGATACTTTTAACAGAAGTCCCCGTTGTAGAAGTAGAAGAAAAAACAGCTGTTGAACCGACATTTACCCATGAAAGTGCTACAGTACATTTAAAATTTAGTAAGAATGGCAAAACCTTAGATGATCTACTCATTAACTATTTTAAAAACTTAAAACAACGATAAAAAGAGGTATGCATAAGCGTACCTCTAAAATTAATTAAAAAAGTGAAAACAACTGGATATGGTCACATCTTCGTAGTATAATGGTGTTTGTGATTATAGAGATTGGAGGAAAAATGCCACGAGTTAGAAAAGATAAAACTCAATCACGAGAAAAGATTTGGAAAGTCGGTCCGTATATCAGATTATCACGAGATGACGGAAGTGAAGAAAGCATGAGTGTGACCAACCAGAAAAAGATCATTTCCGAATTCTTCGAGCGAGAATTCCATGAGCCTTATGAGATTGTAGATTGGTACATTGATGATGGCATTTCAGGAACGACTGGGGATGAGCGACCAGATTTCAGGCGTGCCGTTGAAGATATGAAAAATGGACGGATTAACTGTATTCCATGTAAAAGTTTATCACGAGCATTCCGTAACTACGCTGATCAAGGCTATTATCTTGAACAATTATTTCCCACTTATAACTTACGATTTATTAGCATTGGGAGTCCAAAAGTAGATACATATCTCGATCCAAGTGCCATCATTGATGGCATGGAAGTACCTATCAACGGCTTGATGAATGACCGCTATGCTGCTCGTACATCACAAGATGTCCGTAGAACTTTTGATATGAAGCGAAGAAAGGGTGAGTTCATTGGTAATTTTGCCCCATATGGATTTATTAAAAATCCTGACAATAAAAATCTTTTACTTATTGATGAAGAAGTCGCATCAGTCGTAAAGGATATCTTTAACTGGCGAGGAAACTTAGGCATGAGTAAAAGAAAAATTGCACATAGGCTTAATGAACTTGGTATTATGTCTCCCTTAGCGTACAAGCATTCTAAAGGATTTAAAATTAATACACCTAGAGGGAAATTTGATGGATTATGGTCTGAAAATACCATTCGGAATATGTTGAAAGATGAAATGTACATCGGCAATATGGTGCAAGGCAGACGTCGTGTCGTAAGTTATAAAGTACATAAGGTCGTTCATAATGATGAAAAAGATTGGTGTATCGTTAAAGGAACACACGAAGCGATTATCGACTTATCACTTTTTGAAAAAATACAAGAAATGGATAGACGAGATACTCGAGTAGCTCCTGGAAAAAAAACAACTTATCTTTTATCAGGATTTACGTATTGTATTGATTGTGGCAGATCCATGCGTAGAAGGGCAAGTAGTAAACAACGAAAAACACAACGTGCTTATTACACCTGCTCAACACGTGCTAACAAAGGAACTCAGTTCTGTAAGTCTAATTCCATGCGTGAGGATTTACTTGAAGATGTCGTTCTGAAAGCTATCCAAAATCAAATAAAGCGGGTAACAAATATGGCTCACATCATTTCTAACATTACTAAGCAGACACAGATTGATACTCAATCTTCAAGGCTGAAAGTCCAACAGGCAGAAAAGCTTAGAGAATTGAAAAAAATAACTCATGTGACAGAGTCCTTGTACATGGATTGGAAAATGGGGGATATAACCAAAACTGAATACCAGAATATGAAACGGAGCTTTAAGGAAAAAGCTGATAATACTAACAACATTATTGAAAACATAGAAAAGGAAATAGCGAATTTCGCACAGGATTTAAATGAAGATAACCCTTATCTGAAAATGTTCATGCAGTACAAAAATGTCAAAAAATTAGATCGTTCTTTACTAACAGAGCTTATTGATCGTATTGATTTAGGAGAAAACCATGAGTTAACTATTACATTTCGCTTTCAAGAACAGCAAGAGCATATCATGGAATTTATTGAAAACAATCAGACTAAAGCATTGCAAGAACAAACGTCCTAGTAAGAGAGCTATTTTTTTATTAAATGTTGTCCTAATATATGTCATGCCCATGGGTTATGTGGACCAGCTACAACGCAACCAGCACAACCATGTCCAGCGATTCACCCATGTTCACCATGTGGTAGTGGTAGGTAAGTTATCAAGAACTTCCGCTTTAATAACGGGAGTTTTTTGATGCGTGTTGTTTGATTGGAGAAAGTATTTTAGTAGGCATAAACTAGTTGTTTGGCTAGTTGTGTTAGACGAAAATTGTTAATCTTAATTAAAAACGATTTCGATTATACATTATAATGAAACTACGAGAAAACGTTAGTTTTGAAAGTCTTATAAAAATAGAATACCACACCCTACTTGCCAGTTTCTTGCTATTAAGATGAGTAGATTGGATTAAAGTAAAGACAATAAAAGTTGAGGAGAAAATGTATTATGATGAAAAAATTTGGGAAACAAGTTTTTTCATTATTTTTAGCCCTTACAATGATAGCCAAAACAATGCTAATTTCGGTGTTGGCAATATAGTACTGAACCAACATTTACTTTAGAAGTTAGTGATGAAAATCGAATTAATAATTTCGTATTTTTTTGCAAGATACGGACATCCGTCTGCTCCTGATAATTACTCTTTCACTATCTTTAGTTTAAATTCAAAACTATATTTTGTCATAATAAAATGACCTCCGATTGTCGAACTTTTAGGTTCAAATTTTGGGGGTCACTACACTTTTTTTCGCATTTATCTTGTCTGTCTTTTATATGCCGCCAATGTATTCACGAGCAGCATCGCAATTGTCATTGGTCCCACACCACCTGGTACTGGTGTAATATATGAAACTTTCGGAGCAACTGATTCATAATCAACATCCCCGATGAGTTTACCTTCTTCGGTACGGTTAATCCCAACATCAATTACAGTTGCGCCTTCTTTTACCATATCCGCTGTTAAGAACCCAGCCTTTCCGATTGCAACAATTAGGATATCAGCCGTGTTTGTAATGTCCGCTAGATTAACCGTACGCGAATGTGTGATTGTAACGGTCGCATCAAGCCTTAAAAGCATACTTGCAATTGGTTTTCCAACGATATTACTACGACCGATTATTACCGCATTTTTACCTGCAATATCAATATCGTAATACTTCAACAACTCGATTATACCCGCTGGTGTACATGGCTCCAGCGTTTCCAATCCGATACTCAAACCACCGACTTGCTCTGGATGGAAACCGTCAACGTCTTTCGCAACCGCAATCGTCTTGATCACCATCTGCTCATCAATATGCTTTGGTAATGGTAATTGAACAAGAATACCATTAACATGATCATCATTATTTAATTTTTCAATTAGTTTCAACAGCTCGTCTTGGGTTACATCTGCTGGCAATTCGATTGTATCCGAACTAAATCCTACTTCTGTCGCAAATTTCTTTTTGCTCCTCACATATGATTGTGAAGCTGGATTTTCCCCGACGATAATCACCGTTAAATTCGGTGCCTTTCCTGTTTTAGTAAGTAACCCAGCAACTTCATTTTTCACTTTCTCGCGAATTACACTCGCCACATGCTTACCATCAATAATCTTGCTCATTTCCAATTCCTCATTTCTATATAATAATTTATATTATATCAAAACAAACTACATTTCTCTAGCCCCAATCGCTTGCCCCACCATATAGCCCATTGAGACAGCAACTTGAATATTATACCCCCCGCAATCACCGTCAATATCCAATACTTCCCCAGCAAAATATAGCCTCTGGGCTTTGCGCGATTCCATTGTCTTCGGGTTTACCTCTTTCAAATCAATTCCACCCGCGGTCACCATCGCATTATTCGCGTTTCCCACTTCCTTAATCTCCATCTCATACTCCGTTAACAGCGAAATCAACTTCGTCCGTATCACCTTGGAAAGCTCTGCACATTTCAAATCAGCACCAATACCAGCGGTCAATAAAAAATGTTCTGTTAAACGTTTTGGAAGATTTAAATCATTTATGACCGTCCGCACTAAAGATTTTCCGCTTTCGTTAAACAGATCAACTAACGCATTTTTTTTATCCTCAACTGGATCACCAGTGAAATTAAGTTTAATAATATCACCACGTACCATATAGCGAGAGGCATCCATAATACTAGGACCAGATACCCCACGATGAGTAATTAAAATATCGCCCAAATATTCACCAAGTTTCTTGTTATTTCGCCAATGTGAGAACGAAATCTGCTCAAAAGACAGCCCCGAAAACGCCACCATGTCGAAATTTTTGATATAAAGAGGAGCGAGCGCGAATTTTGTCGGACGAATTTTGTGACCAAAATTTTTCGCAAAAATATAACCATCGCCTGTGGAGCCCGTTTGTGGATAACACAGACCACCTGTGGAAACTACAAGATAACTGCTATAAAATGTGGAACTATCTGTTACGACTTCAAAAATGCCGTCGTTTTTTGTTATATCTGTAACAGTGGTTTCAGTCAAGATTTCGACATTTGCATCGCGACAAATTTTTTCAAACAAATTGACAACTTCAGTCGCTTTCATCGATTGTGGGAAAACTTTTCCATTTTCCACAGTAACTGTTGATAATTTATTTTGGTGTAAAAATTTACGAAAATCAGCACTCGAAAAAGCATATAAACATGGCTTGACAAAGTTAGTATTTGTGCCATAATGGTTGATAAGCGCACTAGCTGGCTGGTCTTGAGTCAGATTACATTTTCCACCCCCCGTAATCAATAACTTTCGTCCAATCGATTTATTTTTTTCCAAAATACCAACCTTCAGCCCTTTCTTCTTCAAACTAATTGCCGAAAACAAGCCAGCTGGACCCGCGCCAATTATTAAAACATCATAATTATTCATAAATATCACCTTTTCGTTGGAATCTTATATTTTCTAACAAAACGCAAAAAATAGTACCAGAAATTTAATATTTTTAAAATTTTTTGAATTTTTGTTTCGATCGATGATATCAGTATTTTCAGGAGACGGTCAACAATCACGGGTCGAAAAGAAAGAATAACAATTTATATTGTACTTCTTATAGACATAACTTGCAACTACTTATTAATTATTAGTTGGAAATGGTTGAAAAAAATTAATGGTAGCATTTGATTTAGTGACAAAATTTGACTAAGTAAGATAAAAATGTTATACTACGCATATTATAAAATATGAAAAGAGGTAATTATAATGGCCAAAATTTTGAAAATAGATAGCGGTATGGTTCACATTGGATTTGCAGATGGAAAACTTAAAGAGTATCCTTTTGATAAATTTAATTTTGTCCCTCTAGTTGGAGATGAAGTAGATGTTTTTGAAAGTGATAATGGTGAGGTAGTTATTAGTAAAAATGTTCAAGCAACTGCTCAGGCGAATCCAAATGCAAAATCAAAATTAGTTGCTGGACTACTAGGAATTTTTCTAGGTGGATGGGGGATTCATAATTTTTATTTAGGGAAAACAGGTAAAGGAATCGCTCAGGTATTGTTAGGTACAATAGGAATATTTTTCTTCTTTTTAGGACCAGTTATATCAGGAATTTGGGGATTAGTTGAAGGGATTATGATTTTAACATCTAAGACTGGATCACCTTGGCATCAAGATGAGAATGGAAATGAATTAACAGACTAGTTGATTGCCTTAGAAAATGAAAACAAGCTAGGAGCAATTAATTCCACGAGTCTTTTAATAAAATTATAATGACGAGATGACCTGTTGTGGGTCATTTTTTTGAGGGTGAATTTTTGTTTTGGTGATTTACTACTAAAACATCCAATTTATTTTAAAAATATATCAATCAAAACGCTTTTTATGCTTGGTAGAAGTTTTCACCAGAATTTTCGTGATAATTACCCATCTTTTTACATATTTAAATATATGAAATGTACTTTTTGAGTCGTAACGAAATCACTTCTTTAATTTATCGAAAATACTTTACACGGATTCTTTTTTCGTGTATACTAGGATATGAAAGCATGAATATAGCAAGTAATGAAAAAATAACAGTAATAAAACCAATGAACAATTTGAATTTTAAACGATTAATGTAATAGCTTTTATGAATTTTTCTATACATTATCAAATGGTGGTGAGCAAGCATGAGAATCCTAGGGCTAGTGGTTGAGTATAATCCTTTTCATAATGGGCATTTGCATCACATTGAGGCGAGTAAAAAATTGGTTCAGCCAGATGTGACGATTGCGGTTATGAGTGGTCATTTTATGCAACGTGGTGAACCAGCTTGTATGACCAAATGGAATCGGGCTGCGCTTGCTCTAGCGTTTGGAGTCGATCTAATGGTCGAATTACCTTTTGCTTTTTCAAATCAATCTGCTGATTTATTTGCGTTGGGAGCAGTATCTTTACTAAAACATTTGGGTGTAACTCATCTTTGTTTTGGTAGTGAATTAGGAGAAATTAAAGAATTAACCCGACTGGCTGATAAAATGGATAATCTTGAAGTGAAAGAATTGCTAGCGACTGGGCTTAGCTTGCCGAAAGCTCTCGCACAGGTCGAGCCTGCGCTGAGCGGGGCGAATAACACGTTAGGAATTCAGTATATCCGCGCAATTCGCGAGTTGGAAGCTGATATTATTCCGTTAACAATTTCCCGAAAAATTGCGGGATATAACGACCAAGTACCAAATGATGATCGAATTGCGAGTGCCACTGCGATTCGCAAGCTGATTGATGAAGAGGTGGATTATTCGCAGTATGTACCAGCTAAATTGGACGACCCGTATATGGCGTTGCAAAACTGGAAATCTCATTATAAATTTTTACGTCATAAATTGCTCACATTACGACTGGCTGACCTTGAGCAAATTCATGACATGGTTGAAGGGATTGAAAACAGATTGGTGGTGGCGGCAAGGGAATCAAATACATGGGTTGATTTCATGCAAGCAGTAGCCACCAGACGTTATACTCGGACGCGGATTGGACGGATTTGTGTGAATGTGCTTGTTGGTTTGACGAAGTGGGAAATCGCTGAGTGGAATCTGCGCCAAGGGGCGCCTTATGTGCGAATTCTTGGTTTTACTAAAACGGGTGCTAACTATTTAAAACGAGTTAAGAATGATGTTTTAGTACCAATTTACAGCAATTTTAGTAAGGAATGCCACCCGATGTTGCAACATGAAATCAAGGTTACAGCAGCGTGGGGATCTATTTATCAAGCGAAAGATATGACTAAAATATTAAAACAAGAAACAGCAAGCAAGCCCGTAATGAAAGATTGAAAAAATTTTATGAAAAAGAATTATATGGGATTTGCGTTCAAGGTTCGTATCAGGCGATTATTTAGATATTTGGAAAGTTGTAATGATGGGGTAGCGTGGCTCGAAAAATGTCAAAAACTTTTTGAAGCTAGTGAATATGTTTTTATAACCAATAGTAGCTAGGTCACCAGCATCTTGTGACGGTATGACGATTATCTGAAAGATATTTTGAAACATAAAATAACGATGGATGAATACAAGCAATATATGATGGAATGTTTTAGTAACTATTTTCTGGGATCACGGATTTTGACCAGTATTCCGACTTTGTATTTGTGGGAAAGACAGAATCAATCGGTGGTAAGCATCAACTAACCTGAAACTACGGTTGCGATAAATGTCTATGAGATGGACGGGATTGTTAAAACATGAAAGTCAGTATCTTCATGATTTGAGTATAGAACTAGAGATGTCGAGTTTTGATTTTGAGTATCATGCAAAACTGGTTGAATTGTGATATTAGCAATAACTTATTTTATTGAACTTATTTTGAATTAGGTGAGTGATGACCCGAATTATTCATATGGATATGCAAATAAACGGATTGTTTCCGATTTATCACAACTGACTTCGGGTGAGGAATTAATTAACGATAAAGAGCGATGGTCGGTGGAGGATCAAAAGTGTCCGAAGTGACATTAAAGTTACTGAAAGCTAATACAACAAGTCGAAAGGACTGAAAAGGAGATTTTAAAATGAATAAAAAACAGGAAGTTGAAGTTGCGATTCGGATGGTGATTGCTGGAGAAATTAAGCATCTCGCAGTTGATGAGGCGGAGTCGTTGGTAACGTTAATTGTGGAAGTGCCAGTGGTGACGGATGAAAAGGCGCTTTCGCGCCGACTTGCCAAGATTATCAAGTTGGATTTGGGCTATCAAGGGTTAAAATTATCGATTAATCAAAAAAAACAAGCATTACCAAAACAAAATACTAAAACGAAATATATAACAGTGACCTCTGGTAAGGGTGGCGTTGGGAAGTCAACGGTCGCAGGTAATCTGGCGGTGGCGCTCACGCGACTTGGACAAAAAGTCGGTATGATTGATGCGGATATTTATGGACCTAGTTTGCCGAAATTGTTCAACATTACCGAGATTAAAATGCAGATGAACGCTGATCAAAAAATTATCCCGATGGTAACGGATGACGGTGTTACGATGATATCAACAGAGTTCTTAACTGAAGATGATACGCCGCTTATGTGGCGTGGACCGATGTTGGGGCGGATGCTCGGGCATTTTTTTGAAGACGTTTTGTGGGATGATGAATATGACTACATTGTTGTTGATTTACCACCAGGAACTGGTGACATACCACTTGATATTAAAAAATATATTCCCGATGCAAGCGCAATTGTCGTGACGACCCCAAATCACATGGCATCTCACATTGCGATCAAATCGGGTGTGATGGCAAAACACCTTGGTCATGAATTGCTGGGCGTTGTTGAAAACATGTCGTATTTTAGCAACCCAATTAACGGTCAAAAAGAAAAAATCTTTGGTAGTGGCGGTGGTCAGGCAGTGGCTGAGAGTCTTGATACAACTGTGTTAGCTGAAATTCCAATTGCGCAAGTTAAAGAAGATTTTGCCAGTGGTGGCATCTTTGCGATTCATGAAGAAAACGGAATTGCTTATCTTGGGTTGGCTAATAAAGTTATGAAGTCGTTTTAGTAAAATTTGCCATATATATAGTTTAAATTTTAGTAGCTTTGAGGTACAATTTTAACTGATTGTTTTGTTGTTAAAAATCACAAAATCAGAAACTCTCTCATACAACAATTTGTTCAGAAATTGTGATTTTAATTTTAATTATGATTTTAATTTTAACTAGTTGAAAATTTTTTTAATTTATTATATAATAAATATCAGCACTTCTAAGGTGAGAGTGCTAAAAAAGCAAAAAAATTTAGGAGGTTGTAAAAAATGTTAAAGCCTTTAAACGAAAATGTGATTATTGAGATCACTGAAGTAGAAAAAAAAACAGCTAGTGGTATTTTATTATCAGGGGCGGCAGCCCAACAGGCGTATGCAGAGGGTAAAGTTATAGCTGTTGGCACAGGAAGGTTGCTTGAAAGTGGAGAGTATGCTGGAATGTCAATAGCGGTTGGAGACAAAGTTATTTATAACTCTTATAGCCCGAATGAAATAACGTATGATGGTAAAAAATTATCAATTATAAGCCAGCTAGATATTTTAGCAGTAGTGGAGGGGAATAAGTAATGGCAAAGGAAATAATATTTGCAGCTGATGCACGCAAGTCAATGATTCGTGGAGTAGATATTTTAGCAGATACGGTAAAAGTAACACTTGGACCAAAGGGACGCAATGTCATTTTAGAACAAAAATTTGGAGCGCCACAAATTATTAATGATGGTGTTTCAATTGCAAAAGAAATTGAACTTGAAGACAAATTTGAGAATATGGGAGCACGCTTAGTAGCAGAGGTTGCAAGTAAAACAAATGACGTAGCTGGAGATGGAACAACAACAGCAACTGTTTTAGCACAGGCAATGATTCACGAAGGCAACAAAAATATCGTCGCAGGTGCAAACCCGATGATGATTCGTCGTGGTATGGAACAAGCGGTAACGGTAGCAGTAGAAGCATTAGTAAAACAATCAAAACAAATCGAAGGACGTGAAGGTATCGCAAATGTTGCGGCCATTTCAGCAGCGGATCAAGCCGTTGGTGACCTAATTGCAGAAGCGATGGAGCGTGTCGGAAATGATGGTGTTATCACACTTGAAGAATCACGAGGCTTTGAAACCACGCTTGATGTTGTTGAAGGAATGCAATTTGACCGTGGATATCTTTCTTCATATATGGTAACAGACACTGAAAAAATGGAAGTAACACTAGAAAATCCATTTATCTTAGTAACAGATGCAAAAATTACAAACATACAAGACCTACTTCCAATTTTAGAAAAACTGATGCAAGCAGGTAGACCAATGTTGCTAATCGCAGAAGACGTAGAAAGCGAAGCATTAGCAGCTTTAGTACTAAACAAACTTCGTGGGACACTAAACGTAGTAGCTGTTAAAGCACCAGGATTTGGAGATCGCCGAAAAGCGATGCTCGAAGACATCGCAATTTTAACGGGTGCACAACTGATTACAACCGAGTTAGGCATGGATATCAAAGAAGCGGGACTCGAAATATGCGGAACTGCTGGTCGCGTGATTGTGACGAAAGATGCAACGACAATTGTTGAAGGTGGCGGACATCTGACGGAAGTTCATAATCGTGCCGCTCAAATTAAAACAGAAATCACGAACACGACTTCTGAGTTTGAGCAAGAAAAATTAAGCGAAAGATTGGCAAAATTAACAGGTGGCGTGGCGGTGATTAAAGTTGGTGCTGCAACGGAAACCGAGTTAAAAGAGCGTAAACTGCGAATCGAAGATGCGCTTAATGCAACTCGTGCAGCGGTCGAAGAGGGTATTGTTGCTGGTGGTGGAACGGCTTATATGAATATTTACAAAGAAGTTGCAAAAATCAAATCTGACGGTGACATTGCAACAGGGGTTTCGATTGTCTTAAAATCATTAGAAGCACCAGTTCGTCAAATTGCTGAAAATGCTGGGATCGAGGGTTCAGTAATCGCTCATCAGCTTAAAACAATGAAACCAGGTCAAGGTTATAACGCAGCAACTGACGAATTTGTCGATATGTTCAAAGCTGGCATTGTTGACCCAACGAAGGTTACTCGTTCAGCATTACAAAATGCAGCTAGTATTTCGGCGTCATTTTTAACGGCTGAAGCGGCTGTTGCGGAAATTCCTGAACCAACTGCACCGATGAACCATGACATGGGTGGGATGATGTAGTTATTAATTAAAAAAATAGCAAAAAGAAATTTCCTCAAATTTGATGAAATGTCGATTTTGAGGGAATTTTTACGATAAAAATCAACAAAATGTCGATTTTCGTAATACAAGCTAGACTATTGTTTGTAAAATTCTACAAAAACGTATAAAAGTGTTGGTATTGCGGTGTTTTCATTCTATTGTGGGTATCATGGACTTTATGCTTAAATCCCTAGTTCGTCCATCAACGGATACCAATAGTCGCACCTGAAAATACCACTCTTAATGTTTTTAGCGTTTCGTCCAGAAATTAGGTTTTCGTTTTCGCCCTTACTTAACCAAAACTCGAAGAACGGTACTATCTTTTCGGTGATCGGTACAACTTTAATTCCAGCAGTTGTTTTCGCATCAACTACTTTGAAGTATCGCTTGTCAAGATCAACATCTGACTTTTTAAATCTAATATTTCTGACACTCGCAAACCAGTATATATCAGCATGAGTGCAACGCTTGCGTATTCGTTAGCGTTGTCTTTTTATGCGCTTCCAAACACAACAGTTTCGACCTCATCACTGGAAAACCGTTTACTTAGATTCTTATTGTCTACCTGAACGTTTGATAAATCAAGGTATTCGATATCTTGGATTAACCTTTTCTGGTGATGTTTTTGGTGAGTGTAATGTGAATAAGTCATCTAGTGTGATGTGTTTCTTTTTATATAGCTCAAGCAATCCGAGAAATAATTCCTTGTTGCTATTATAAACAGTTAATGCCTGTATGTGTGGATTTTCTTTTCATAGTAACCTAAATTAACGTGTTGCTGTGTTGCTTTCATTGTTTCCATGTCGATTGACCAATCCGAGGTTGCTCTAGTTCGCCATGGCTTTCTTCGTTTTCTGCTTGATTTTATTACTGATCCGACTCCATTCGGTAATCGTATTTTTATCATTCCTTTCGTAGCTCCCCAGCAAAATCGAAAGAGGGTAATTTGATAAAATGGCACTTGTTATTTATTTTATTGATTTAGTGTCGAAATACTGTAC
>JGI990J12352_1000229_pt1 | contig 13265 bp, 5 predicted proteins | sample Intmic4MA4BA4MSA_FD_12352 | JGI IMG/M metagenome (IMG submission 12352) | reverse complement strand
CACACCGCCAGATAAGTTAGCTTCTTGCCCCACTGTAAAAGTTCTGCTTGCAGGCAAAGGAGTTTCCACATCTACCGAAGTAGGTACTAGGTCATCAAACTGCCATGCTCTAACATAGTCTATTCTTGTTTCTACATTTAGGCCTTGAGGGATATTCCAATTGTTGGCGGGGTCAAACATACCGCCAATAGCCATGTTTAAAATTAGGTGGAAATTATGGTCAAACGGCGCAGAAGCTCTTCTTGTAAGTAAATAGGCTGTATTAAGACTTGCTACAGGTAAACCACTTATAGGGTCTATTGCAGCAGCACCAGGTGCAGTAGTCCAACCAGGAGAACCCGGGGCAGGCACAAGATTTACAGGAACATCTTCTATATTATTGGCGGCACCTGCCCACCAACCCGTCCAACCGCCGTCAGCCCCAGAAGGATTTCTCCAGTTAGTAAGCTCGTAAACTTGCATCCACACTTTTTCACCTGTAAATTCGTCATAATAGCCGTTATACCACGTCATTCTGTCTGGACGCCAATCAATTCTAAAGGTATGATAATGGTATTCTATTTTATCGCCAAACACATAAGTATCATCAAGCCTAAGCGTGTAATCGCCACCAGGCGTACCTATGGGGTGTCTAACCAAATTATATGACGCATGCGTTGTGTAGCCTCTAAGATTATATGGACACCTTCTTAATCTATTTTGGTTTGCGTCTTGGTTAAATAACATTCTGTGTTGCCCAGGATTGCCTAACGCCAAATGCACGGCTTGCCCTACATATCTGGGGTTAGAACCACGGTTTTCCATAATGTCTATCTCGCCCGCTCTAGGCCAAACACCACCCGTTGGAAATAAGTTGTTTTCGGGCATCATCCAAAATGCGTTCCACGAACCAGGAAAAGCAGGAATTGACATTCTTGCCTCAAACCTACCAAAAGTTTGATAGAATTGGTCAATCGTTCTCATTCTTGAAGAAGTATACTCAGCGGCAAAAACTCCACCCACTAAACCACCACTTAACCAAGGCTCTTCTCTTCTAAGTGTTCTAACAGTGCTTCTGTCTATGCCCTGTAATGCAGGGGTGTTGGCAAAATCAATTTCTGCTAACGGAAGAGGCGATACATAAATCTCCTCCGAAACTCCACCGCCTAACCAACGGAAAATTACAGTTTCTTGCCTACCGGCAATGATAAGACGCCCGTCTCTTACGGTAGCATTTTCAGCACGGTAGAATTGAAGTTCTCTATTACCCCACGGATTGGCAGGCCCTTGACTGCCTGTACCGTGTTGAAAACTCCAAATATCTTCGTTTATAGTATCGCCTTCAAACTCGTCATTAAAGGTAAGATGCATACCTTCTGGAATTTCTACAACCGCAGATAAAGTATAGTGTGTGTGTTTACCCGCATAGCTTACATGAACAGCTTGATAACGCCCTTCTATTTGTAGAACACCGCCCAATATGCTAACGTTTGGATCAGTCATGTCTACTTTGCGTGTATTACCGTTTGCCATGGTAACCTTTAGCACACCGCCAGTAAGGTCTGGTGTCTGCCCTAAAAAGCCTATCGTTGCAGTTGGGTTAACGGATACAGTTAGGTCTGTAATTCGGCTACCGCCACAACCTGTAAAGCCCGCTAGCGCAGTAAAGGCTACCAAAAACACTGCAAAAGTCACTTTCAGAAAATTTTGTCTTGCTTTTTTCATTTTTTTTCTCCTTGAAACCCCATTGGGGTGGAATTACTTTTAAGGGAGTTTAGCAGAATTAATTTAATAAGTAAGAGAGTTTTAGTCTAGATTTTCAAACTGAAATCTCCTTCTAGCTCAAATGCCCTCATGATTAATACTATTATATCATAGTTAAATAGTTGCGTCAAGCATTTTGCCTCTATTTTTTATGGATATGACTATCTAATAATTTTAGTTTATGGATAGCCCCGTTAAATGTTTGACACCCTTTCATCCATACTATATACTATTGGATAGGTTCTCATAAAAACTTGTTAGTAACATAAAGGTTTTCACAGATAACCAAAAGAGTGTCGAGGTGTAGCGCAGCTTGGTAGCGCGCTTGCTTCGGGAGTAAGAGGCCGCAAGTTCGAATCTTGTCACCTCGACCAATTAAACACAACTCCCACATAAAAAGGCTGCTTATAGTTAGGTGGCCTTTTTTACGTTTAACAGAAAATCTCTTAATTGTAGTTTAAACAGCCCCTATCACAAACGTCACCTATTAAAAGACTTATATTTAAACTTAAAAAATGCCAAACAATCTATTAAGATGCTTGGCATTTTTTTAAGAAAGTTTGGTAAGTAATTATTACTTACCATCGCCCGCAAGTACAAAACCTACGTGTGCGATGTTACTATTTATGTTGAAGATTATTTAAACCGTTTGGCATCTTAATCTTCTTCTTCCTCGTCGTCTTCCTCTTTTACTTCACATTCGCAATATGCGTCTTCACAGTCAGCGTCCTCGCATTCGCAACCTTCTTCTAAACAGTCTTCGTCTTCGCATACGCAATCAGGAATTACAGTATATTCTGTATCAGCCCAAAATGCTTCAGGAAGTGCTGAATAGTCTTGTGCTGTTGCGTACGCAAGTTCAAAAGCAACTAGGTTTACTTGTACTGCTGCAGGTACATTACCAGCAGCATTAGCACGAAGGAAGAACTCACTTCCGCCACTTCCAGGCCTAGGTGTAAAACCGTCTGTTACAACAAAGATATTTTCAAACAAACGCCAGCCTTCAGGAGTTGCAGCACTGGTATAAATAATTCCGCCTACACCTGCAAACATATGAGCAGTAGACGATACATTTACAACTGCATTTCTGATAATAATACCATGAGCAGCATGCACGTTACCTACAATACCTGCATTGAAGTTCCATTCAGCAGCAGTGCCTCCAGGACCATTGCTAGCGCCTTGGATATAAACGTTTTCAATTAAAGTATTACCTACTACACGGCCTACAAGCACGCCGCCTTGACCCGCACTGTTTGCAATAGTTATATTAGTAACCGCTAGATTGCGAATAACAGCACCCGTGCCAGTTTGTCTAAAGATACCTAATTGGAACACGCCACTTGCACCAGCAGCTAGTGTAATATTTTGTAATGCAAAGCCTCTACCGTCTAGTGTTCCTGTAAAACGATAACCCGTTACAGCGTCAGGAGTTGTGCCGTTACCACCAGCGATAGCTACGAAATCAACATCTGTAAAGTTGATATTTTGTGTTAAGAAATATTGACCATCTAGCGTCATATCTAGGAATTGTTGCGCTGTAGAGATAGCTGTCCAATCATCGCTAGCTACCATGTCTGCTGTGTCTAACAAGTTTAAGCTAGGTCTGCCAGATAGTCTTGTACCTAAACCGCTAACCGCACCAATCTCTACGTCGTCGTCCATGTCTTCCGTATTCAAGACAAAAGTAAACACATTACCTGCTCTGCTGTCGCTATTTACAGTAGCAGAAGCGTATCCTGTTAAAGCAACTGTGATATAGTCATCTACTGCTGCAGTAGAACCCAGTAAAGTTACAGTAAAAGTATATTCATCTTCCGCATAGAAAGCTACGCTTTCGCCCTCAACAATATATCTATCCGTTGTACGGAAACCTGTTACTTCAGCACCAAATGCCGTTGTACCTGCTACAGTTATTGTAACAGCTTCTGTAACATTAATTAAAGTAACCGTTAGTACACCACCGCTTAATGCAGTAGCACCTGTCCTTACAATATTTGCATTGGGAACAGCTGTGCCATTTGCCGCAATCGCAAAATCATCATCTTCGCCAAAACCTAGGTTAAAGGCTAAAGTAAATACATGGTCATTGCCGTATTCTACTCTTTGCAACACTTGACTTGTAGTAAAATGCTCACTAAGTGCAGGAAGTGTAACATTAAACATTGCACGAGGCGGACCTTGCGGNCTAAGCGTAGGTAGNGCACCTGCGTTTAATTNCCATGCAAAATTAGGAAGTGCTGCAAAGCTTACCTCACCAATGTCTTCCATAAGGAATGCATTTCTATTGCCACCATCTACCACCATGTCATTATTAGAGAAGTTACGCTCAGGATCAAAACCAGTAGTAACACCTTCTGCAGCTACGCCGCCAGCGATACGGTCACCCACTACAAAAATGTTATCCATTGTAACATTCTCCGAAACCACACCAGCAATATTTCTAGAATTACTACCTGCTACGCCTACGTCTGCTACGATGTTGCGCATTACAGTGCCTTCGTGTACAAAACCTGCGATTGCTGCATTACGAGACCAAGCGGCACCTGGTGCGTTGTTCCAGTAATAGGCAATAAGCGCACCCTGCAACGAAATATTTTCCATGATGGTGTTAGGGCCAGCACGTGCAACCAAAGCACCGCTATCGCCACCTATATTAGTAATGCTTACATTATCAAATGCTACGTTTCTAATTTCTGCGCCATGCGTTCTTCTAAAGATAGCCATTTGCCATACATACGCTTCATGCGTTCCGTCAGGACCTACCGCTGTAATTAAGATGTCGCTTACTGTAAACCCTCTACCATCAAATGTACCCGTAAAAGCACCAGAGAAATCGTCCGCTGCCGCAGGACCACCATACCCACCACCAATAGGGGTGAAAATAAAGCCCGCAGGGAATGTGATATCATTTTCTAGGAAGTAGTTACCGTCTAAAGTCATGTTTTGAAACTCATGATACATTGCGATTGCGCCAGTTGTTCTGTATGTAACCGTAACTGTAACTTCATCATAAACATCATAACCCGTTGCGGTTGCTCTGATAATTGCAGTACCTACACCTACAGCCTGCACTCTACCATTTTGGTCTACAGTAGCAATTTCTTCATTATTAGAAGTCCATACTGCAGAGTTCTGTGTAGCGTTAGCAGGAGCAAACGTTGTAGTAAGTTGCTGGAAAAATCTTTGACCCAAAGTAAAGTCATCTTGCACAATAGTGATTCCTGTAGTGGGTACGTGTGCCGCCATTACAACTATGTTTGCTGTGCCTACCGCTGCATTGTTAGATACCGAAATAGCCCTAACAGTAATCATTTGTACAGGTGAACTACCCAACTGACCCACTGGGCCACCTACTGCCGTAACTAACCCTGTGTCTGAAATGGTTACTACATCTGTGTTTGTAGACTCCCAAGTTACTGCTTGATTAGCTTCCGCAGGATTTACCTGCACGGTTAGTTGTTGCGTAATATTATCGCCTAACCTCAAGTTTACCAAAGCAGGGGTAATTACTACGCTAGTTGCCGGAACACCATCGTACCCCCCGTTACATGCCGCCACTAACGTTAGTGACAACATCATTGCGATAGCCATTAAAACGGCCGTCACTTTGAACATCTTTCTTTTCATAAATTTTTTCCTCCAAAAAAATTATTTTCAATGTGTAAATACATTTGTGTACTTATACCTAATACTACTATAATCAAATATCTATGTTGATTTATCAGTTTTTATGTCAACTTATAATTTTTTTTGCCAGAAACAAAGCATGGACAATGTTTAAAAGTAGTTTTTTGATTTTTGATTTAAATATGCGTTTTACTTTTTTGTATGTTTTTTCAAGATTTTTTTGAAAAACACGCTTAGATTTCAACAAAGTGCTTAGAACGCAAAAGGCAAAGCGTGAAAATTTCTACTTCTATATAACAAAATTCTTCCCTGTCGTTTTGAATTTGCGGTCGTTGCATATCCTGTTCCCTTTAGAAAGAAAGCCATTTTCGTATCTCCTTTTTGATATTGAAAAAGATAGCCATTTGGGCTGCCTTCTTACTTGGTTTTAATATTTCTTTTCCTTAGTCTTCAATCTTGCTTGCATTTATCTCAAGAAGTTCTTTGGTGCTTGCATTTAGTGTGGATATTACACTGACTCCCGTTGCTTTTTCGTATTCGGATTTTGCTACTCCTGCAACACTTCCACCCCTTCGGGCGACTTCGATATTTTCCTGCATTGATTTTGGGTTGCTTGTTTTTGATATTGTGGTTGTCGTAACTTCTGCTAGTATATTCAAAACCAATTCTATGTTGGTCATGTTGTCACGCAAATTTTCTTTGGTTAATCCTTTCATGTCCTTATATTGCCTAGTGGACATTCCCGCCCATGCGGCAGTCATCTCATTGGTTAATATCGCATAATCTTGCCCAGTTGTTACACCTTTGTCTTTCCATTCATCGGTCAATTCCTTTCGCATCTCTATGGTTTTCAGCCTTTGGTTAATCCAACCCTCTGTGTAACCTTTAGCACGGTAAAACTCCAACGCACGATCAATTGCGATTTCAGGGTCGTATATTTCCTCTATACGTTCGCTTCCGACTTGGGCAAGCCACACCTTAAATGGCTCTGCTTTGGGTGACGGTATTGATTGCACTAATCTCAAAATACCTTTTGTGTCAAGCACATCGGTTACACGCATTTTTCCATCGGTGGCTTGCAATTTCAACTGACTACAATCTGTAGCCAGTTCACTTCCCTCGCCTTTAAGTCGTGTTTTCAACACACTCCAGTATTTCCTTGCCCTGTCATGCGTTGGCTGGTCGGTTAAAACTCCACAAACATCAACCACAGAGAAAAACCATTCTTCTTTTTCTCCGTCCCAATGTGTTCTTATCTCTTTGCTATTAAATAATTTAATATTGCTCATTCATTTATTATATCAAATTACTCGGCAAATGTCATTTATTTGTTCATGCACTAACAAACTTTTTTAACACCCTACTCCTAATTTCGTTTAATGAATCGCCTATTGTTGTGCATCTTCATTCGGTCGGTGAAATCTATGTCGTGCCTTGCCGAAAATGCAAGTGTAGAATGGGTCATCCTTTTTGAACTTCAGCCCCGTGAAAATACTATCATAACTTCCACCTTCATAGACAATGGTTATTAAGTCACCATAATTGAACCGCCTTGGCTCTACCATGACTTGGGTCTTTGCAAGTTTATACAAAATGCCTTAAAGTATACTTTTTGTTTTAATTCAAAAAAACTAGACCTCCTATTGCATCACGCTAAATTTAGTTTTAACAAGCTAGTTACATTATGTATACATACAATATAAAAACACCTGTCTTTTTTTAATTATTAGATATCTTTGCAAGGTTTATCGCACTAAGGATATATCCTAATAAATATACTGCATTAAGTATTATTTATTTTGCAAAAAGAATCGCTGAAAAGTTAGCGGTTCTTTATTGTAATTTAATGTTTAGGATTGTTTTATAGTTTAATATCTAGGGTGATTGTTTTGCCGTTGGGAAGTTCTAGCCCTGTTAAAAGAGCTGTTTCGGGGTCAAAAGTTTCTTTNCCTAGTTGTTTGATACGCTTGGTGCCTTTAGGCAGTTGAATGTTTACTTTGGCNGCTTTGCGAGATTTAATTTTACATACAATATANCCTTTGCGCATGTCCCAATTAAGCGAAACAATCTCTGCNCCTGTACGGGTTAAAAAGCCGTCAATAGTACCCTTACCAAGGCTTGCAGGCAACGCAGGAAGTAGTTTGATGGTGTCGATAGTAGATTGCACCAACATTTCTTGCACGGCTGTGGTTACGCCCATGTTAGGCTCTAGCGTGTACGATGCCCAATTATCCGTTTTACCTACACCCATACCTCTCCAGTCGGTTTCGGTAAAGATTAAGTTACCCATAGCCATACCACGCACTGCGTTAGTAATGCTTTCTAACGCACCTTCTGCATCGCCAAGCCTAGCAAAAATAGTAGCGTATTTAAGCAATCCTTGTGAAGTAAANTGGTTATGAGCCGACACAATTTTCTTTTTGGCCGTATTATCGAATGCCTTTTTAAGTTCGGGNGGCAACTCTTCGTATTCGGTGCCCGGAAATACNGGATAGAATAGTGAAGTNGAAGGCGATGCGGGATTGTCCGCAAAACGCACATCAGCATACTCACGCACNGTATTTTCTTCTGATACGCTATAATTAGGAATACGGGTTAACATGTCACGCCATTTTAAAACGTCGGGTTTGTTAACACCTGCAATTTCACTACCCTCAATAAGGTTTTTAAGTAGTTCTTTGGCGATAGAAAAATCTATGCTGGCGTTGCGGGCAACTTCCATCGTTTCGCCAGGGATAACATAGTTGCCAGGGGTTGTGTCGGGCGAATAGCTGGGCATAGATTCGTACAGAGTATCGCCCAGTACTTTAAAGAAATTTTCATAAAACATGGCTGCTTCTTTCATAAAAGGCAACGCACGGTCTTTTAAGAATTTTTTGTCGTCGGTAAAACGATAATAATCGTAAAATAATTGGCTTATCCAACCTGCTGCACCGGTAAAGTGCAATATTTTCGGCTCTACACCGCCCACAACACCTGTGCCGTGTGCCATAACGCTAGGTACAAAAATACCACGGCAACCATAAATACGTGAGGCATTTTTGCGCAAATCTGCAATTACACTTTCGTAATAGGTAAATACGCTTTGTAAAAATTCTGTAAGATTACCGCCGAATGCATGGCCATACATTGCTTGCAAGCTACCTGCTGCTGTGATAGAACTGTTATGCGCTTTGTAATCGCCGCACCACAAACCATGCGGTGCTAGTGGACGAGAGGCACTGGTAGAGCCAGAAACCATTAAATAACGGCCGTATGCCCACATTTTTTCTAGTAGCGCAAGCGACATTTCGCCTGTTTCAAATGCTTTATCTAATAACTTATCGGCATATTCGTCACGGTCATCGGCGTTTAAATCCAACTCTGCACTGTTAAATATTTTGTTATGTAGTGCAGCATGCTCTTTTAATAGTTTATCGTAAGTTTTTTTGGCAATAGCGGGAAGTTCTGCACGTAAGTCTTTCCACGCACGCTCACGCTGTGTTTCTATAAATGGCTTTAGTAACACCAAAACTTTTTCTGCGCCCTTTATGGTGATGCCATCGGTAGGGCTTACGGTTTGCGTTCCGCCAAAATGGCTAATAAACGCCACTACACCAAAATCGGTAGAGTTATCGCTACGAGCCGAATAATACATGAAATAATTTTCGTACTTAGTATTTACACCACCTGGCACGGTACTAACTGCGTCGGGTGTGCGGGTGTTAAATTTATCATGCTGACCCAAACTAAAGGTTACATCAATAGTTTTAGGACCTGCTTTTGTAATTTCATAGGCAATTAAATCGCCTGCACGAGATACAAACATACTACGCTCGTAACGTGTGGTACCGTCTTTAAAAGTAACAGAAACCTCACCGTTTTCCATGTTTAATATGCGTGCATATTCACGTATTGCTTTATCATGCTTTAAACTAACTTTAAAATCGCAAAGCGGCAAAGGAAAAGCATCTTTGGGTCTAAAACCTTTTTGGATAAGAGCATTGGATAAAACTTGCTCTGCCTCTTTGGGCTGATTATCTTCAATTTTTTTGCGCACGGCGGGTACTTTATCCGCAACATCTTGCAATACGCCCACGTAGCCTTGCCACCATAAATCGCCGTGGTTAATCATTACGACATCTTCTGCCGCACCACCTAAAACCGACGCTCCAATCACACCATTGCCCGAAGGTAATCCTTCACGCCATGTACTACCCCACCAAGAGGCAGGTTTAGAAAATTTAAGTGCATTTTTAGCTTTTCTGATATTCATTATTTAAAACATACTCCTAGTTGTCGCCAAAAGAGCCCATATTACTTACAAGAAATAAGGGTTTTAGCAATATAAAAACTACAAAATAGTTATTTAATAATTTAATGGCTAGATAACAAACAAGTACTCAGATAAAATTTTACCCTTAACGTTGCAAGCCAAATATGCCACTAAGTTATTAAACAAAGCTAATACATTTTTCCATGTAGTTTTCATCTTTAAAAGACCAACATTTATTAAATCTAGAGTTTACTAATTACTAATAAGTGCCACCTGAAAGAATTTAAATCCTATCTATGCGGGTGCGCCTGTAATGGTTGTAGAGCGTCTAAAAATAACGTTGTATCTAATATAATCTCTAACCCTAGAGCCTTCTGCCGTTAACGCACGTACGTCTGCAGTAGCACCTAGCACCATATTGTCAAAACTTTCTTCTACAACTTCTATCCCTACGTTACCGCTGCCTACAAAGCGCATACTTACAAATTGACCAAACTCAAACGGTAAGAAAAACGTTATATTAGGCGCAGAGTGTAGATTTTCGAATACAATAGCATGATAAGGGTCAAACTGATCTGGACCGTTAGCACCCATAATGTATACGCGTTCTATCAATGCCATATTGTTAACATTTACCCTAATACGAGAACGGGTTAACGGAGTAGTATACAACAGCATACCCTCGTAATTTCCTGTAGTGCTAGACGATAAGGTAGGCTCGGGGATTGCGCCTGCACCGTCCGCAGGAACCGTTTTAAGATAAGCGTTAACATCGCTGTTCCAGGTCATGTCACGTACATAACGAGAAATTTCTCTGTGCGCACTTAAATCTCGCACTTCAAATAAACCGCTACCTGGTGTATGGCTTACAAGATTGAAAGCACCATGCCAAAAATAATCTTCTATTGAGGGGCTAGATGAGTACACCAAAGAGTGGAATCCGCCACCAAACGATGAAAACAATACCATCGAAATAAAAGCAAACATTCCAACAATCATAATACCGTAGGCATTTTTGTACGCAATGCGTCTTTTCTCTTTAGATATTTTTTTATGGGTAACTTGATTAAACTTACCTTTTTTGGCGGTGTCTTCTACCATTTCGGTAACTTCTTCTTCTACACGTATGTGTTGATGGGGTAATTTTAAAAACACTTTAGTAAGCAAAGGTTTTAACAGCATGTCCGCATACGGAATAAAGATGTTCAATAGCGGTGCAAACAACATTACGATAAGGGGTAAAAAGATAAGCGGAGTAAGTGTAGAAAGGGTTGTGATTGCCGCTAAAAATACGGGCATCATGATGATGGTAGGCCATGCGTATAAGAATAGACGCTCTATACTAAAACCAAATTTGTTTTTAAATTTGTCTTTTAGTAGCATGCTAGCCAACATTACTGCCAACTGACCCATAGACAAGAATGCAAATAAGAATGCAATGCTAGGAAGTGCAAACGCCATAATAAACGCTATAAGTGCTGTAACCAACACCCCACCACGTACTACATCGGGGGCAGTTACGTAAAATGCTTTTTTAAGCGGTACATAAATTGCCACCATAGCAATACAGAAAAGTATGGCTGCAGAAATAATAATGCCTGGGTTAATTAAGCTAAACAGCGTAAACGCATTAAGCGTTATGACGCCAAAACCTGCAAGCAACAATGCCATAAGTGCGTACACTAAAAATACGGTTAACGCACCACCCACTACCGCAAGAAGCTGTATGATCGCACCCATTGAAACTTTTAAATAGCTAAACGATTTGGTTTTTGCGTTAATACCCAAAACAGCTGCCATCAACCCAATAATCAAACCTGCAAGTACAAAACCTATCGCTATTGAGTAACTAATGGTAAACCAATTAAAGTAGGTAAAATATACCGCATCGGAAGAACTTGCAACATCAAAGCGTTGCGATAAATTTACTGTACCAAATGCGGCAATGGTGCGATGCATGGTTTCTATTTGATTACGCACCAAGCTTATAGAAAGATTGTCAGAGTTATCGTTTATCGTACGCTCGTTACGCAAACCGCCTACATTGGCAAACTCTAACGAGGGTAAGCCTTGCGCTACATGGTAAGGTCTAGCATCTTCAGAGATTCCAAAAAGGTTAATAACAGAACTTGCTTGCGCACCTGTGTTACCTGCTACAGAAATGGTAGCACCACTAAAGATTCCAGAATCGGTAAGCATCATAGGACCACGGTTACCACGGCTATCGAAATTTGCAATAAAGCGCACACGACCCATAGCGTTGCCAGCACGTACACCCATATGAAACTGATTAAGTACTGTACGTAACCCTAACTCATTTTCTAAACCGCCGTCAGCAAAAATAAATACTAAATCGTTGCGATGGCTAGGGGTTTGTTGGCTTGCAAAATAGTTAACAAGTTCTATCATAGAACCTATCAAAGCGGCATTAGTAGCCTCTGGACCGATAGAATCAATACGTACACTAAATACCGCAACGTCTGCACTTGCAGTACCCTGAACCGTTTGATAGCCTGGGATATACACTACTACGTTTTGTGTAGCGTCACCTAAGTCACCCCGTACAAAAACAACACGCTCATCACGAGGAGTTGCACTGTTCATGGTTACGCTGTTGGGCCTTATTTGCACCAAAAAGCTGGTAGGAATCGGCACGGCTTGCTGCTGAAGCACATCAGCATATACGGTATAATCTTCATTGCCAGGAGGCACACCTATATTAGTTTGATGCGCTACATTGGCTGCAATAGAATGAAGAATATAATCTCGAGTTGCATTAACGCTAGGCATATTCATGGCGTTGCGGTTAGGCTCGTTATCGGCAATGTGTGTTGCATGGGCTACTACATCGTTAACAAACGTGCTATTAAAGCTTGTAGTTGCACCTACACCGTGTGCGCTTAAGAACCCAAAAAGAATCATCAGCGTAAACGCCAATGCCATTACGGGATAGTAAATTCGTTTAAATAGTTTCATTAGATTGTATGAGTTCCTCCAAAAAACCTTTGTATGATGCCCTAAAATTTTGCAGAGTATTAGCAAAAGGGCACTAGGGTACACATATATGTTACCACATTGCAAGCAAAAGTACAAACTATTTAACGCAAGTTTTTTGACTTTTTAATTTAAATGTGTTAAAATTAGGCTTATGCAAACCATTGTAATCATTCAAATCCTTACCAATTTACTTATAAAACGTAAAATGACCCGTAGCCAACTGTGTGAAAAGTTTGAGTTAAGCCCCCGCACCATCACTCGCTACATAGAGGTTTTGGCCCATGCAGGCGTACCCATAGAATCTCGGACAGGTGAAAAAGGCGGCTATTATCTACCCGACCACTATAAAATAGAGCGTCATAGTTTTTCTGAAAGTGAGCTTAACCGCATAGCTTACTCGCTAAAAAAAACCGAAAGTGAATTTAGCGATGACATAAATGCTAACATTATAAAAGCCATAAAGTATGACGAGTAAAAAGGACATAACGTCCCTACTAGCTTAACAATAGAAAAGGTAGTTGGCATTAAAGCATCTGCTCTATTCTGCCACGCCCCTAAAAGTGCGGTACACCCACTGCGCACGGGTGACTCTTGCAACGTATCGCCTTGTTTCTGGAAATGGTATACGGTTTAAATCTCT
>JGI990J12352_1000228_pt1 | contig 13299 bp, 13 predicted proteins | sample Intmic4MA4BA4MSA_FD_12352 | JGI IMG/M metagenome (IMG submission 12352) | reverse complement strand
AACTGTACTTTAATACAAGGTAGATGCTATCATTTCAACTAAAAGCCTATAACCTTCGGCTTTTAGGCTGTATTAACGTTGGCAAGAATTTTTGACTCTCTAGTTTTATATTAATTGACTTTTAACATAACGCTTATTTATATAGATAATTTTTTCATTCTATTAAGTAACGAAGTCCACAGCGTACCTAGAAGGTATGCAAGGACTTTGGCAACAACGTAGGATTGAAAATTTATCGCAAAGAAGCGTTATGTTAATGGCTTAATTAGTATAAAAACGGATTTTAGTACATTTTCTCGTAATTGATTAACCAATGTAACTATCTTTAAAAGGTTGTAAATAAAGCCTTGGAATCGGAATTCTTATTGCATAGTTAATTACGAACCAGTGTACTAGGGCGCATCTGAAAAATAAAATATATCTTTCAAAAGCACATACAATTGACTATAATTCTCAAGTTTTACGAGATTTTTAATGCAATATTTATCATTTGTATGAATTTTAAGTCGATAATATTATTTTTCCGACACTGCCTAGTCTTTTTTCGTTTTTTACTTATCTTTCACGAGACACCCCTGTGTATACGTGCATATATTTCAAAAAATTAGCCAAGAAAAGAGACTGGCATCCTTAGCACTTATGATTTAATTAACACTTTGATTTCATTGCCAGACATAACAGCTTCAAAACCTTCGCGCCAGCCATCAAGTGAAACAATTTTTGTAATCATCTTGTCAGTATCAATTTTTCCTGCTTCGAGAAAAGCCAGCGCAGCAATCCATGAACTTGGTTTTTGCGAACGGCAACCGATAAATTCAATTTCACGTTGTACCACTGCTATGTGATCCATCTTATTGAATTGCTCAGCAAAAATCCCAACTTGAACAAATTGACCCTTTTTCTTCGTTAATGGAAGTGCTGCATTAACTGCATGAATAACACCCGAGCAATCAAACACTTTCTCAGCACCATAACCATTCGTTGCATCCATAACAACTTTAGCTAAATCTTCAGTCTGAGTGTCCACAGTATAATCTACACCGAGTTCTTTAGCAAGGTTTAACCTAGGAACGTCTTTGGTAATTCCAGACATGATAACAGTTGCACCTTTTGCCTTTACCACTTGCGCAAGTAGCAATCCAATCGGACCTGGTCCAACAATTAGCACTGTATCACTAGGCTCAATCGTTGTTTTTTCAAGCGCAGCGTGAACGCAACAAGCCAATGGTTCCATCAATGAAGCAGCTTCGAATGTCACATGATCTGCTACAACATGAACACTTTCTTCACGAGATAACACATACTCAGCCATACTTCCTGCCACTTGTGTGCCAATACCACGACGATTACCGCAAAGATTGTAATCCTTTTCCTCGCAATAAATACATTCACCACATGTTTCGAAAGTTGTTTCACTCACAACTTTATTGCCAACTTTGACGTTCTTTACTTCAGGTCCGATTTCTACCACTTCACCAGAAAATTCATGACCAAGTACAATCGGTGTCTTTGCATTTGCATATTCACCTTTAAATGTATGAATATCTGTTCCACAAATACCTGTATAGGCTACCTTGATTTTGACCATATCATCATAAACTGATGGCTGTTCTATTTCTCGTAGCTCCATGTTGTCATAACCTTGATCTATCTTTGTTAAAGCTTTCATCAATTATCACCTTTCATACATCTGTATTTATAATTTATACTAATTGTCTTTTAAAATGATGTTTATTTGTAGATAACCTTTTCATTATACTGAGGGACGAGCGCACCTGGAAGGTACCCCTGTAAGGGCTTCATCGACAACGTTAGAATGGAAAGGTTATCACAAAGAAATATTATTTTAATGGTTAAGGTAGGATGAGGACTTTGTTGTAACTTTCTTTGCCGGATAAAATCATCTCAAATGCAATTGCAGTTTCTTCGATTTTGTAACGGTGCGATACCAGTTCTTTGAGTTTAATGCGCCCTTGATTAACAAAATCAACAGAAGCTGACCATTCTTTGCCAGGAAATGGTGCTGAATATGAGTTCCAGAAACCTTTGAGTGTCAATTCTCGGCGGAAAATATTTTCAAATGCTTTCTCGCGCAAAAGAACATCTTGGTAAGCGATTCCTTGATAAGCAATTTTTCCTTTTTTACGTACAACGAGTAAGCACTGTTCTTGTGTAATCTTTGAACCTGCACATTCGAAGGCAATATCAGCACCGAAACCATTTGTATAGCTAAAGACACATTTTTCTAAATCTTCGTTTAGTGGATTAATAGTATATTTGGCACCGAGTTTACGTGCCTCTTCTAATTTATCATCGTTGATGTCAACGGCAATAATTGTTGATGCACCTGTTAAAAGTAGGCATTGGATTGTCAGTAGGCCGATGGTTCCGCAACCAAATATGACAACGGTATCACCAAGTTGCGGCTCGATACCCATCACTCCATGCATGGCTACCGCTAGTGGTTCAAGCATTGCAGCATCTTCAAAATCCATGTCACCGATTGGAAAAACTTGATTGGCTTTTAGTACAACATTCTGGGCAAAAGCACCATATGAATGTGAACCAGTCATTGCGTATGTATCACATAGTGAATAGTCACCTTTTTCACAATATACGCATTCGCGACATGGTGCAAAAGGAATACCAACAACTCTATCACCAATTGCAACATCGTTAACGTCTTCTCCTACTTCAGAGATGATACCTGCAAACTCATGACCCATTACCGCTGGCAATTTATATTTCCATCTTGTTTGCATTTTATGAATGTCTGATCCACATATTCCTGCTGCTTTCATTTCAACACGAACTTCACCTGACCCGACAGGATTTTGATCAATATTTTCAGATTTAATAACATTATTTTCATATAACACAGCTGCGCGCATATTTTTTCACCTCATATAAGTTATGACTAATACTAATTTTATTTTGAAACAATACTTCTTTTTGATAATTTTTTGCCTACATTCATCCTATTGGTTACAACGAATGAAAAATTACCACAAAGAAATATTTTCAAAACAAGTTAGTGTTCCGTCAGGTTATACTCATTCGTGTTTAAAATCTGTATCTAAAACGCAGAAATTTTCAGCTTAAACGAGGAAGAATTTAGCGTGGCGTACCCAGAAGGTATGTCATGCTAATCGTGTTCTGAAACCGTTATTAGTTATAGATGATTTTTTCATTATCCAGTTTCAGCTCGTAGCTTGTCTAACTTCGACTCATGCCTTCCTTAAATTTCTCACATAAAAAATAAGCCCTATGATGTGCTGATTTTTTTATGCTCAAATATTTTCGAGAATTCTGACACAATTACCTCCACTTTCACCCTCTACTAGGAGACGCAGGGCGCAGAGTATGTAAGTCCAAGACGACAACGTAGAATGGGAAAATCATCACTAATAATGGCGGTTTTAGGCTTCAATTAGCATGTGCTAAGTTCTGACAAAGTATAAAGTTGAAAAAATCAAGTTTTAGTAAAATTTTAAATGTGAATTAGTATTAGAAATCATAGAAATTTGCGAGGATTTTTGCCATCATACGAGGATGTGATGACGCGGCGCACCAAGAGGAGGCGCTGACGGAAGTATGATTTTGAAAAGACCGCAAATTTCTATGATTTCTAGCCTGATGGGACGCTAGCATTGTAGCCTAATTTTCATTGTTTAAACCAACAGGCACTAGGGAAATTTCCCCGTGCCTGTTGGAATAGTGTTAACCTCGAAATTTCAAAGCAAATTTATTTATGGTCTAAATAATTCAGCAAATCTGTAAAGAATCCAAGCAACTGGATTTCCACCTAAGTCAAGTGAACTTACATAAGTTGCACCTTCTGGAATGTCCATAATTCCACCCATAAATTCTGTATGAACTGGTGCCATGTTAGTAGCCATTAATAACATCAATCCAATTGAAATTGTTCCTGCAAGTACTGAATGAAGAATATTACCTTTACGCGAACCTACAACAAATGCCATGTAAAATGGAATAGTTGCTAAATCACCAAATGGTAATACAGTGTTTCCAGGGATAATAACTGCTAGAAGTAATGTAATTGGTACCAAGATTAAACCTGTTGCAATGTTTGCTGGGTGTCCAATCGTTACTGCCGCATCAAGTCCGATATAAAGTTCACGACCTTTAAAGCGTTTTTTCATAAATTCACGTGCAGATTCAGAGATTGGAATTAGACCTTCCATCAAAATCTTAACCATACGAGGCATTAGGAACATTACCCCTCCAAGTGAAATCCCTAAGTTAAGAATGCCATCTAAAGGCAATCCTGCCGCAATCCCGATTCCTAAACCGATGAAAATTCCCATCATCATTGGCTCACCGAAAATTCCCATACTCTTTTGAATCGTTTCAGTATCAACATTAATATTTTTGATACCAGGAATCTTTGAGATTACCCATGCAATTGGCATACCAAGCAAACCTACACCTACAGTAGAACCTGTTGCAATAGATACACCTTCTAAACCATAAAACTCTGAAACCATTGGAGCTGTTTTATCAGCTGTAATAAGACAAACAACTTGGCGAATAATAGCACATAAGATAGCAAGCCATAACATACCAGTTACGAAATATGCAATTGCTGCAATCGAGATAAAGTGCCAGAAATTCCAAATATCAATATTCAATGTTTTTGTCCATTTAAGCGCAATCATAATCAAGTTAACTGCAATTGCAATAGGAATGATAAGCGCTGCAAATTGGAATGCCCAAGCTCCTGCTGCTGCTGCTGGCCAACCCATATCAATTGTTGTAAGTTCAATACCAAAACGCTCAACCATTTGCTGTGCCGCTGGTGCTAAGTTATCAACTAAAAGTCCAACAACTAAACCAATACCAACGAATCCAATACCAATTGTAAGACCTGAGCGGATTGCCTTCGAAACCTTAACTCCGAAAATCAATGCTACAATAAAGATAATAATTGGTAACATTACTGATGGTCCTAGACCAAGAATAAAATCAACCGCTTCATTTAACCATGCCATTAAGGATACCTCCGAGAAATCAATAAATTTGTAAATCCTGTCTAGTTACGCCGCGTAACTTGTCTAGTTTCAGCTCACAGTCTTTCTTAATTCTCTCGTTTCCATTTTTCAATCCTTCGGCTAAAAAATGAAAACTTCAAGAATTGGCGAAAGCCTAACATGTTCGCTTCAACTTTTCCTTATCCTCAAATTTCTCACATTCCAAAATAAGTCCCGCGGGTGTACTGATTTTGGAATGCTCAAACATTTTCTGCAATTCTGACAAACTCGACTTCACTTCTAAATTGTATCACCCCTAAAACCGATACCTACCCTAACCCTTTTAAAGCATCCAGTATTTTAGCATCTGTTGCCTCTTCATTGATACCTGAAATATAAGATGTCGCAACAATCGCTGGAATCGAATACGTCGTTGGTAAAATCGTGGTTGAAACAATCAAATCAGAAGAATCTTCTAATTGCTTTGCTTCTGCAATTTTCACCTGGCGAACCTCAGCATCAATGTTATTTTCCTTTAACAAACGCTCAACACGATCCGTTACAACTGTTGACGTTGCAATTCCTGCACCACACGCTACGATTACTCTAAACTTTCTTGACATTGAAAACATCTCCTTCTAATGGCAAGAATGATTAAAAATCATTCTTGTCTAAACATATTTTATATAATTATAATTTATACTATATCTGTATAATTTATGATTATAATTTTGAATCCACATCCACAGTAACTACGGACTCTGTAGCTACTGTGATAGTTAGACGCAGCGACTTGAAGTCGCTTGCACCTTTTGCAAATATTTTTGAAACTTTTGAACACCTCCTAGGTTTCGCTACTATTTGATTTAATCACCTCTTTAACCATTTCCAAGGCTTCCTCGCTTGAAGCAGCCTTTTTTAATTTTTCAACAAGTGCTTTTTCTTGGATAAGAGAAATTGTTTCTCTTAAGATCCCTAGATGCAACGCACCGTCACCTAAACCTAGGAAGAAGAATAAATCAACTGGAATGGTTTCAGCTGGATTTTCCATTTTATGAATCGAAATAGGATCCACTAATGTAACAATCGATACGAATGATTCTTTAACATTTTCAGGTTCTCCGTGCGGAATAGCAACTGCGTAATCATCCATTTGTAAACCAGTTGGAAAATTATTTTCACGTTCTGATAAACACTTATGAAAACTTTCTGTTACAAGTTGCTTTTCCTCATAAATCGCCGATACTTTTTCGAATAATTCATCACGATTTGCGACATCCAAATTCAAGATTATTAATTCTTCTTTTAAATATTTTTCTAACATATAGTGTTTCCTCCTATTAGCTTACAAACTGACCAATGAGTTGCATAATTTGCTCTGGCGTATTTGCTAGCTTAACTTGCTGGACGAATTCTTCGTTTCTAGCCAAGCGATTTATTTCAAACAACACGCCAATATGACTTTCTTTATCTGGAATTGTCATGAGCATGACAATATGGACAAGTTTGCCCTGATACATAAGACCCTCTTTTAAAACTAGCATGCTGACACCCAATTTTTGATCAACCATTTCTGGATCAAGATGCGGCAGCGCAATTTCTTGATTGAGCACAATGTAATCTGGCATATCCTTATATGCTTCAATTAATAGTGATGAATAGGTATCAGGGATTTTTCCTTTATCAATCAAAATTTCACTTGCCTGCAACAACAATTTTTCCCACATTGGAGTCTTTTTTATAATTCGAATTTCCTGTTCAGATATAAGGCTGAGCAATCCTTGGTGCCCTGTAAAATCAACTCTCTCATCTAAATCACCAGAGCTACGAATCAGCAATGAATCTAGTGCCTCTGTTAATTTTTCTACGTTATCAACTTTAGCATGTTGTTTAACGATATCAACAATATCTTCAGATTGGAGCGTAGCAAAATCTAAATTAAAAACATCCTTAATAACACGACGTCTTAATTTCAGTTGTTCACTGTTAGTAAATAACTCGCTAACGACATAGACCAATTCATCAGAATCAACTGGAATTGTCGAAAAAACAATATCGTGTGGCAACATAAACCCTTGATATTCTCTTATCGTATTTGGTGGATAAAAGAGAAATTCTGGAAACAAATTCTGTAAATTTTTCTCCATTAGCTTGGATACAGAAACACCATTTGGGCAAAGTATCACTGCCTTGATTACTTTTTTCTCAATGCTGCTATCATTTTCCCCTAAAATATGTCCACCAATAAACATCGTAATATATGCCACTTCTTTATCAGAGATTTCAACTTGAAAAAACTTTTCCAATGGAGAAATCGACTGCCTAACAAAGCTGTGCAAAACACTATATTTCGTTGTAATCTGCTCATACAATGCATTTTCAATAGGTAATCTATACTTAATTCTGTAGTAAGCAGGTTTAAAATGATTAATAAATTTCCTTAGCAGTTCCCTTTTTTCAGGTAAAATAAGACGAGCATTTGTTTCAAATTCCGTAAAAAATTCCCATAGTGAATTAGCTAACAATGGCAAATCTTCTTCTTTCATCAATCTGTCTAAACTACTAGACCTTAACAATTGTAGTGAGATGTACATAACCTCTTGATCTGAAATACCCACAAAATCATCAGATAGATGAATTAAAGATTGATATTCCTTTGTCCCTACAATTTCACTTACATCTAGAAATTCTAAAGAATCAATCTGCTTTTTTTGCCTGATGCGAACCAATAATGTAGAAATAAAATAGATGAGCGGATAAAAATCTTCATCCGTATACTTAATTCCAAGATACTGCTCAATTTTAAGAAGCGTTCTATTGACACTACCTTTATCTTCATCACAATGACTTAGCAGTTGCGAAAGAGATTTTTCTCCATAGTTTCGATAAACATGATTAATGGCACTTGATAACATCATCCGCTTATCCCACTCATCACCATCAATGTAATACCCCTCTTTTCTTGAGTATTTGATACTGAGTTGATGGTTTCTGAGGTAATCATTACACTTTTTCATATCTGAAAGCACAGTATTTTTACTAACTTGCAACGAAATAGTTAGATGATCAAGTGACATTTCTTCAATCCTAGAAAGAATCGTGAGGATAATAACCTGAACCCTATCCTCTGCAGATAAAGAAAATTCATTCAAACCTGATTGTATTTTCAAAAAATCAGCCACGCGCTCAGAGCAATAATAATTCCCTTGCCTCTTTTCTATGACAGGAATCTTCTCATCTATCAGTTGCTCATTGATTTGCTCAATGCTATACCTTAGCTGCCTTGATGAAATCCCCAATTTGTTTTCTAACTCTTGCTCACTAATATTTTGATTGAGTAGTAGCCGACGGAGTATATCTTGGTGACGAACCTTCACATTGATCACCTCCTCACTAATTTGGAAATCTAGGTCAACTATTTGACTCATCTCATTTATTCAGAGCAAGGATTAATTTTTTATTGACAGTCATTAAAATCCCCTACCTACATCATATACCTCACCTTAGCACTTTACAATCTTTATTCTTCCCAAAAAATGTTACACTGGACATATGCATTGGGATGAAAGGCAAAGAAATGTCTAAAAAGAAATAAATCGTTGCTTAGGTTTGTTGGAATGAAAGCTTGAGCTTCCGTACTTTCCAGTAGGATGCAATTCAGAACAAGGCATTTGCACAACTTATAGACTGTTTAGCGAAGAACATCTTAGAAATGCCAAAATTCAAATAAAAATTCGACTAATGCAAAAGAGAAGGATAAAAAAGAAATCCAGTAGAATTGTAAGTACGAACTAACAATTTGGAGGATTTCCATAAAATACATAGTATCACAAATTACAGAAAGAATAAATACATCTAACAAAAATATTTAAATATCTTTGATTGCACATCGTTACATCACATCAGCATGTAAAGTCTCTTACACCATCATCACAGCCGATATCATCCACCAAGCATTCGTTGTAACGCTCGTTCAAGCAGATAAGACTTTCTTCTACATCAAAAAAACATTTACACCGAAAACACTGTAGAGTTCGCGCTTACCACGAATTCAACCCACGGTTTCACAAAGTAAAAAATTAAACTATCATTCCACCTCAAGAAATTCTCGCCAGACATAAGCAGGACTTCCACCAAAGGAAATTTGTACCCAGTCCTCGTTATAATCATAATCAAGAATTTCTACCTCGACACGTTCCCAAATTTGACCAATTACAAAGGAATCCATCCAAGGGTCTTGCCTAATGTTAACACCATCTCCATTAATTATTCCAGTTTCAGGAGATGTATCGTCTAGAAGACTTGGCGCTTGCTCTGGAACTTGAGCTGGAACTGGAGCCACTAAGATTGGTTCAAACGCTTGTGACAATTCTGATTCGAAAAATGGCGCATCTGCCTCATCTTCACCATAATCATCCATATCACCCCAAATGGTAACAATAAGGGCTACGTTTATCAAATTTACAATAACAAGCATTATAATATTAGAAATTTCAATTTTATTTTTCATGTTTAATCACCCTATTTATTGGCATTTTAGCCTTTTTTGTATAAAATGGCATCACTTATCGGTTGGTGCTTTGCCCAACCGATGTGATGTCTCTAAGACGCAGTGCCTTTAGGGCACCTGCGCCATCTAATCGTTAAAATTATATTGCACAATTAATGAGATATCAGATTTTGTGATAAATATTCCACCATTTTTTTACTCGCATCGCCTTGGCAATACGTTGTCCATTTGGCTTTAAAGCTGTCAATTTTGTGCAAATCTATGTGGGGTTTTAAAATTTCAGTTATCACTTCGTTCGTTGTTTTTGCCGTAGGACCAGGCATATTTTTTTCATAGTCTTCCCAAATGCCGTTAGTTTGAGTGTATTCGTTTAAATCGTAGGCATAAAAGATCATCTTTCGGCGAAAATTTGCAAATTCCATCGGTATGGATGAGTAATCTGTGATGAGAATGTCGGTGATAATCAGCAAATCATTTATTTTTTTATGGTCACTGTAATCGAAAACGAATTCTGGATATTTAGGGTGTAAGCGATCAAAACCCTTTACATTAGGATGTAATTTTAAAATTAAAGCATATTCATCTGTTAACATTTCGTGCATTTTATCTATATACTTTTTTGAATCTATCAACGGCTTGGGGAGATCGCAATTCATTTGCGATGTCTTCCATGCCAAATTTTTTGATTGCACCAGCAGCATGCCAAATTTGAATGCATTGAGCCGCTTTTTTGAACTCAATCGTTGATAAAAATCCGTAGTAGTTATCAATTAGGATTATTCTGGATGTCACAAGGTGATAAATTCCTTTTAAGATGTGCCAAATGTTTTTTGATTCAAACAGATAAACAAATTCGCTTACTTCTATAAGGGTTTCATAACATTTAGCTTGACATAAAAATATACAATCTACACCTGGGTGGGCATGTTGGAATGTCAACATCTGTAGAGACAATAACCTTGGGACGATATTTAATAAAATNAATAATAGACAAGAAACAGACATTTAAAAATTTAAAGATATATGAAAAACCCTCCTGTTTAGAACTATAAGGGACATACTCAGTTGGAAAATTTGTTTTCTCTGAAATAGCTGTTTTCTCTGTTACGACAACCCCTTGATATTTTTTTATTATCTCTTCCAACTGCATAAGTTCAGAGTAATGTCCACCAGCACTTGAACAAAATAGAATTTTTCCACGCTTCATCTATACGTCTCTGCAATCAAATTATTATTATTTTCCATAAAAAAACAGCGCCCTTCTTTAAGATCAAAAGAAGGGCACTAAATTAATAATTTTAGTAGTTTGTGTAAGTTTCTTGTTATAATCGGGCACCTTCCCGTTATATCCAGCCTACCATATTTCGACAATTTTTATAACCCCAGTTAGATTTGAGTTTCCCCATTTTTCCAAATATGTTCTAAAATTTGAATTTTAAAAAGTGTGGAAAATGTATTCTTTAAAATCAGCTTATTTCAACTTCGAAATCGCTGTAAACTAAGTTAAATCCATGTTTTTTGCCATTTATGATTTGTTTTTTGGGGAAACTTAAACAGCTAGACGCTTAACAAAATCGCGTGCTTTAAACATGATTTTTGTTCAGAGTCCAAGAAGACAACTTTATTTGTTGCGTGGAAAATACCTTCCTTTTCATGAAAACGTTTAATAAAGGAAAATCTTAATTTTTCCCGTATATAAATATATATAGTTTTTCTATGGTGATTTTTTTACAGGTGGTGATTTGCATATGACGCAAGTATTAATCAGAGATTTACCAAAGGAAGAAAGACCAAGGGAGCGCCTCATGCAAGTAGGCGCTCATTTGCTCTCAAACCCTGAACTTTTAGCTATCATTTTACGCACAGGCTCAAAACAACAATCAGCACTAAATTTAGCGCAATCTATCTTGAATAAATCGGGTGGTATCAAGGGCTTAAATGACATTTCAGTCGAAGAGTTAATGGAGATTCCCGGGGTTGGAAGTAGTAAAGGTGTCCAAATCCTAGCAGCTATAGAACTTGGAAAACGCGCCTTTAAGGAAGCATCGACTCAAGAAATCAATTTACTTAAACCCGAGGATTGTTATAAATTTTTGGCACCCGAAATGAAGCATTTAACCCAAGAACATTTTGTCGCTCTATATTTGAATACCAAAGGTGGTCTCATTGCGCAAAAGACTATCTCCATTGGTACACTCGATCGAGCAATTGTACATCCAAGAGAACTTTTCAGAGAAGCTGTGAAACGCTCAGCAGCGTCAATTATAGTGGCGCATAACCATCCAAGTGGTGATCCGAAACCTTCGACTGCAGACCTTTTTCTCACACAATCATTGGTAGAGGCTGGACAACTAATGGAAATCCCGATTTCCGACCACATCATTATCGGCGACGGTGATTATAGGAGTCTAATGTCTATGGGTTTACTATAATTTTAAAATGGCGCACAGCAAAGTTCCCTCTTGCTGGCGTCTCTTGATTTTTGTATAAAGGACTAAGCTTTGGACGAATTAGAGGCCGTAAGTAGCAATTAAATATTAGAGGAGACTTGATGGAGTAGAAAATATTATGCCATTAACATCTAAAGAAATGATAAAACTATTAGAAGGTTGCGGCTTTGTGAGTGTCTCGCAAAGTGGTTCACATAGAAAAATGCGAAATCTCGATACAGGTAAAGTGAAGCAAGTTCTTATGCATAATAGTGATCTCAAAAAGGGGATGAAACACACAATTTTAAAACAAGCAGGTTTAAAATAAAAACTATTTAACATCTTAAAAATTAGGTGATGATTATGAACAGAAAAGCTGCATATCCTGCAATATTTCATTATGAAGATGGTGGTTATTGGGTAGAAATGCCTGATGTTGAAGGTTTCGTTACACAAGGAAATACAATTGAACATGCTTGGGCAATGGCTAAAGAATGTATGGAATTGGCACTAGAAGATGTATTGGTTTTTCCCGAAGCTTCGCCAATTTCAGAAATGGAAAAACATAGAGAAAACGAGAAAGATTTTATTTCGATTGTATTTTCTGACACCATACCATATGTCGTCTATGATACAAAAGCAGTTAAAAAGACATTGACGATTCCTGGTTGGCTTAACAAATTGGCACTCAAACATAAAATCAATTTCTCCGAAACATTAAAAGAAGGTTTAATAAGCAAATTAAATCTTTAGATATGAAATTTGTCATTTCATATCTTTTTTTTGGCATTTTGGTACATAATAATAACAATAAATTTTAATTACCATTCACAGTCATATCAATTCATCTGCACAAATTCCACTGATTATAGTGGTGAACCAACCAAAAACTAACGAATGGATCTTTTGGTCTATTTTTGAGTCAATTCTACAAGTGTTTCTCAATAAATTTCAAGAATTATTACAATTGGCGGAATTGGCGGGGCTTATTTGGTGAATTAATATTTGGTTGTGAATGGTAACAAATTTTATATTAATTAGTATTAATCGAGGTTATGTCTATGTTCCAGAATATATATGCCCGTATCAAAGAAATTACCCAATCCTTCAAAAAGCAATCGTTCCGTATCATTGTTTTAAAATTATTATGCGTCTTTTTACTCGCAACACTCGCAACAAGACTCTTTTTAATCCAAAATGTCCATTCGCAAACCTTTGTGGCTTATGTCCAAAAATCTGAAAAAGCACACTTCAAAAAAAGGATGACGCGTGGACAAATTTTGGATCGTCATCAAGAACCACTTGTCACTAATAAACAAGTAACTTCCATCACCTATCAATATAATGCGACCAGCTGCATTGAAGACAT
>JGI990J12352_1000227_pt1 | contig 13303 bp, 9 predicted proteins | sample Intmic4MA4BA4MSA_FD_12352 | JGI IMG/M metagenome (IMG submission 12352) | reverse complement strand
CGGTAGGGTTGTTAATTCAACATTATCGAAGTTTTCTTGTCGGTGAAAATTAGTGATTTTTAGGCACTCGACGCTAAGTGGATATGTGGCAGTTTTAACGTTTTTGAAAAGGCTTTTCGTTTTCGCGAGTGGTTGTTTTAGCAAATAAAGTCGATGAAATTAATCTAGCGCGGTTAATTTGCTCTTGCAAGCATTGGTGTAAATGTGGTAAAATAAATGACGACATGATATTCTGAAACTCAGAAGTCGCAAAGTCGCAAAAAATTCTATTCCTCAGGAGGGAATGCTGATGAAAAAGTTTATAGCAATGGTAACAACAGTCGCACTACTTATGGGACTAATCCCTGCAAATCTGGTTTTAGCTACAGGGTTAGTTGATGAATTAGCACCACCAGACCTTTATGCAGAAGTTTTCGAAGATAGCGCCTTAGAAGCTACAGTAACAAACGCGACCACGATCCAGGAGGTCTCCCAACCAGAGCAAACAGTTCTCTCAATTTTGCATATGAATGATGTTCATGGTCGCTTTAATGCAGGAATTAATTTTGCCCGCTTTGCAACAATTGCTGCTTCATATCGAAAAAACAATCCAAACACCTTAGTCCTAGATGCCGGCGACGCGATTCACGGAACGAATTTTGCTAACCTTTTTTACGGAGCAAGCATGATTGAATTGATGAATTTAGTTGGCGTTGATGCGATGGTTGCCGGTAATCATGAATTTAATTACGGACAAGACCGCTTGCTTGAACTAAACGCTCAAGCCAATTTCCCCATTTTAGGCGCTAACATTTTTAATGCTGACGGTTCTAACTTTTTAGACCCATATACAATTATTGAGCTTGAAGATGTCACCGTGGGGATTTTTGGATTAGCAACCCCAACAACGCCAACAGTTACAAGCCCGAATAATGTTATCGGTCTCGAATTTACCGATCCAGTGTTGCGCGCCCAGGAGATGGTTGATTATTTAGCGCCAAAAGTAGATGTTGTGATTGCGCTAACACACCTTGGTTTAACTGGCGTGCGTGGCTCAAGAGAAGTCGCTTTAGCAGTTGATGGCATTGATTTAATTGTTGACGGTCATTGTCATTCAGTTAGACCAAATGGCGAAATTGTCAACGGCACAACCATCGCTATCGTTGGTGAACATGCTGCTAACCTTGGAACCGTAGAAATCATCTTAGAAGCTGGCGAAGTTGTTAGTGTTGCTGCTAGCATGTATACTGCTAGCGATCTCGACGAGCAAGAAATAGCTTTTGATCAAGCGGTTTTAGACTTGATTAGTTACTACATGGACGAATTAGAAGATGTTTTAAATGAGCAAATCGGTTATTCCCAAAGATTTCTAAACAACAATTACGTTCGCCATGCGGAAACGGCGCTCGGGAATCTAACCGGCGACTTGTTCTTAAGTGTTACTGGCGCTGATGTGGCGCTAATGAATTCTGGTGGCATCCGCGATCATCTGCACCAAGGCGATATTACCGTTGGTGATGTCTTTAACATTTTCCCTTTTGGTAACGTAATTGAAGTTTACGAAATTAGCGGGCAAGTCCTCCTCGATGCGCTCGAAAATAGCGTGAGTATGTTTGAAATTAATAACCCCGTCCAGTCGCATGGTCGATTCCCCCAAATTGCGGGCATGAGCTTTACAATTGATATTTCACAACCGGCTGGTAATCGAATTTCAAACTTACTAATCGAAGGCAGACCAGTTAATCTAGCAGCACTTTATACCTTAGCGACCAGCGGATTTGTCGGTGCAGGTGGCGACGGTTTTACCATGATTCCAGCATATGGTAGATTTGTTGGCGAGTTCGGCGCTGTTGATGAAAATTTGTCTGAATATATTAGAAATCACGATGTTATCGATGCGCAAATCGAAGGGCGGATGCTGATTCGCGACGAATTTGGCTACGTGAGAAATCCTGATGTTACCCAAGCACAACTGCTAGCGGATAATTTTGTTATTCATCTTGACGATGTGACCACAATGGATGTGGTTAGCCTAGCTAATGCGACTTTGGTGTTAAATGATGATGCCGTTGAAGCAACATTGCAATATACGGTTAATGAAATTACTGGCGTTGGCGCTTATCAAGTAGCGTTTACAGCAAGTTATAATGAAGAATTATTTACCGAAATTGGCGAAATCACAATCTTTGTCGTTGATGATCAAGTGGCAATGTCCGCTGATTATGTAATCTTTGGCAATTATGAAATAACAAAACCATTCGCAACGCGGGCAAATATTACCACGCAATCGTTAATAAATGTTGGTAATTTTGAAGCATTTCGAATTGTTGATGCAGCCGTAGTCACTTCGCGATTAACAGCCAACACTGCTGATTTAAGAAATCTGCAAACGGCGCAAACGGTTGGCGTATTTAATGTTCGTCTAAATTTAAATCCCGAAGCAGTGATTGCAGTTACCTTGGTTGATGACCTCGCCAGTGGCAATGATAACCAACTCACTGGGCAAAATCCGCCAACCCTACCCCAAACCGGGCTAACTACATCAACAAATGTAATCCTTGTGAGCATAACGCTGATTAGTTCTGGACTAGCGCTCGCTAAAAGTAAAAAATCTGCTTAACGAAAAACGGTAAGGCTTGTCAAGTTACCCACGGGGAGTGAAAAATTTATGGCAAAAAAAATAAACTTACTGATTGTTACGGGAATGAGTGGCGCGGGTAAAAGTGTTGTGCTTGATAGCCTCGAAGACTTAGGCTATCACTGCATTGACAACTTACCGCCAAAGCTTCTGCCGACTTTAATCGAATTAATTTTAGACGCTAGCGATAACGAGATTAAACTGGCAGTAGTAATTGACTTACGAAGTTTATCATTTAATTCGATTAATGAAATGCACTTATTTGTCGCTGATAGCAGTTACATTAATGTGCAAATTCTGTTTTTAGATGCTGATGACGATGCGCTTGTTAAACGTTTTAAAGAAACACGGCGCAGTCATCCCCTATCACGGGACGCTAATCCGCTAACTGGGATTAATAAAGAGCGACAACTACTCGCGCCAATTTTCCGATTAGCAACCGCCAAAATTAATACTTCTAAGCTGAGTGCCAAGCAGTTAAAAGATGAAATTGTCCGCCTGTATAGCGATGATAATTTAGATTATTTCAGTGTTACCTTCGCTTCGTTTGGCTTTAAGCACGGCACGCCGGTTGATACTGATGTAATGTTTGACGTGCGTTTTTTACCAAACCCGTTTTATGATGAAGCGATGAAAACCCAAACAGGACTTGATCAAGCTGTGTATGATTACGTGATTAACTCGGATATGGCGCAAACATTCTTAGAAAAATTGGTCGACTTGTTGGTATTTTTAATTCCTAATTACAAATTAGAAGGCAAATCGCAGGTTGTCGTTGGTATCGGTTGCACTGGCGGACAACATCGCTCGGTAGCGCTGGCAAAGTATCTGGCGGCGCATTTTAAAACGACTTATCAAACCCATGTTGTGCATCGAAATATCAAGCAAGCTAACAAGCACGGAGGCGAAAAATAGGTAATGAAAAATTATGACTATAAAATAGCGGTAATTGGTGGTGGTACCGGTTTAGCTTCAATCTTGCGTGGTTTGAAGCGATTACCAATTGAAATTACTGCGATTGTGACCGTTGCTGATGATGGAAGTTCCTCGGGAAGCTTGCGGGCTGAACTGGATATTCCACCGCCAGGTGATATTCGTAACGTTTTGGTGGCATTATCTGAGGCGGAACCGTTGGTAAATGAGCTACTTCAATATCGTTTTGAAGAGGGGAGTGGTCTTGTTGGTCATCCGATTGGGAATTTATTACTAGCAGCTATGACTAAGATTACTGGTGATTTTGCCACGGCGGTGCAAAATTTAAGCGCTGTTTTAAATGTTGGTGGTCGAATTTTACCAGTTTGCAACAAGGGTTTGTGTTTATGCGCGGAGTATGAAGATGGTCAGGTTGCCACCGGCGAATCAAATATTCCGAATACCGATAAGAAAATTAAGCGCGTGTATTATAGCGATTCTTGCGCAGCGCTAGCTGAGGCGGTGACGGCGGTTAAAGAGGCTCATTTGGTTATTTTAGCACCAGGTAGTCTTTATACTAGCATTATCCCGAATTTGCTATTTCCAGAGATGATTCAGGCGGTTAAAACAACGCAGGCAAAGTTTGTTTATTGTTGCAATATTATGAGCCAACCCGGCGAGACAACGGGTTTTACAGTTTCTGATCATTTGACGTCAATTGAGGAGCATGTGGGGTTTAATTTTATTGATAGTGTGTTAGTTAATGATGGTAGTATTAAGCAAGAAGTTAGGCAAAAGTATCTTGATGATGGCGCTGACGTGGTTGAAGTTGATACTGAAATTTTACAACAACGAGCCGTGGAAGTAATTCCAAGTCGCGTGGCATCGTATACGGAATCTGGAGAAGTTCGACATAATCCCAAAACCGTGGCAATAATTATTTTTTCATTATTGCTAGATGTGTAATGCTAGCTTGGCACACAAAGAGCAAACTAAAATTGGTGCTAAGTGGCAAACTTGGCATTTAATAGCGTTGAGCAAAAGCTCGGTTAGTTGCTAAAACGCATAAAAGCGGGGCGTTAGGAAGGTGAATCTATGTCATTTGCATCTCATATAAAGAAAGAATTAGTAGGAATTAGGAGTCAGCCATGTTGTCAAATTGCTGAATTATCAGCGCTTTTTAAAATAAATGGCACCATTTCCCTAACAAACAGTGGCCCAGTTTTAAGTTTTGATACAGAAAATGCTGCCATTGCGCGACGGACATTACAGTTAATCAAGCATAATTTTCCCAATGTTAATACGTCAATTTTAGCGCGCCAAAAAAAGAATCTGAAAAAAAATAATACCTATGTCATTAAAGTGGTTTCCGATGGCTTAGCTGTTGCGAATCGCTTGCAAGTTATGCCGACGGCTGCGAGTGAGTTTTCGCTTTTTGAAACGTTACTTGCTCGTAATTGTTGCTTGCGAGCCTATTTAAGAGGCGCATTTTTGGCAACCGGTTCCATCAATAATCCGGAAACCTCGTCCTACCATTTTGAATTAATGACCGCCGATTCAGAACATGCTCGCACATTGCAACTAATCCTCAACGATTTAGAACTTAATTCCCGCGTGCTCAAACGCAAAAAAGGTTACATTTGCTACATTAAAGAATCGGAAAAAATCGGTGACTTTCTCCGAGCTGTTGGCGCTGTTGGTTCAGTTTTGAATTTCGAAGATATGCGAATCATCCGCGACATCAGAAATTCCGATAATCGGCTAAATAATTGTGAAATTGCCAATGAAACAAAAACTTTAACAACGGCAAATCAACAAATTGCCGATATTAACTTGATTAGGCAAGCTAAAGGGGCAAATTTTTTAGCTGAAAAACTTGAATATGTTGCCAATTTGCGCCTTGAATTTCCCGAGGAGAATTTAGCGTACTTGGCTGAAGTCGCAACAATGCGTAACAATTCCTTGACCAAGTCAGGCATTAATCACCGCATGCGAAGCATTAAAAAAATTGCTAACGAATTAAGGAGCGCTTTTTCGTAAAGTCGACAATTAGCTACAGCTTTGTTTTATTATATGTGGAGGTTTTACAATGAATTTGCAAGCAACACCCGATGACATAATCCGAAAAGTTTTACGCATTTCCGTCATCTTTACCCTAATTTTCACAATCATCGCCCTGCTAGTCGGCTTTATCATCTCATCACAAGTCATTCTCTTTGACGGAATCTTTAACCTTGTTGGCATCGCCCTAACCTACTTATCAATTGCTGCTATGCGCTTTATCAACAAAAAAGACGACTGGAACTACCCCTTTGGCAAAGCAACTTTTGAACCATTTATTGCTGTTGTTCAATACGCTGTGATCATTTACATCTGCTTAACAAATATTACTACCGCTATCCAAGTTATCATTCACGGCGGGCATGAAGTCAACATCGCTTCGGGCGTTTTATATGGTGTATTTTCAACTGTTTATAATTTTATCGTCTTTACGTACTTGCGATTGCTAACCAAAAAACATCCGACTGCCATTTTAGAAGTTGAAGTTGATCAATGGAAATTCAGCTTTTTACTCGGAATGGGGATTCTTATCGGTTTTAGCCTTTCTTACGCTTTAAGCTTAACCCAATTTTATCCTGCTCGCGCCTTCTCGGATCCGATTTTAACCATTATTATTACGTTACTATTTGGTAAAACCGCCATCGCTTCAATTAAAAACTGCGTTAGAGAAATTCTTAGTGCAACGCCGCCAAAAGAACTTTGCGATTTGATTACCGCTAAAACTCGCGAAATTAACCAAAACTACGAATTTGTGGACGAAATTTTCCGCTTAGCAAAAGTGGGTAATAAAATTATTATTGAACTTGACTACGTTATCGAAGCGGGCTTTGCGCTTGACTCAATCGTCATGCAAGACCAATTACGCAAAGAATTGACCAGCGCCTTGGCTCAATTACCTTACGAAAAGTGGATCAATATTAATTTTACTAGCGATTTGCAACTTGCGCAACATCTGAGCTAGAGAAAATTCTAAAATTTCGCCTTAACCGCTGATTAATATTTTCCAAACGTTGTCGGCTTGCTTTTAAAATCATGCCTTACTAATCACGACTGTTCGCTGGCGTTATTCTTTGGTGAATATTTGCAGAAATTATCACTTTTATGCAGATTTTTCCGAAAATACTACTAAAAAGTCGACCAATTACCGATTATTTTGCCCAAGTTGTGAAAAAGTACTTTGATTTTTGTCTACTTTGTGGTATAATTCAAGGAGGAATGATGCTGTAGCAAAGAGCGGTAGGAGAGTGTGTGAATTTGAGTTTAAAAGATAAAGTTAAGTCATTTATAGGAATAGACGAAGAGGATTTCTTTGAAGAAGAATTTGAAATTTCGGTCCCAGAAAAGCAACCAATGATAAATCCTGTAACAAATGTAAATCGGGAGATAAACGTAGCGCCAACAAATGTTCGAAATCGGCAGTCATTACGCGCCGTCGAACAGCCAAAACAAGTAAATAAAGGGCAGGTGTCGACTGTGAATGCTATGATGAATAAAGTTATTATCAGAGAGCCAAAAGACTACTCTGATGCACAAAATATTGCTGACTGCTTAAAGGAAAGCTTACCGGTTTTTATTAATTTGCAAAGTCTTGATAAAGGGCAAGGACGCCGCATTATTGACTTTTTAAGTGGCACTATTTACGCTGTTGATGGTGAAATTAAACGAGTTGGCAATGATTTGTTTTTGTGTACGCCAAAAAGCGTTGCCACCGACGGGACGGTTACGGAGTCAAAAGATGATCTTACTCTCGGCGATTTATAGTTTTAGATTTTCATTTAACCGTCTTAGCTCATCACAAACGTCGAATTAAAGGATAAGCTAAGCAAATAGCAAGACTATCTCATTAGAGATAGTCTTTCGTGCTATCTTTGCAAACGAGTACAAATTTCAAAAATGAAACATGAAATTTACAACCCAAAGATTTGGCGTCGGGTTTTGCAAGGAAGGACAACTTAGTATTTGAAATTTGCCCCGTTTGCGGGGAGTTAATGTAAAGGACAATGTCATTAACTTTAAGGAAAATTGAAAAGATTTAACTCACTTAGCTAGCTGATTTCATCACGCTTCGCTTGGTTTGATTATCCTTGAATTATTACATCAAAACCCTGAAGTTGATGACGTTGATGTAAAGGAAGATTTTTTATGGAAATATTAATTAGTGTCGCAACCACATTATTAAACGCTTATCAATTTATGATTTTTGCCTACATCATCCTGCGATGGTTCCCAGAGTTTCAAAATAATAAATTCGCTGAAATTTTATACAAGGCAGTTGACCCATTTTTAGCAATTTTTCGCGGTATGATCCCGCCAATTGGCGGGATCGATTTGTCAGTTATGCTTGCTTTGATTTTGTTACAAATTGCTGCTGCTGGGTTAGCATTGTGGTAGTGGCTGGAATTTGCAGTTAAAAAACGTTTTTAACTTTAGCAGGTTAACGTTATTTTGCTACCGACTAACGGTTACCTAGGTACTACTTTCCAGAGTAGTGCCTCGTTTTTATTATATGAATATTTATTCAGCTTTGAAAAAGCGCAACAAAACGAGTGTTCACTGAGCTACAATCCAAACAAATCATCAATTTCATCATCAGCTAGCACACGGCTTGTTTTTTGGTTGGCGTTCTCAAGCATGCTATTCATCTTCGCTTCAACTGATTTTTTAATCAGCGCTTCAACTTCAACACCACGCAACTTAAAAAATAACAAAGGATCCTCATCTAAACGTGCGCCAATCCCGTATAAAACTGAGGCAACATGTTTACACATCGATGCCCAATCTAAACAAGAGCAATCAAAATTAATTTCCTTTGGATTAGGAAAAAGGCCTTTATCTTGCTCTGTGAAAATAGCTTCTAGCTCTTTGGGAAATTTTCCAGCTGCCAGATCAACCAGCGAATCAATTTGTTGGGCGCAACGCGTAATAATGGCATCCTGTTTAGCAGTTGGTAATAAATCAACAGCAATCTTAATAGTATAGGGCTTACTGGCCGACCCATGAACAAGTGCCTCCACTTCTCCTTGCAAAATTTTTAAATCTAAAATCATGCCATTTCGCGCATAGCTACGTCCACGCCCAATCCGATTAGCATAATCTGCGTAGCTTTCTAAGTTTTTATTCCATGAGATTCCCCACCAAGTTTTAGCAATTTTTGTTCCCTCAATTGCAACTGGCCATAAATTTGGGTCTTTTTTCTTTAATTTCACCAACATCCTTCTAGCCTTTTCTTTTTTTTCGGCTACTGAAACATAAGGCGCAAAACCACCATATCCGTACATACTCACTCCTCCAGTTAAGAAACATCCAAGCTAAACAAATCAATTAATTCATCATTATTAAATTCTGTAAGCCAATTTTCACCGCTTGCAGCAATAATATCTTGCGATAACTGTTGTTTTGTGGCAATCATTTGATCAATTTTCTCCTCAATCGTTCCTTTAGTCACAAATTTATGAACCAGCACATTTTTTTGCTGACCAATCCGAAAAGCTCGGTCGGTTGCTTGATTTTCAATTGCAGGATTCCACCATCGATCAAAGTGAACGACATGATTGGCATTTGTTAAATTTAACCCCACACCGCCGGCTTTTAAAGAGAGGACCATGAAAGGAATATACTCATCACTACTAAAAGCTTCGACTAACTCCCCGCGCTTTTTAACTGTTGTTGCCCCATGAAGCACTAAACCTTGCCGACCAAAAATTGCCTCTAAATGCGTTGCAATTGGTGTTGTCATCTCCTTAAACTGCGTAAAAACTAACACTCGTTCACGCTTTTGACAAATCGTCTCGCAAATTTCTGTCAATTGTTCAAACTTACCACTTTCGCTCGCCTTAAAACCGGTCTGCCCAAGGTATTGGTCGGGATGGTTGCAAATTTGTTTGAACTTTGTAATGCTCGCAAGAATCATCCCCTTTCTAGCAATTCCTTCAATTTGATCATCCGCTAAATGTTTCGCAAGTTCTTCTGTCAACTTTTTGTACAAGACTATCTGCTTCTTACTAAGGGTTGGGTAAGTATTACTTTCAATTTTATCGGGCAAATCGCTAATAACGGATTTATCAGTTTTTAATCGTCGCAAAATAAAAGGGTTTACGATGTCTTTTAAGCGGTGATAATCGCCTTTTTCAGCTAGCTTTTTAGCAAAAGTACTAAATTCTTTGGCGCTACCAAGCATGCCATTGTTAAGAAAGTCAAACAACGACCAAAGATCAGCTAATTTATTTTCAATCGGGGTTCCTGTCATCGCAATTCTGGTTGAACTCGGAATGCTCTTGATTGTTTTCGCTTGTTTCGTTCCTGGATTTTTGATTGCTTGCGCTTCGTCTAAAATCACTAAATCCCAATTAAATGCTTGTAACTGTTCTAGCCGAACCGCCATTCCATAAGTGGTAATGTATAGATGGGTTTGATCGTTTTTGGAAATTTCGACATTTTCTTTCGTAGTCTGCAAAATTCTAAAGTTCAGCTTTGGCGCGAATTTTCGAATTTCTAGTTGCCAGTTATTGATTAGTGATGTTGGCACAATCAGGAGGGTTTTCGCATTTTCTGTTTGGCGCTTATGCTCAAGTAATGCTAAAATTTGAACCGTTTTCCCGAGTCCCATATCATCAGCTAGCAATGCGCCAAAGCCTAAGCTATTCATCAAGCGCAACCAGTCAAAACCTTCTTGTTGATAATGGCGTAAAGTTGCTAAGAAATCGGCGCCAACATCTAGGCTTTCAATCTCCGCGGGTGCCAACATGCGGTTTTTAAGAGCTTTTAGCCACTGGCCTTGAGAAACTTCGATTTCAACAGTATTTTCGCCAACGTTAACTAATTGCTCAATTTGCAATTGCGCTCGCATTGCGTCTGCCAGCGTTAATTCTTCGCTACTAGCAAGTTTTTGCGCTTGGTCATAAGCGTTTAATAAATTCGTTAATTTATCGTGATCAACTTCAATCCATTTGCCTTTTAGTAGGGCAAGCCCATTGCTTTGGCTCATTAGTGCTTCGATTTCTGCACGTGTAATTTTTTCGCCATCTAAGAAAAATTCTGGTGAAAACGATAACAATGATTCCATATTAACGTAGGCTGGCGCCGTGTTGCCGATTGAAACAGATAATTTGGGGACGACTGCTTTTTTGCGCCACCAATTTGGAATTCGACACATGACTCCGCTAGCTTCATACATTGCAACTTCTGTTAAAAAGGCGTACGCTTCTTGCTCGGTTAGCTTTAAAGGTGAAAAAAGTTCACCGGTTTCCATGAATTGTGAGATGAAGGGGCTTCGGTCAGCAACCTTGCTCACACAAGCAAGCATCGCTATCAATTTTTCTTGATCGCTCTCATATTCAACTAATGCGTGTTTTAGTGGCAGATGACTAACTTGTAAATCACCGCTTTTTTTCGTTGCATACGTCGCTAAGAAAGCAAATGGATAATCGGTGCTTTTGCTTTCAACTAGATGAAAATATACTCGACCTGCTACTTGAATTTCAGCGCTTTGCGCTTTTAAAAAATCTTCGACCGACTGTCGATGATCTTGAATTTTTTCGTTGAAAATGTAGGCTAATTGCGAAAAAATTTGGCGAATCCACGTGGCTGTAATAAATTCTGATCCGAGGGCAAAAGGCGCGTAGTTAAGAAGTTTAATCACGTCATCATCACTAATTTCTGTGGCAACCCGCGTTAGCTCAATTGTCGCATCTTGTGCCAAATGGTGGATAAAACGCGTGCTTAGCTGGTGTAGGAATGACAATGTGGGCGATAATTTGTCGGCATCATTAAAAAAGCCAAAGTGAAACAGGGCTTCAGCGGGATTTTTAGCAAATTTAGCCAACCATTCCTGACTAAAAAATGCTGCTTTTTCTTTTGTTTGTTGAATGTCAAGCCAAAAGCCAGCTTCTGTAAAAATTGCAATTAATTCTTGATTCATTTATATTTTGCACCTTTCGTTAGGTATTTTCACTGATTCATCAAGTTAGCGACAAGGTCTGTCATCAATTTTACACAAAGCTGTGTAATCGTCTTGTCGTTGTTAACATTGTACCTCAAATGCATAAGGATTGCAATACTTTCAACTAAAAACAGCACACTTTCGCTAAGGCGGTGTCCTGTTTTTAGTTAGTCTTAGATTATAATGTCAAAAATCTGCTTTTTACTGTCAATATCAATCCAAGTTTGTTTCGGTTGGCGTTTTTGGCGAAAATCAAAAGTCAGCAAGTAGCCCACGTCTAAATTAAGCTTATCCATGTAGCCTAACAGTTGCTCGTAGGCTTTTTCATGTCGCTTTTCGCCACGCCAAATTTTCAGCTCGACAACAAACTGCCGGTCAAGAAACGTCACAATCACATCGGCTCGCATCGCCTCTGTTGCTGAAATTTCAACATATGCAAAACCTCGCCCATTTAAAATCGGGCTAATAAAGAGCAAGAACAAATAACGGGCTTCACGTTCAATGAAAGCGACATCTTTTTGGCTATAATAGCGCGAATAATATTCGGCAAATTTTTCAAGGCAAGCCTGCATATTGAACTCGTTGTCTTTAATGATTTTACTCTCGTCGACTTGCCTAATTTGATTAGCCTTTACACTCACGCTAATTGCTGTGTCGACAAAATAATTAGACAAACGAACTTCAAAAACTCGATTTGCAATCTTAACTTTGCCATTTATCTCCTTAAAATAGCCATATCTATCGCCCAAACTAACAAGCGGATTATCCACATTAAACGACAATTTTAACTCATTCATCACAATTTTTTGAACCAAATCAGCGAATTCCGCGTTACTGGTCAAATTTTTAATCAAACTTTGAAACAGTGGACTATCTTCGGATAAAAGCAATTTAACCGCTTGCCAAATCCCGCCGACATTCCAGTTCTTCGCTAATTTCTCATCAACATACTTACAAATACCGGAAACCAAAACCGGGTAACCGCTTGTATAGGTGTAAATCTCGTTAGCGATTTTTTCAATCTTCATTCCGGTCTGATGATCTTTTTCATATTCGACGAGCATCGTGGCAATTTCTGCTGGTGAAAACGCCATATCCACTTCAAAGTTCACGGCGATATTCCACGGCGAGTTGTTGATTACTGTCTCGCTGGTTGTCGGCGTATGCAAGCCTTCTTGAATCAGCCTTAGCTTAATGTTTCTAATGTCGTAAACACCGGCAAGGATAACGCTGTGAAATGTGACATCTTTTCTTGCTCTGCTAGCGAGGTATTTTTCTCTAAGCTTGGCGAGAAAGTTTAGAAAAATCACGTTGTTGCTCGTCTTATCAACCTCATCAACCATCAAGACATACTTCGTGCTAGAAGTTTGGCAGACTTCACTAATATGCTCACCTAAAGACGTAAAATTGTTAACCTCTTCATTTTGCCATTTTTCACACGCTTCGTCCGAATAATTTGATGCCTCCAATGCTCCCACAATCAGCCTTAAAAATTCACGACAAAAATTTTCCTCACTAGCAAAAGACGTTTCGCCCAAGCCTTCAAAGCTAAGCGAAATTACCGTATATTCATCAGCTAAAAACCGCTCAAGTGCTAATAAAGTAGTCGTTTTGCCATACTGGCGACCGCGGTTGATTGTAAAATATTTTTTAGCATCAATCAAAGTTTTAATTTGTTCTAGCTTGTTTGTCAGATCAACCATATAATTTTCTTCTGGTATACACGTTCCCGTTACGTTAAATTCGCGCATTAAAATCACCTCGTCTGCAAAGTT
>JGI990J12352_1000226_pt1 | contig 13308 bp, 10 predicted proteins | sample Intmic4MA4BA4MSA_FD_12352 | JGI IMG/M metagenome (IMG submission 12352) | reverse complement strand
AAAAAAAACCACTATATACTAGTGGTTTTTTGTTTTGTTATAGGTTTGCTTAGTGCAAAACTAAAAAGTGTATCCTGTGGGCAAGAACGCAAAGCACTCAAACGTCACGTAGTGTAAGCGAAAGTATAAGGGGGGGTGCGTTTTAATTTAAGCATGTTTTTGTTTGCTTATTTTTGTGTAAGCGATGCGTGGGAGGTGGTTAAAATTTAATGTGGTTAAAATTATTTATTAAGCGCAGGTGTTATATCGTAGGTTTTATCTTTTGCCAATTCTTTTACAAATAATGCCCTGATGTATCCTTTAGAGTTGTCGGTGGAATGAATAAAAAAATCTTTTCCGTAATAGTATCTAGCTAAGCTAAAATGTTTGGCGTTGGTGTGTAGAGTTAGCGCAGTAGCACCTTTGGCGGTGCAATCGTCTATGACTGCCTTTAGCAAATGGCTGCCTGCCCCAATATGCGACGTGTTGCCCTCTACCGCAAAACGGTACAAGTAAGCAACGTTACTACTGAGCATGGTGTACCTAACTGCACCAAAAACTTTGCCGCTATCTTCTGCTACAAATACGGTGTGATTAACTATATCGTTTAAAATATCTTGTTTAGTTTCATGTAGCGCAACCACCTCTACACTTGTTTGTAGTTGTTTTTGATACAACCTAAAGGCATCTTTTGTAATGTGTAAAATGTCGGCGATATCGTTCTCGTTTGCTTTTCTGATGTGTGCCATAAAAACCTCTTACCTTAAAAGCAATGCCATAACCGCTTTTTGGGCATGTAGACGGTTTTCTGCTTGCTCAAAAACAACACTTCTAGGGCCGTCAATAACTTCTGCCGTTACTTCTTCGCCACGTTTAGCAGGTAGGCAATGCATAAAAATAGCATTTGCGTTTGCTTTATCCATAACAGCATCATTTACTTGGTAGGGCATAAGCGCATTGCGTTTCTCGGTATCGTTTTCTTGACCCATTGAGAAAAACACGTCCGTATATAGTACATGTGCATCTTTTGCTGCCAATGCGATATCGTCGGTAACGGTAACGTTGCCAAAGTTTTGTGTAGCAGCGGTAATTTCGGGCTGTGGCTCAAAACCTTTGGGGCAACATATTACAACTTCCATGCCCAGCTTTGCGCCTGCAATCATTAAACTATGCGCAACGTTATTGCCGTCACCAAAATAGACCATTTTAATGCCTTCTAATTTACCAAAATGTTCAAACACGGTAAGCAAATCCGCTAATGCTTGGCAAGGGTGGTAATCGTCTGTAAGCCCGTTGATAATAGGAATTGTGCCGTGTGTGGCTAACTCATGCAAATCCGATTGCTTAAACGTACGTATCATGATGCCGTCTATGTTGTAACGCTCTAAGGTGCGCACGGTGTCTGCAACAGGTTCGCCACGCCCCAACTGAATATCGTTGCTGGATAAAAATATAGGGTGTGCGCCCAGTTGACGTATACCTTGCTCAAACGAAACTCTTGTTCGGGTAGAAGACTTAGCAAAAATCATAGCGATGGTCTTGTCTTTTAAATAGCGGTGCGGCTTGCCTTTTTTTAAACGGTGCTTAAGTTCTTGCGCCAATTTTAAAATTTCGCAAATTTCGCTAGCGGAATAATCCATCAGCGTTAAAAGATGCTTATTGTCTATTTTTTTTCTGGGTTTGTAAGTGTTGATATCCATAGTTAATAGTGTTCCTTTAGCATTTGAAGAATGCAAAACATGTTTTTTAATTTGCGCTCATGCGCCTGCCACTAGCAGTATAAGCCCGATTTTTGTAGAGTGTGCTAACTGCGTGGGTGGCAAAAGCAAGAATTGCCCTGCGATTACATTTGGGTTTGGGCGAATGGCTTATTTAAAGTGTCTGCATTCTGTAGTGAGGGTTAATGAAAATAGCGATTGTTTGCCACGAATTTTTCCGCAAGCATGTAACACCGCCTTATCTTTATATATTGGTTTGGGCAAATAGCTCGTTTAAAGTGTCCGCCATAGCGTCAATTTCTTTTTTGGTAATAATAAGCGGCGGCGCAAAGCGTAAGGTGTTGCTGCCTGCCATGCCCACAATAAAACCTTTCGATAACATCTTGCCTGCAATCTCTGTATTTTTAAGGTTGTCGGCAAGCTCTAAACCGTACAACAAACCCTTGCCACGTACGTCTTTTACAAACGCATATTTACGCATTTTGGTTAAACGCTCTAACAGATGTATGCCCATACTTTCTGCATGGCTAAGTAAGCCGTTTTTAAGTTCTGCTATCACCACATTTGCCGCACTGCACGCAAGCGGCCCACCGCCAAAAGTAGAGCCATGGTCGCCTGGCTTAAATGCCAATGCTGCCTCGCCCTTAGCAAGACACGCCCCAATGGGTACGCCGCCGCCTAGCCCTTTAGCTAGGGTGATAATATCGGGCTGAATGCCGTAATGCTCAAAACAAAACATTTTGCCTGTGCGCCCTACGCCTGTTTGAATTTCGTCTAAAACAAACAACAGCCCTTTTGCTTTGCATAACGCATACGCATTTACCAAAAACTCAAAGTCGGCAGGCTTTACGCCACTTTCGCCTTGAATACACTCTAACATTACTGCACCGATGGTGTCGTCTTCGGCAATCGCTTTTTTTAATGCCTCAAAATCATTAAACGGCACATGTACAAAGCCATGGGGTAGGGGAGCAAAAGGGGCAGAATATTTTTCTTGTCCTGTGGCGGTAAGTGTAGCCAGTGTGCGTCCATGAAACGAATCTACCGCCGTGACAATTTTGTACTTCTTTTCACCTTTATTGTAAAAGAATTTGCGTACCAATTTAATTGCCGCTTCGTTTGCCTCTGCGCCCGAGTTGGTCAAAAATATTCTATCAAACCCCGACCCATCTAGTAGTGCTTCACATAAAGTTACTTGGGGTTCGTTGTAATATAGGTTAGAGATATGAATCAATTGGCTTGCCGCTGTGGCAATTGCTTTTTTTAGCTTGCTGTGGTTGTACCCTAAGCTATTTACGGCAATACCACTAAAAAAATCTGTGTACCGCTTGCCCGTGGTGTCAAAAAGTACGCTGCCTTTCCCATGGGTAAAGCATACGTTTTGTCTGGCAAAAGTATTCATATAATTTTTAGAATCTAGTTCTTTTAGTTTGTTTAATTCCATTGTTTATATCCTTAATATTCAAAATAGGGAAGAAGTGTATAGGGGGGTAGGTATTGTATTGTGCAAATTGTAGGCAACGGGTCGCAGGGGACCCCCGACCCCTACATGTGGGTTAAAAGTTAATTGCAATTGATGAGCAGCACGCCTAGGCTGTTACCATGGTGCCTACACCCTCGGATGTAAATAACTCTAATAATATTGCATGCGGTACTGTGCCGTTGGTGATAATTACATTACTTACACCTGCCTCAATGGCAGAAACACACGCATCTACTTTAGGAATCATGCCGCCGCTTATGATACCTTTTTTAACCAAACTTTTAGTTTCGGTTACGGTAACTTTTTTTATAAGAGAAGAAGGGTTGGTGGGGTCTTTGCGTATGCCATCTATGTTGGTTAAAAATAATAATTTTTCTGCTTGCAAAGCTCCGCCAATCGCTGCGGCGGCTAAGTCTGCGTTAATGTTGTACGCTTCACCTTTTGCGCCTACCCCAATGGTGGCAATAACGGGTATAAAGTCTGCTTTAAGGGCTTGTAGTAAACTAGGGTTTATGCGTGTTACGTTGCCCACACAGCCGTAGTGCGTACCGTCTTTGTCTACATGACGCTCACACTCTATCAGGTTGCCGTCCATGCCGCATAAGCCCACGGCACGTACCCCTAAAGTATTAAGTGATGCAACAATGTTTTTATTAACCTTGCCTGCAAGCGTCATTTGTACCACGTCCATCGCATCAGGCGTTGTAACACGCAACCCTTTTTTAAATTCGCTAGCAATGTTTAATCGGCCTAATTGCGTATCAATTTCTGGACCGCCGCCATGCACCAAAATAGGGTGCACACCTAAAATTTTTAAAGCCGCTGTATCTTGCATAATGGTTTTAAAAATGGCAGGGTCATTCATAGCATTGCCGCCGTATTTAATGATTACCGTTTCGCCTACATAATGGCTAAAGTAGGGCAATGCGTCCGTAAGTATTTCGGCACGCTTAATCAGTTCTTTTTGTGACATATCCATACATATCTCCTTTTATAGTTGATTGCCGCACATAGGCAGCCCCATCTTTTCGTCTAACCCAAACAGAATATTCATGTTTTGAATCGCTTGCCCAGATGCACCTTTAATAAGATTATCAATCGCCGATACAATTACAATACGTCCCGATGCTTTATCTACCCTAAACCCAATGCGGCACTCGTTAGAGTTTACTACATATTTAAGCTCTGGGATATCGTCACCCACACGCACAAAGGGTTCGTTTTTATAATATTTTGCATACGCCGTTTTAATGTGTGTCTCTGTAATGCCGCTACACAAAGTAGCATATACGGTTGCCAATATGCCACGCTTTACGGGCAATAGGTGTGGGGTAAACAGCAAACCATCTGCACCCAGCTTTTCTGCAATTTCTGAAGAATGTCTATGCACAGTTACGCTGTACGCTTTAAAATTCTCGCCCGATTCACACAAACTAAACGCCTCTTGCGCCTGTCTGCCTGCACCTGTTGCACCACTTTTGGCATCAATAATAATGCCTTCAGGGTTAACCAACTTTTCTTGCACAAGTGGATACAGTGCCAAAATAGATGCCGTAGGGTAGCAGCCAGGGTTGGCAACCATATGCGCCCCCTTTATATTATCTCTAAATAATTCGCAAAGACCATATACGGCAGTCTGGTTTAATTCTGTAGCAGGGTGCTCTATCCCGTACGTTTTGTTAAATAGCCCAATATTGTCGTATCTAAAATCGGCAGATAAATCTATTACCTTAATGTTTTTTTTGCCTGCCTTTAATATAGTGGCGCATGTTTCTGCGCTTACACCGTGCGGAAGTGCCGTAAACACCACATCGCACGCTTTTGCACATGCTTCTACATCAATGGCATCAAAAAGCATATCGCCATATGCACCTTGTAGAGAAGGGTAAAGGTGGGTGACGGGCGTACCCGCATTAGACCTACTTGCTGCATACACCACTCTTGCTTTTGGGTGCGTAGCCAGCATGCGCATAAGCTCGTAACCCGTGTAACCATTGGCACCAATAATGCCCACTTTAATCATGAATCATACTCTCCTTGTAATGTGTATTAAACTTTATTATAGGACGCATGTCCCTAAATCCGCTTGCATAATTATACATTATAATGTATAATTATGCAAGCGGATTTAGGGGGTAGCGCATAATTTTTTGTGTAAAACCTCAATAAATTTATTCACAATTTATTAAAATTTAATCTCTAAACCCTTGCATTAAAATGTAAAGAGTGGTATACTAAGTATGATGGGCAAGTTATTTCTACTATGTAAGAATAAGTGTCAAGGAGTTTTAAAGTATTATGTTGGATACAATTAGAGGAATTTTAGAAACATTGTCGTCAGACATTTGGCTATTTGTGGCATTGGGTATCATTGCCGTTAGCTTTATTATTTGTTTGGTGTTAATGTTTGTAACAGGTAATGTTAACAAGTTTAAAAAAGCGGTTAAGGCGTTTCTTGCTAACCCCAGCCAAGCGGCGGCACGTACGGCGGCTAAGCAAATGCCCATTAAGGTAACCAAGCTATACAAGCGTTCGCTTGCTACATCCGAAAGACCTAGCGACGTAATCGGTATTGATGCTTGCATTAATACGCCTTATCAAATGTCGGTTGCGCCCAAAGCCCCGATTATTGTGTGCATTGCGTCTATCTTTGCGGCTGTTTTATCGGCGGCAGGTGCATACGTTTCGCATATGGAATTTCTTACGTACAATATAATGAATGGCAATCTTGATGCATTAGAAGGTGCGGTAGAACCTTTTGCGGTTGCATTTACCGTTGTGGCAGTAGCGGCAGCAGCAGGGTTTATCTTTACTATTCTAACACAAATAATCAATAGTGCTTTTTATAGCAGTGCTACTAAAGTGTACGATAAATACGTAGACGAATTAGACAAGCTTTCTAAAGGCGGCAATTTTGAAAACGTAAATTTAGATGACGGTGCGCAAAATGTACCCGCAGAACCTGTGGCAAGCGTACAAGAAGAGTATGCGTCTCAAGTAATGTTTGCGGCACAAGAATCAAATACAATAGACGAAATGCCCGCCCAAAATTTTAACGAGTTTAAAGCCAACCATTTTGACGCAAATGATTTTTCTAAAGACAATCAAAGTTTTGAGTTTGACGCATCTCCTGTGGGTCAAGGCGGTGAATTTGCTTTTGAATCGCAAGATAACACTAGTCAAGATGTTTTTGCGCCTAGCCAAAATGTTTTCGAGCCGGAGCTTGAGCCAGCAGAGCAATTTGCCGTACCTGTATTTTCTGACCCCGAGCCTGTAGCAGTGCGTGACCCTATCGTTACTACCCAGCCTAGTCCTGTATCTAAGCCTTCTAGTGCAGAAGAAATGCGCAAAAAGGTAGAAGAAGCAAGATTGGCACGTACCCAAGTGACCACGCAAAAAGAAACGCCTGTAGCACCTATCGTACCTAAAGCGACACCTACGCCCAAAGCGGCAACAAGCAGCGGCTCTACAGATGACTTACTGCAAAAAATCGGTCGTGCTATCGAAGATGAAGCACCTTTAGCTACATTAAAAGATTTAGCCTTGCGCTTACAACAAGAGCGTGCTAAGCCTGATAACAAAACCCCCGAAAAACAAAAGAAATTATCCGAAACGCAGATTAAGCTTATGAGAGCTATGACTACCGCCATGAAGAAGTAATATTGTATTGCCTACAAAATAGAGATTGCCAAATTTTCAATCCACTATCTTGTAGGGAAAGCTATCCTCAGAGGCTTGTTGCAACAACCCAAGGCATTGTGTTTAGTTTTGATTGCCCCGCAGACGTAGATTTTTTGGTGATTCACTATAAATTGGTGATTCAGTATAAATGTCTATAAACTGCAAAAAATCGGACCTAAAAATTATTTCTGCAAAAACCCCATAAATTAGTTGACTATACGGTGCGTTACGCATATACTGTAGTTATAGGATCCTGAAGGATTAAGTTTCAAATTCTAAGTTTGACCCCTCTAACCCCGTGCATCCAAAAATCTAAAAAGGAGGACCTCTCTTAGAATGGAAGACAGAACGCTAGTATGCAGAGTATGCAACAAAGATTTCATCTTTACTAAAGGCGAACAAGAATTTTACAAAGAAAAAGGTTTCGAAAACGAGCCTAAAGATTGTAAAGATTGCCGTTTAGCTAAAAAACAAGAACGTCGTGGTGGTCGCAACTACTAAACATAGTGGTTGTGCGTGTCACAGTAAATTAAAAACCCGTGTGTTACATTTGATAATGCACGGGTTTTTTTAATGCCATAGAAAGCATTGATAAGAGAAAGTTTGGATTGACCTAGCCCAAAAACCCCCACGACAGCAACGAGGGGTCGGGTGTGGAAGCATTCTTTTTTTATAACTTCCAATAATTATGTATTAAAAACGTTTTGTGTGTTTTGCAAGGTTGTGGTATACTTGCATGGAAAGCTAAAGCTAAGGAGCATTGAGATTTATGTTAGGAATATCACTTATATTTGTGGGCATCGCATTGGTGCATAATGGCATAATGTTTATGTCTAAGTGTAGCCGTGAAAAAATCGGTGCAAATGGCGAAACGGTTACCGAGCTTGTTCCCATGATGGTGGCTAGCCCTAAATCTATTGCTTTTTTTAATGCAATAGTAGGCGGCATTTTGGTGCTGATTAATCTTATTTCATTACCAAGTACGTTAGGTGCGCTATACCCTGGAGGCTTTGGGTATAACTACATGGTGTTTAATAATATTGCCGCAGGGTTGTTGTTTGGGGTAACGTATCTATTTATTGCAGGTAACTTTTTATTTAAATTAGATATGCGTCCGTTTGGATGGTATAATTTAGGCGTTGCATTGTTTGCGCTTGTAATGTCTATTTATAATTTTGTGCAATTGGGGCAATTGGGCGATACTTCTAGTGAGTGGTTTATACATCTTTTAGTATTGGGCATATTGTGGTTATTGTGGTTTGTATGCTGGTTAGCAGGTGCATTGCAATTTATTTTTAAAGTAAAGGCTATGGAAAAATTCTTTCCTAAGATTTCTATCGTTGTCGGTATTGTTGGTGCATTTATTCCCGCTGTTCTATTATTGACGGGTGTGTGGGGTCTATTATAATTTGTTATTAAAATACGAAATGTGTAAATGCATGTTTCGTATTTTTTATAAATAGCAATCGGAAATCGTTTGCAAAAAAAACTTAGTCGTGATATACTGTTTCACGACAAGACTGTAAGAAAGAAAACTAAAAAGAAGAGGAAGAAACAAAACATTATGCCTAAAAGAACAGACATTAAAAGCGTTATGATTATCGGCTCTGGCCCTATCGTAATTGGACAAGCGTGCGAATTTGACTATTCGGGTACGCAAGCGTGTAAAGCATTGCGCAGCTTAGGATACAAAATTATCCTTGCCAATTCTAACCCTGCTACTATTATGACAGACCCGTCTACTGCGGACGTTACTTACATAGAGCCGCTTAACGTAGCCCGCTTAACCCAAATTATCGAAAAAGAACGCCCCGATGCGTTACTTTCTAACCTTGGCGGACAAACAGGTCTTAATTTAAGTATCGCTTTAAAAGAAGCAGGTGTTTTAGATAAATATAACGTAGAAATTATAGGTGTAGACCTAGACGCCATTAAGCGTGGTGAAGACCGTATCATTTTTAAAGAGCTTATGGATAAGCTTAACGTAGAAATGCCCCGCAGTTTTGAGGCTCGTAGTGTAGAAGAAGCAGAGCGTGTAGCGGCTGATTTAGGTTACCCCGTAGTAGTGCGCCCTGCATTTACCATGGGCGGTACAGGCGGCGGTATTGCGTACAATCAAGATGAGCTTAAAGTAATTGCCGCAAGAGGTATTCATGCCTCCATGATTGGGCAAGTGCTTATAGAAGAAAGTATTTTAGGTTGGGAAGAGTTAGAGGTAGAAGTAGTACGTGACTCTAAAAACCAAATGATAGCAGTATGTTTAATAGAAAACATCTGCCCTGTAGGTGTACATACAGGCGACAGTTTTTGCGCCGCACCTATGCTAACGGTTCCACAAAACGTACAAGACCGCCTAAAAGACATCGCATTCCGTGTAGTATCTTCTGTAGGTGTTATCGGTGGCTGTAACGTGCAAATGGCGTATGACCCTAAAACAGACCGTGCGGTTATGATAGAAATCAACCCTCGTACTTCTCGTAGTTCTGCGCTGGCGTCTAAAGCGACGGGTTTTCCGATTGCCCACGTATCGGCATTATTGGCGGCAGGTGTTACTTTAGATGAAATTCCTTACTGGAAAAACGGCACGTTAGATAAGTACGAATTCCATGGCGACTATGTGGTGCTAAAGTTTGCACGNTGGGCGTTTGAAAAATTTAGAGGCATCGAAGATAANNTAGGTACGCAAATGAAAGCCGTGGGCGAGGTAATGAGTATCGGCCGCAACTTTAAAGAGGCGTTTCAAAAAGCAGTGCGCTCTTTAGAGATTGGNCGTAGNGGTTTAGGTTTTGCAAAAGACTTTAACGANTTGTCGGTAGATGCCTTGTTAGAAAAAATCGCATTNCCCTCTAGCGAACGTTACTTTGTTATTTACGAATTGTTACGTAANGGCGTAAGCGTAGATAAAATCTTTAGCATTACCTACATTAAAAAAGAATANCTTACCCAAATGCANGAACTTGTAGACTTAGAAACCGAAATGCTAACCTACAAAAAACGTCTTTTACCTAAAGAGCTTTTTATTAAAGCCAAAAAAGATGGTTTTAGCGATAAATACATTGCACAACTTTTAGAAGTGCCCGAAGAATACGTTCGTCTACACCGTAGCGAGGTACTAGGTATTAAGCAAGAGTGGGATATTGTTCCTGTACAAAATGCAGACGCAGAATATTTTTACTCTACCTACAATGGCATTGGTATGCTAACAGGTGAAGTTGCTGCATCTCGCAAAAAGCGTGGCATTAAAGCCAAAAAAGGCAAAAATGATAAAAAAATTATCATTTTAGGTGGCGGCCCTAACCGTATCGGGCAAGGTATAGAATTTGACTATTGCTGTGTACACACAGCGTTTGCATTAAGAGACGCAGGTTTTGAAACCATCATGGTAAACTGTAACCCTTCTACCGTATCTACCGACCACGCAACCAGCGACAGGTTATATTTTGAGCCTTTAACCGTAGAAGACGTATTAAGCATTTGCCAAAACGAAAAACCTCTTGGTGTAATTGTTCAATTCGGCGGACAAACACCCCTAAACATTGCATCGCAACTTAAAAGCGCAGGTGTTAACGTGCTAGGTACTTCTCCTGAAGTAATTGCTTTAGCCGAAGACCGTGACTTATTTAAAGACATGATGGATAAAATGGGTATACCGATGCCCGAATCTGGCATGGCTAAAAATTATGAAGAAGCCGTGGCGGTTGCCAACAAAATTTCGTATCCTGTTATGGTGCGCCCTAGCTTTGTATTGGGCGGACGAGCCATGGAAGTGGTGTACGATAACGACCAACTTAAAAACTATATTAAAGAGAATGCGCAATACATTGCAGAAGATTCTCCTGTACTGATAGATAGATTTTTAGATAACGCACTAGAGTGCGAGGCGGACGCTCTTGCTAACGGCGGAGTTGCGTTTGTACCTGCCATTATGGAGCATATAGAATATGCAGGTATTCACTCGGGTGACTCTGCTTGTATTATTCCTCCTATTAGTATCACCGAAAAACAAAAAGAAACTATTTACGAGTATACCCGTACTATTGCAGGTGAATTGGGTGTTGTAGGTTTAATGAACGTACAATACGCTATCCATAACGGTAAAGTGTACGTGCTAGAGGCTAACCCCCGTGCGTCACGTACGGTGCCTATCGTATCTAAAGTGTGCGATTTTAACCTAGCTAAAGAAGCCGCTAAATTAATTGTATCGGATATAACGGGCGAAAAAGTAGATTTAACAAAGTTTAAAATTGCACCACTTCCGTTCTATGGTGTAAAAGAATCGGTATTCCCGTTTAATATGTTTCCCGAAGTAGACCCCGTACTAGGACCCGAAATGCGCTCTACAGGTGAGGTGTTAGGGTTAAGTGAATCGTTTGGCTTAGCGTTGTATAAAGCTTACGAGGGCGCAAAAACGATTCTTCCTCTTAAAGGTACTGTACTTTTATCGGTTGCCGAAAAAGATAGGGCAGATGCCGTTAAAGTTGCCAAAAATTTTAGCGATTTAGGTTTTAAAATTGTGGCAACGGCAGGTACGCAAAAAGCGTTGGCTAAAGAGGGTATCAAGGCTACTGTTATTAAAAAACTGCACGAGGGTAGACCCAACATAGAAGACGCTATCAAAAATAGAGAGTTAGATATTGTAATCAATACGCCCACGGCAAGCCGTAAAGCATCTAGTGACGATTCTTATATTCGTAAAGCGTCTATCAAATTTAACATTCCTTACATTACAACACTTACAGGTGCATTGGCTGCTGCTGAGGGTATCGCAGAAAAAATCAAAAATCCTGATTCAGGTGTGTGTTCGGTACAAAGTTTTCATAAGCTTATTAAGTAGAGTGATTGCTAAGTATTAATCATTTATAAATTAATCTTTTTTAGATATGATGTGCGGGTCGCAGGGGACTGCGACCCCTACAAAATATCGTTGAATTTCTTCTCACCCGTAGCACTACAAGATTGTTGTANCATATTGCAACTGGCATATTAACCCATTTGTATCGTTTACATCAATCGCAATTAATTTAGATAATGTGNGGGTCGCANNNCGANTGCGACCCCTACAGGTGGGTTTGAAAACCAATTGCGATTGATTGCAACTATCATGTAGGGGTCGCAGTCCTCTGCGACCCGCAACCAAATTATCACTGCTTGAATGTACCTTAATATTATTTTTTTATTACAAACATTTCAGTACATTGCAAACAATGCACCATCTGTAGGGGTCGGGGGTCCTCTGCGACCCGCACAAAATTGACNCCAAAGGAAAATAAAAATATTATGTCAACCCAAAGCTATCAAGGCGATATTAAAACATTTATAAATCAAGCCATTGCCGACATTCAAACTGAGGCGGCAGGGCGTCCTGTATTGTGCGCACTTTCGGGCGGAGTAGATTCTGCTGTGTGTGCGGTGCTGGCACAAAAGGCGGTAGGTAAAAATTTAACATGCCTATTTGTAGATACGGGCTTTATGCGCAAAGACGAGGGTGATTTTGTTACTAAGTTATTTAGAGATACGCACGCCATTAACCTTATTAGGGTAGACGCAGAAGAGCGATTTTTAAAGCGTCTTAAAGGCGTAACCGAGCCTGAAAAAAAGCGTAAAATTATCGGCGAAGAATTTATAAGAATCTTTGAAGAAGAAGCTAAAAAATTGGGCAAAGTAGGTTGTTTGGTGCAAGGTACCATTTATCCTGACATCTCTGAAAGTGGCGGCGATGGGCATAAAGTAGTAAAGTCGCACCATAACGTAGGCGGAATGCCTGCCAATATAGAGTTTGAGTCTGTAATAGAACCCATTAAATACCTATACAAAGAGCAAGTGCGAGAATGCGCCAAACAGCTAGGTTTGCCTGTAGCGTTTGCTGAGCGTCAGCCGTTTCCAGGCCCTGGGTTGGCCGTGCGTGTATTAGGCGAATTAACCAAAGTTAAGTGTGATTTATTGCGTGAAGCAGACGCTATTTTCTGTGCCGAGTTAGAAACAGCAGGTTTGCAAAAAACGGCACAACAATATTTTGCCGTATTGCCCAATATCGAAAGCGTAGGTGTAAGAGATTCTGCACGTGTGTACGAGCAAGTTGTTGCGCTTCGTGCCGTTGCCACTCGAGATTTTGTGCAAGCCCAAAGCGTGCGCCTACCCTATGAACTACTAGAAAAAGTAGCTACCCGCATCACCACTGAGGTTAAAGGCGTAAACCGTATTGTGTACGATATTTCACCTAAGCCCCCTGCCACGGTTGAATGGGAGTAGAAGGGTAAAAATTTGAGTGACCAACCATTACCCACCACCTACACAATACATTTGAAACGCCATACACGGTTAAGTAGCACTACTTGTATTAAAGTAAAGGCACGAGCGTAAAAACACATGTAACGCTATTGCTTTTATCGGGCACTAGAGAGCGGACACAAACTTATGTAACGCTATCGCTTTTATCGGACATTAAAA
>JGI990J12352_1000225_pt1 | contig 13346 bp, 12 predicted proteins | sample Intmic4MA4BA4MSA_FD_12352 | JGI IMG/M metagenome (IMG submission 12352) | reverse complement strand
AGGATATTACTTAGGCTGTAGACTTAGGATTTAACATATTATTTACCTTATGATATTCCTAAAGACATCTTTATTTCTTTTCTTCGTTATTTAACTAATTGAAAGATGATATATTATTATCGTCCATGTGTAATTATCTATAAAATAACTCTTTTTCTCTATTTAAAACACAGAGTTTATAAAATTTAGGAATTTCGGATTTTTTATATAATATATCATATAACCTAGATTCTCGAAAATCGAGAGAAAAAAGAATCATTCAATATCCAAGTACTTTAAATGCAGATGTATCTCTGTTACCTACAAATAGTATATATGCATGTTTTTTACCTAAAAATGTTCTAATAACTCTACCTACACCTTATATAATTTATCGAGGTGTGAAATTATCAGGATTCACAAAAATACATGTATCCCATGTATTAACAGAAAAACCATCCATGTTATTCTCAGTTAAATATACCCATTTTATATACCCATTCATAACATCACTTCTCATACATGCGTTATATTCTTAAACATCATTACCAATAATATCTACATATTTGTTATTCTCAGTTAAATCTTTAGTATGTATAAATATAACACCTCCATGTTATTCTATATATTTCTATACGTTGTGTATATATTTTAATGTATATGGAAGTAATGCACCGTTTTCTATACATGTTTTTAATGATATGTCTAATTCATATGTTATATTTATTGTGGTAGGTATATCAAAATATGCATTTAAACAGAAAATACGATATGCCTTGGGATTGTTTTTAGGTATATCTTCATACATACATTCATCTATAAATATTACTGTGTTTGTATCTGAATATCTAACTGGTTTAGATAATATATTAATTTTTTAGTGAATGTTTTTTTTGTTATTGACGCGATATTTATCATATTATTATCTAAGTTATTATACCAAGTGATTTGATGTGTATATTTCGATTCGGTATTTTTTATACATTATACCACCTGAAAACATAATACCACTTTTACCCATACCTGTTGGTATCTTATAATAGCCTATTTATTGTTTTTATTCTATAAACTTTTACATTGCTTCATTTTTTACAATATCTTTGTAACTTTACATGTACTTTATTAGTTAGAAAATGAGAGAAAAAAACGTATGAAATATGCTGTAATTATACCTAATTATCGTACGTATTTTACAAACTGCATATGAAAACTGTGGGAAAAAACGTGGTTGGGAGATTGTGTTTTTTTTGATCAATTCCCTTTACTTTTTTATAAAAACTGATTAGTGAAATTTTGTTATAAGAATTCACTCATTTTTTTTGTATTAAGACCCATTTGGACCTCTTTTCTACGTGTTAAATTATTTAGCTGTTTTTACTATGATAGAGCCTATATTACTATCTTAAGCTCGTTCAAATATATCAACGATATAAGTTATTAAATTGGTTAGCTATTCATGATGATTTTACTTATCTTTTTCTTAGCTAGGTTTATAGTTATATAATATATATTTGTCTATTATGCTTGTTAACTCATCTTTAATCATTGTATAATCTTGTGTATTATTATCTGGCTTCATATATTTCTTAATTCCATTTATTACCACATCAACTCTATGTTTATGTAATTATGTATTTATATATATTGTATCCGTATTATGTGTATTGCATTTGATATTATAAAATGTTATTCCAGATTCAGATGTTTATATACGTAATAATTCAAACTCATCATTTTATTTATTATAACATCCTTCGTTTTATAACGTAAGATATGTCTTTTTATTACATTTAGAATTATATGATATGTCAGGCCTTGTATAATTATCCAATTTACATTTGATATCATCCATGTCTTTAAAATCTTCGTTTATTTCTTCAATATTTTCGTTTATTTCTTCAATATTTTCAATACTTTAAGTCGATATTTCATCATTACATTATATGTATACACCTCTTTGTTATTTTTCTGTTATTGACGCATGTTTAGGCATTAATTAGTGACATACTTTATCATATCTCATGTATTTGAGAACATATATGTAATTTCGAAGTTTTTCAGGTATATTATTTTTGTGACACATCATTTTAACTGCATTGTATACACCAATTTCGAATTACTTATATTCAAATTATGATAAACTTATACCGTATAATGGAATACCAAATTAACAAATTTATTATGTTAAAAATGGTATAAGACTGGTTTCAATTTTTTCAATCCAATATTCATTCATTTAATTTCCTGTTTTTGCAGAATAATATTTAGGTAATTCTCTTAATTATCTAATAGCATCTTAACAACATTTAAGATAACCGTATGCTTATACAGTTTTATTATTAAGTGCTGATCTATGAATAATAAGCTAGTCTATTTATGATAGTGTTAATTTCATAATATAATTTTGAAATGATGTAATATGATTGGAATTTTCTACGTCTATTTCATATACTTCGTTAGTACCTTATAAGTTGGATTGTATATCATATTATATATTGGGTTTATATTATATGCAATGTGTTAACATTAAATATCGTGTTATTATATCTGACATATGCCTTATATAATCACGTTTTTTATCACCATACCATAATTAATACATATATGACCTATTATTTTTCGAAGAATATATAGCATATTCCATATCAAAACATGTTTATACTTATTATGAAGGATGATTTACAACTTCTATAGTACCATCATTATCTTTCATATAATTATACTACATATTGTTTAATACTGATTTTGTAGTCATAATGATATTATTGATTTAATAATTTTCATCGTTCTCATCTTGTTTTAATTCCATATTATAAAACTCACTTTAACGAAGATATAACGAATATATGTAATATATTAAATTACTATAATGATTATTCATAGATTTATCAACTTCTGGGTATTTTTCCCAATAAACTTTAACTTCTTCGATATAATTACATTTAATATATTTAATTTACTTAACATGACATAATTCCATGATATATGTAGGTAAATATGGTGCTATTATATATAATATACCTTTATAACCATCATCTGATTCATATGTAGCATATTCATATTGTATATAATATTTAGTATAGTTATCATCATACCATAGTTTTATATTTATAGCCTCATTGTATTGATAATGTTCTTAATATTTTTTATCTTTTCTATCACCAATCATCCATATATATACGGGATCTTATTCTGTTTAACTTTCAAGTTCTTATACCTTTTTTTACTATTGAGTCTTTTTACCAGTATCTTGATCTTCAGACATTTTATTATATATTGCCTTTTCATCGAGGTATTATATAAATTTACGACGTAAATTGTCTATATATTCAACAATCTCTTTTGGTGTATTATCAATGATATTCTTACAACGTTCAAGCATAGTATCATATATATCAATATTATATTTAAGTAATTCACTACGTAATGACTGTTATTATTAAAACTCTTCAGTGTTTTCATATGTACCATCTTATAGATATATTTATTTGTATATAGTATTTATATATATTTCAAATGCATTGTATTAAAATTCTATAAATGTAATGCATTATATCTCGTTAGTATCATCTTCGTGTTACATACCATGTTCATATTCGATTTTGTTTGTTTACGTATTAAATCTTAGCATTAAACCTTCATGTTCATTTTTGTCTTTGTCAATATAATATAATCTGAACATAGGATGCTTAATATTATATGATTAACGAAGTGATATTTAAATACGTGAATTTTTATTAATTAAATCAAAGGTATAATGTACACTAAGATATCTTTCGATCCCAATACTAGCGCTAATCTTACGAAATTATACAGGATTACTAAACATTGTTGCAAAATCAAATATAGGTATTTCTGATATTATTGCAAGATATGCCATTTGTTACTCTAAATAGAACTAATATATTATCATAACATCGTTGCCTTTTTTATCACAATTAAAGACTATCTTATTTTATGTTCTAATTGCTTATGTATCAATCTTTGCATGTTAGTATTATTTAATGATTTTATCTTAGCCATTTGTATTATATTATTATACTGTATATTTTTTAAGTTCTGATACAAAATATTCAGCTAAATTCACGTAATTGAAATTGTACACTTCTAATTTTTTGAATATGTGTCCATGATTCCAGTGTTTTCGTGCTTCTAAGCCTTATTATGTTATTTACATTGAATTTATCAAAAAAGTATTTTTACTATTTTTAGCCAAAAAACCTCTCAAATCTCGTATTTGAACACTTAACCTGATATTACACACGAAATTACCTATGCATATAGCATTTATAGTGTATTTATGTAGTTTCCTATATATCCATCAACTTCTTCCTAATTACCACGTTGAATTATCCTATCTATCAATACCCCTGTTAAATCATTGAAAATAAACACTGTATTTTGTTTATATGCTGCTTATATGGCTGCTATAACCTATTAAATAGATGTTTAAACATCTTATATTCTACATATTATATAATTTGTTGTGCGTACATGCATATAATATGAAGGTATATTATATTTGTTAGATAATGCTTAAAATTCTGTGAAAAGAGAGATATATTAATATTTCGTTAAAATACCCCGTTTATAATCATTATTTTAAAATATGGCTACAGAATCACAGGGTAATCTCTCGAATAATAACACATATTTTATACCGTGTTATATTATACGTTATATATCTTATAATATATCCTGATAATATTTAAGTATATATCTTTGGAAATGATATGATGTTATTTACCCTGTTATGTATCTTTGTAGCATTTATCTGCCATCTGTAGCATAATCTATGTATTCTGGTATATATATGAGTACTTTTTTCGTATTAAAGACATCATACATTAAATTGTGTGTATGTACACGGTGTTATATGAATTTATGTAATATATTACGTATAACGGTTGTTTTACCCACTGCTATACCACCTGTAATAGCTATTTTTGTAGCTCTACGTAATATCATCATTGATGATAAGAAAAAACCATAATAATAACATAATAATAACATAATAACAACATAATAATAACATAATAACATATTAATGAAAAAAACTGCGTATAATATCACGTTTTAACAGTGGTAGTAGCAGTTGTGTTATTATCATCGATTATAACCGTGGTTATAACTTGTTATTTGATACGTTCTAGTGTAATATATTATATATCTGATTATAAATAATTTAATACCTCTTTATCTTAACTATATGCTTTAGCAGCTACAATAGCATTAAAATAGATTATCATGCTATTAAAACTCGAAATAAAGACATCTGATATCATATCTAAGATATCTTTTTTAGATATATTAAGGTTTTTGTATTATTCAATATATATATTGTCTTCTTCTCTCACATTCTTAAACATATCTAAATACTGAGAGTAAAAATAACCATCTATACGATATGTTTTATTTAGTGTTGTATATGTGAATAAACTGTTATATTTTTTCATATATCCTGTAATAGCGTTCTTTGTAGGTGTTATATTAATGTTTTTATCAGTATCATTCTTTTCGTTTTTTTCTGGTAGATTATCTAGTACTTATTTTATATATAATATACGTTTTTCACCAGTTAAACACTCTGTTAATTTTTGCTTATGTTCACGTATAACATACCGTGTGATATGATTTAAAGAGTTATTTAAGTGACATATATTATCATATTCAGCTGATTTTGCAACAGTAGTCTCATATTTAGTATATATCTCATCATTTACCACTATATATAACATGTATTATTCTCTTTTTTCAACATGTGGCTTACCTTCATCAATTTTACGTATTCTTTTTTAGATTATGTCTTTATATTTAATAATTGAGTCATTATTCTTCGAAAGTGTATTACATATATCTTCTATGGCAAGTTATTAAGGTTTAAAGCTAGTATGTGTCTATATTTTTAACTTGTTATTTATCAGCTGTAAATCTGCGATAATATTATTATTATTAGCTATGTTTTTTGTTTTTGTTTGTAATGCAGTTTAAAACTATCGATGATACTCTTATTTGAACATAGTGTCCATAATATCGAAAATATCACTATTTATAGCTTATGGTGCATCAATTTATAGCTGTTCTTCATATTTAACAGGAAATTTATTTTTTCCTATGATTATTTGTATAGGTGTTTATGTTAGAGCGTTTGTATCATCGATTTCAGACATAGCTATATAAAATTCATTAATATAACGTGGTATATCTTCAGGACTTACAAGTATTTACTTTCGCATGTGTATTTTTCTGAGTGAGTTATATTAGAGTATTTCAAGCAAATTCTTATACATCATAATTATACATTGTATTAAAAAACACATATGTGTTCATATTTTGTTAATATATTATTGCTATTCATTTAATACATTCCATAAATTTATATATGTTTGTTTTTCATATTTTTTATCAATGGGTTTATTTGATACGAAGAAACAAGGTATTTCCCTAAACATAGGTATATATAGTTCTTATTGTTATGTAAATGCTTTTTCAACATCTGTGAATGCTGGATTTGTTATTAATATGTGTTATTAGTATTGTGGGTATAATTCACGTAGTCGTTTCTCTGTTTATTTCTATGTTTTTTCTGCTTTCTCTATTTAATTCTCATTTTTTATACACAATATTTATTTTATAGGCTGTTATATAGAAAAATATTAACAATCGTGTAATGTAACGTTTACACCATTCATAGCATTGTTTTCTAATTAATTAAATCGTAGTACTACCTTAGGATTATTATCTTCTGTTTATACAAGATATGTATCACTTGTAAATGTAGTATTATTTACTACTATAGCTTATATATCGTGTTATTATGAAAATTTTATCTTTATTATTTATATAGTTTGATATGTAGCAACTTATTCTTCAGATATAGTAGTATATTATAACCATTTTAGTGATATACATAAATTCGGACGTATAAGTAATCCTTCACATGTTAATTGAAATACTCCATTGGTTTATATATGATAATATGATCGTGTGTTATCTAATTATACAAATTATGGTTGTTCTATTGTTAATATATTATATATTATATATCTTCCGTGTATTCTATTGTGTGTTAACCATTTATTTTTTATGTACATTTTGTAATCTACACCAAATTGCATAGATATGTTTACAATTAAATCAAACTCATGCATTTTAAAAATATCTTATACCTTCATATTCCGACGAAAGAAAAAACATAATAAATGCAACTAAATACACTACTCCGGTTCTATACCCAGATTAACATATCAAATTACTACCCCGATTAATTAACTTAATTAACTTAATTAACTTAATTAACTTAATAAACACACTCAATTATATATTTTTTATAAAAACATTATATCATAATAAATCAACCAACCTGATAAAAATATCGCGATTAAACGGCATATTATTCACATGATAGTACTTTTTTGATGCTGTATTTAAAAACTATGTACCATACCATAATATAGATACTAAATCTTCTATCTTGTCATATTCCTTATTTTCGAACAGCGGTAATATCTATGTTATTTAATTATATGATCTTTTGATACCGTATATTATAGATAACATATGTATATTACAATTATATAATTATCCTAGTGTTATAAGTGTGTTTTCTTACTATATAATATACTATCCAAACCATGTTAATAAACCATATTCATCTATTATACCCATTTTTCGTAATTTAATTACACCTATGTTTAATTAATCTAATGGTATCTATTATATGAGATCAAATTATATATTTATAACGTTACCTTTGATAGGATTCAGTTATTTAATCATTTTTAGTAACACGTCTACAATATTATCATTAAATACTATGTCAGAAGGATCATCATTTAATAATGTTTACTATTCATTGTATAATCCTATGTATATACCATCAGCTACTCTTCCAATACGTCCTATGCGTTATTATTATGATGAATATGATATAGGTATTTGTAATAACATTTTATACCCTCGGTTTAAAGGAAATAATTGTGGAAACATTCTAATACCTGTGTCAATACACACATATAATTATTATAATGTTGCACCTACTTCTAATTTAGTAGTTGATAATATGATTTTTACCTATGATATACTTTAATCCATAAATGTGATATAATCTTTGGATGTTTTATCTTTTTCAGCCTTATTATCATACTTTATAATTATATGTGGAAATGTAAGAGCCTGTTATTATTACTCTAATATCCTAGTAAATTCTGACATAATTCTAACACCACTTGTTAACACAAGTATATCCTTAATTTTACTATCATTTAACCATGGTTTTTCCTCATTGTATAATTTATTGATATATTTTAGTGCATCTTTAAATCTATCTACAAGTATATAATTATTGTTATTATCTATGAATATCTTAGATCTTTTAAATCGTGATTATAATGAAGATATTATACCTATATTATACCATGTGGGTATAATACCGAAGTAGTTTATTATATCTTCTATTTTCATAGTAGCTGACATAAATATGAAGATAGGACAATCTTATCGTTATCCAAAGTATTCTATGAATTTTTTGCATGTGAAGTATATAATTATCATTTACACTGACATTTCATGCACTTCATCAAAAATAACGTAATCATGTTTAAATATTGATAGTGGTGTATTACCTTCTCGTTTATTTATAGCATTTTATAGCATTTATAATAGTATTTCATGTGTATAAAACATCACTGATTTATGTTAATTTGTACATAATAATTTATCTTACCCTGTTTTATACCCTATATTATTACCTGTTGCAAACACATAATAATGATTTTATATATCCCTAGGTTTTTCAACTACGAGGTATATTCTAGGTTATGCACATGCGATATGTTTATTTGTTAATTCTTGATATAACATAGCTATAAATAATGATGATTTACCACTACCAACACCACCTTTTAGTATATATATGTGTTATTTATGCTGTTTTAATGTCCTTATTTATTATAACACAATATCTATAGGTTTTGTATTACGTAGATAGTCTTTTTCGATGTGTATTTATAATGGTAATGTAGTATTATCTATTTTACTATAAAACGTAAACATACCTGGTATTTCAAATGTTAATGACATTTTATGGTCAAAAAACAGTATCATTATTCAATGCCTGTAGCGCGTTTTAACACGTTGTTTTTATATAGGTTTATGATTTCATTTGTTGTCTTGCCTTTTAAATCTGGTGTATGTTTCGCGTAATTAATAAAGTCTGTACCTAATTATCCCTATGTTTCTACTAATGATTATATTTACGATAAGATATCATTTCTATATTATAGCTGGTGTTAATTTTATCGTTATATTTTCTTTAAATCTTTCATGAATTATGTATTATTTGTATAACTTAAGTGCATAATACATTTGTGACGCATGAATTTAACTGGTTATAACTACTGCGATTATGATGACTGGTTTATGTATTTTAGTGATGTTTATAGATTTTTTTATGTAATGTTGTTATCTATGTATTTTGATATGGTATTATATTGCGATTGTATCCATGGTTTAATATTGCGTTATAATTCTTGTATATTATCTTGTGTAAATTCACCATTGTTTTTTAGATATTTACGTATCATTTATGTGTTATTTACTTATTACATCATGAAAAAATCCATGAGAAAAACCATGAAATAATAAATACATCATATAAACCAATCATTTAACTGCAATTATAACCCGTATTTTTATTTACTGAGTACTGTTATATCTTCTCGTATAGGATCATAATTATATCCATCTTACATGGTATTTTAATCTAACATGACAATCATTTTTTATAATGTGTTTTGATCTATATCTTTATATAGAGAATGTATCATGTCAGAATATAAGCGTGCATATTATTTAAAATCACCTAGATGTATATATTTATCAGTAAATGAGGTATCTACTTTAATCATTTAATTGTATATAGCATCTATAGGATATATTGAGTCTGTTTTTTAGTGACTTCTTAGCTAATTATCTTATTGTATGTATCTCATATACCCAAATAGTAGTTATTTTACGATGTATATGAAAGAAATATTTATACCACGTGCATTATTTGGATGTGTATGTATTGTATTATAATATTATGTTATTTGATCATTGTATAATAATACGTTTAAATATGTATTTGTGTTTGTATTGTTTGTATTGTTTGTATTGTTTGTATTGTTTGTATTGTTTGTAGTAGGTTTAATATCTATTTTTGGAAACACAGGATATGTAAAATGTTATGTATATCCTTTTTTCGTATGATTTGTCTTTTTATGGAAAAATTATAAAGAATTAAATACAAATCCTATATATTATTCCTTTGTTGTTGTAAAATATACATCTGCATTGGTAATTATACGTTATAATACGCGTGATGATACTTCAGGTAAATGATTTGATATATTTGTAATATTTTTACGTGTTACTTCTACCCATTCCTTATTTTCATCTTAATACCATGTAAACCCTACGAATGGAAACATACCTTCATTCGTAATTATATATCTTTGAAATGGATTTTATATGTAATATAGTATTTTAAGGTTATATTCACTTACATACATTTATATGTCATAATATTGTTGTTATATCTTCCAATTAAACTATGGATGATATAATCTATAAAACATCTGGTTTTTACCTTACATATATGATGTATTTTTGACTGCGAGATTATATCTGTTTATATATTTGTGTATTAACACGTATTAATAATCATCTTATAATCTTATTACTATAACTATATCATCTAACGGTGGTTTATACGCGTAGAATTGATCTGTTTATATATCATAATATACAACATCATTAAAATACGTATCAGTACATATATTTAGCCAAAATTCATCATCGAAAGAAAGAGCATAATATTATTATCCAAAATATTTAACAAGTTCTTTTGGTAATGAACAACATCTACCAGAAGGTATTGTATCTGAATATAATAGATTACTTAATGATATTTTACCATATATGAATTATTTAATATATCGTAGATATTCAGTATCATATATACGTATTCTACCCATGGAAAATACAAAATCAAAAATCTCTATACCACCCGTTATTTATACAGGGTTTTTTTAACAACTTATTACTACTCTTCCAGATATAGAGCTAGGTTTAATATATCTAAAGAGATTTGTAGCATAATATGTTACATAAAATGAACTATATGTTTTATTGTACACTGTTAATCCTCGTGTTGTCATATTTAAGAATTATTTATCAAATACTTTTGTTTGTGGGAATCTATAGTTATCATGTGTAAAATCACCCTTTTCACCACCTATTAAATAATTATCATTATCTATATCATATATATCTTGTGTAGTTAATATATTTTTATTATAACTACTTTTAAGTTTTTTATTAGCTTTTTTTAATTTGAGTATCTCTTCATATGATAATTTAATACTTATTTCTTATATAAACGTGTTTAATTCCTTTTTTACATCATTATCTAATAATTATAACTATCTTATGTCACCATATAAACGTGCAATTTATGGTCTTTTTTATACTTTATCTACTAGTTTTTCAAATTATTGCCCATCTTCAAATTTACCATACATGAATGGATCTACGAGAGTAAGTATGTTTAATGACTATATATTGTATCCTAAATTCATATCATGTATTGTATCTTTTGTTTTATCTTGTGTTTTATCTATATATTTAACATATTTAAGATAACTATATGAATCTAAACTAGACAATATTAGCTATACTATTGATGATAATACTTGTTTTTAGCCTTCATGTAATAACACAAGTATATATAATTGTTGAAATTTAGGATAATACCCTATTTTAACATGTGTGTATGATTCTTTGAATGTGGAACTAGATATTATATTATAGAATGTTATATAGTATTAAATACCATGTGTTTTTTCTATTTTTACTCTTCGTCCTGTATTCATGTTATTTAACGCTGTTGTAATCTTAGATACAGGTACAATTATATCATCTACGAAGATAGAATATATATTTTGAGTATCACGTGGTTTAAATATTGTAAGTTATGGTAATTATACATAAAATCTAAACAATTCATTTAACACGTATGGTAAACTTAATATAACTTAATCATTTATATCATTGTGTGTACTATATTACATAGTTGGTGATATAAATCGTATATATCCTATATCTGTATCTTGATAATATTAACATATAATTTAACAATAGTATATTTATATACCAAACGTCATGTTTTAAAATGGGAAGAGATCTCTATATTTAGCAGGTATATTTTTTAGATGTTTCAACACATTTTAAAACTATAATATTTATACTTATACAAGATCTGTTCTATTATCGGCTAGATTCATATCGAGAGATTTACCTTATGTTGTAATATATGGTGATTATAGATTTAACATAATAGTTTATATAGACATTTGATTGAATAACACTTACATGTCTTGTAATTTAGTTAATAATGGAGGTTATATTGATTTATATACTATGTTTATATTTTCTTGTATTTACACTTCTTATTTTATGCCTTTCGTATATGTACTACATGCTGCATCAAATATATTAAGATATTCCTATGCTTTAGATATTATAATCTTAGTGTAATCGTCTCGTATATGTATTTCATTGTTATCATTGTTGTTATTATCGTTATTATTATTTAATGTTATATCATTGATATGAACCATATAATAACCTGCTATGAAATAAAAGAGTGTATTTTAAGGATAATATGATCTGTATTTTGTTGTTGTTTTATATATGTGATGTGTGTAAAATGGTATGTTTTATATATTATTTTATGTATTGGTATCTTATCTTTCGATACCAAATATTTATATTCTGTTTTAATTAAACGATAATGCTGAATCTGATACGTTTTCCTTGATTATATGCTCACTATTAAATTCAATAATATCTCTGATTTTATCATCTATTTTCCTATATAATATGAATGTCATTTTTTTATCAAAAAAACCCGAAATTCCTAATTTTATAATCTACGTGTTTTAAATAGAGAAAAAGAGTTATTTTATAGATAATTACACATGGACGATAATAATATATCATCTTTCAATTAGTTAAATGCAGAATAAAAGAAATAAAGATGTCTTTAGGAATATCATAAGGTAAATATTGAGTTAAATCCTAAGTCTACAGCCTAAGTAATATCCTCGGATAGAATCGAGTATATACTTTTGGGACGTTTATTGATAGAATATTAAGATAATAATACATTTAAAGTACATAGTATGAATGAAAAGATAGATAAATTAGATAAAATATATAAGAATGATAAGATAAAACTACGTAAGCCTGACATGATATTTTAACTTAATAACGTACTATATTAGTTAGAAATAGATGAGAGGCATAAAAAATACAACCAATTA
>JGI990J12352_1000224_pt1 | contig 13353 bp, 14 predicted proteins | sample Intmic4MA4BA4MSA_FD_12352 | JGI IMG/M metagenome (IMG submission 12352) | reverse complement strand
TTAAAAGCCACAGGAATAATATATAATATGAGATATCAATAAAAGATTTTAAGGTTTGCGTATGGAAAAATGTTCGCTATAATGATATACTATTGCCAAGAATTTCCAAATCCTGGTATTACAGGAGGGACTTTACGATGAATGATATTGAATATATGAAAATAGCGCTGAAACTAGCGAAAAAAGGAGTCGGGCGCGTGAATCCGAATCCACTTGTTGGCGCTGTTGTTGTCAAGGCTGGGCGTGTCATTGGCGAGGGCTATCACAAACACTTTGGCCAACCTCATGCGGAAGTGAATGCTTTTAAAGGCTGCCGCAAGGCGGCAGTCGGCGCGACGCTATATGTGACGCTTGAGCCTTGTTCGCATTTTGGGAAAACGCCTCCATGTGCAGATTTAGTGGTAGAAAGCGGCGTCGCTAAAGTCGTCATTGGAAGTCGAGATCCAAATCCGCTGGTAGCTGGGCGTGGAATAAAACGATTACAAGACGCTGGCATTGACGTAGTAGAAGGCGTTTTGGCAAGTGAATGCGAAGCGTTAAATGAAGTATTCTTTCATTACGTGACAAAGCAGACGCCTTATGTCGTCATGAAATATGCCATGACGATGGATGGCAAAATCGCTACGCGTACAGGTCAGTCACGTTGGATTACAGGAGAAGCGGCGCGCACGCGCGTTCATGAAGATAGAAACCGTTATTCTGCGATTATGGTTGGCGTTGGAACCGTTCTAGCAGACGATCCAATGCTTGACTGTCGCCTAGATGGTGGCAGAAGTCCAGTTAGAATTATTTGCGATACAAATTTGCGTACACCGCTTGATGCAAAAGTTGTTACAACAGCCAAAGAAATACGAACACTTATTGCAACAGCTAGCGAAGATTATAATAGATGGAATGAATATTTAGCCAAAGGTTGCGAAATGGTAAGCGTTGGCAAATATGGCGAGTATTTAGATCTACAATCGCTTATGTATCCACTTGGTAAATATGGCATAGACAGCATCCTGCTCGAAGGCGGCGCAACGCTCAACTGGTCAGCACTCGAAGCCAAAATCGTCAACAAAGTACAAACCTACATCGCTCCAAAAATATTTGGCGGTCTCGATGTGAAGACGCCAGTAGCAGGACTTGGCGTGGATACGCCAAGTCATTCATATGTTTTAGAACAAGTCAGTATTGAAATTTTGGGGGATGATATATTAATTGAAAGTAATGTGGGATTATAGGATATAATCGAGTAGAGAGGAACGATTAAGCTCCACCTCTCTCCCATCACCGTACATACGGTTCACGTATACGACAGCTCAATAATTTGAGTGTGCAAGCTGATATTGTGCTGATATATCTTTTTATCCCCGCTTTATCAGCTCTAAATTTGTTAAGGTTGTACTCAAAATATGGCTATTGGATATTCTCCAGTAGCCTTTTCTTGTGTTCAACCATTCATACACTTTCTGTTTGTCGACTCCTAGCTCAATTAGGTTCTTCCTTCTAGTTCGTGGCAATTTCCACTGTTTCCAGATGTACTGTCTAATCCGCCTTCTCAACCATCCATTTCAGTTTCTATAAATGAGAAAATAGAAATGTACAGAAACGATCAAATAAAAATGTACAAAAAAGAAAGAAAGAGGAAAAATGATCGTGAACTGTACATATGGAAAAGGAAAATGGGAAGTAGAGGTGAAAAGGCTAAGTAATTGCGAACAAGTTTATGAAGTGATGGTTTCAGGGCATGGAAGTAACTATCATATAATAGCAAGAAAATATGCTTGCGGACATTACATGTGCATTCCAAGCATAGGAATTAGCTGTGAGCTAGCTGAATTAACGGATGAATTCTAGAATCAAGAGAGTGTTAGTCGTCACCTATCAAGTGTTGATTCTGTTACTTTAGTGACCGCCATCAAACAACTACCAAAATTATAAATGAGAACTAAGCATTGATGATAAATCTGTGATAAACTAAAAGTATTAACAAATAAGGAATCATCCAAACTATACTTACTTTCGAGACTTTAAGTTGGGGAGGAGGGGGTTAGTGCATATGGAACCTCCCCTGGTAAGGGCGAACACTTTTCTCACATGGTCAAGTGCCAGATTTACTGTATAGGTTTTTAGGCAGTATTGGACTTTGTCTTGTACAGCAGATTCATCCGACCTAATTCAACCTTTTATCGGATTTCTGTTCGTCAGTGCGAGATTTTTCGTCGGGCATCACCTGCTACTACCTCACGATGGTCACCTTGCTTCCCGCTAACAGTTCCTACTGGTAAGTCGATAATGGACACCTTTCACCACCTAGTTCTTTCTCATGCTGAGCACACTAAAAGAGGTCATCTTGCTTCTTCCTTTAGCAAAACAGCCTCTTTGGTTTAGATTTTTATAATTTTTCGACGATAATTTGCTCCATAAATTTAGCCACTTCTTCTTTATCGATTTTTCCTGATTCTCTGTGTCTGGCATTTGACATACCACACGCCATCGCGTACTTTATCGCTTGAATGAGATCAAATTTTTGTTCGAGTGCGTAGGCAAATCCACCAACTGTTGCATCGCCTGAACCTGTTACGCTTAGGATTTCAATTTGGGGGATGCTTGCTTGATAAAAATCATCATCTATTTTACAAACAGCACCATCCCCTCCTAGAGAAGCAATTACATATGGGATATTTGAGAAGCTTTCATGTCGTAAGGCAAGGTAGGCTTCTTTTTTCGTTTTTACTGGCGTATCAAGAAAGTGGCTAAGCTCATGTTCATTGGGCTTAATGAATGTTGGTTTGTTTCCTTTTGTTTGAAGTAGATTTTTTAATTGAATTCCAGAGATATCAACTAAAATAGGTAATTCATTGTCAATCTCACGACGAATATAGTCTATAATTTCTTTGAAAATATGGTCATTGTTTGTGTTAACAGAACCACAGATAAGAATGGAGGTGATAGGCTCATCAGCTACGATTTTCTTGACTTTAAACAAAAGTTCAAAGATTTCTTCATCTTGAATCAGTGGACCAGTTTCGACAACTTCTGTATGCTGATTATCGTCGTGCATGATTGTGATTGCGGTTCTGATTTCTGACTCTATCTGAGTCATCTCTAAACGAAATAGGTCTTCATCTTTTAAATAATCTCTTGTCAAAGTACCAATTTTCCCGCCTAAAAATCCCGTTAAAATAACATCTGCACCAGATAAGGCAGCGGTTCTTCCAGCATTGATGCCTTTTCCACCGACATTGCGTACAGATCTCTTTGTCCGATTGAGCTTATCAACTGTCAAACTGTCTATAAAATAGGTGAAATCAATAGATGGATTCATTGTAATTGTGAGAATCATTTTTCTTTCACCTCTTCTGAAAGTATAGTGACAAATTTTCCATATTCAGCTTTTTGCGCATCTGTGATTTCATTGTCGGTGATTAGGTAATCCAAATTTTCTAAATGGAAAAATGAGTAAGTATCAGCAACGCCTAGCTTTGAACTGTCGGCAAGGAGGCATTTGATTCTTGACTTTGAAAAGGCTGCGACATTCATATCGCCTAAATCCATGCGCGAAGCGGTTGCACTGTTTCCATAAACGCCATTGGTTGCACCAAATGCAATATCAATATTGATGTTTTCTAATGCCTGTTTGGCAATCGTGCCAAAAAATTCGTCAGTAACTGGATAAAATTCTCCACCAGTTAAGATTACACGATGATTAGTATGATCTTTTAAATAGTTAAAAGCGAGTAAACTGCTTGTGATAATGCAAAGGTTTTTTGCTTGAATTTCTGGCAAAGCGTGGAGCATTGTAGTTCCTGCACCAACAAAGATGGTCATATTATCTTTAACGATGCTATTAACTATTTTTCCAATATATGTTTTTGGTACAATATTTTCTGGATATTTTTCTTCGGTAGTTAGTACTTTTCGCTCTCGTCTGGAATTCTCTGATTTTTGAACGCCACCATACAATTTAATAAGCTTTTCCCCTTTGTCCATTTCAGTCACATCTCGACGGATGGTCATCTCGGAAACATCCATTTTCTGAGCCAATTGAGCAATCGTGAGGTAGGTATATTCTTCTACGAGAGAAAGAATTTGTTTTTGCCGTTCTTGTTTAAGCATCTTGTTTCAATCTCCCTTTTAAACATTTACAAACATTATATAACGAAGCAATGAAGATATTATATAACAAAAATGCGACAGTTTCAAGATTTCAAACAATTAAAAGATAAGTCAGACATTGAAGAAAGCGTTGACACTTTGTGAATTGTGTGCTATTATGTTTAATGTCGAACAATATTGTTCATCGAAAGACATTTTAGAACAAAAAGAAACATGCTGTAATAAAGTGATGTAGTACTCAATTGATGAAGAGAAATTGATGGTGAAAAGTTTGGATTCTTATTATCATTAAGTTTTTTACCTATGCAAAGGAGGTGTCAAAATGTCTTATAACGAAATGTTTAATCCCGAGTTAGTAAGAGTAGCGGTAGTTGCGACATCAAAGGAAAAAGCCTTTCAAGAAGCTGCAAGCATATTATTGGAAAAAGGATTTGTTAAAGATAGCTATTTAACTGGACTCTTAACGAGGGAAGAAAGTTTCCCGACTGGTCTGATGACTCAATTTTTAAACATCGCATTACCCCACGCTGACCCCGAACACATCATCAAACCATTTGTTATGATTGTTAGGTTACAAGAAGAAGTCGTTTTTCAACAGATGGGTGATAATCAAGAAATGAAAACAAAAGATTTATTTTTTCTTGGTATCAAGGATGGAAAAGGACAATCTGGATTGTTAGCCCTGTTTATGGAGCTGTTTATGGATGAGGAATTTGTGACAGAGTTCAAAAACGAAAGTAATCCAGAAAAAGTTTATCAATCTTTTAAACGAAAGATTTAATCATCTTAAAGTCCACGACAAATACATCAATTATTGGCAAATCTTGAAATTTCCATTTTTTGAATGAGAAAACGAAAGATTAAAATAACATATGTGTGTCGGGACTCATGCAGGAGGGAAAATCATGGGATTATTTGGTCGCGGAAAGAAAAAACAGGTAGCTACTGAAGTAAAGGAAGAACTCGTAACCTCTGAATCATCTGCACCGTCGCTTACTAATGGAAAATGTCGTTTAATTGTTGCTTGTGGATCAGGTGTTGCGACTTCGCAAACCATTGCTTCAAAAGTTAATTCAATGCTTCAAAATGATGGAATCAACTATTCGATTGAAGCTGTTGATTATAAATCAATCAAAACAGAGTTAAAGAGTGCTTCCATTTACCTCTACATTGCAAAACCTGATGATGAAGTCCTAGAACAAGCTAAGACTTTAGGGGTTCATGTATTTGCAGGTGTGCCTTTTTTAACAGGTATGGGTGTCACAGATATTTATGAAGAGATTAAGACGCTAGCTAAAGATTAAATTTTAGATAATGATGAAAAACATCATATTCGTCTTCATCTTCAGCTAGATATTAATAACTGTTTCACATCTAAAACCGCATATCAAATATGAATCTTGCTCGTTTCCGCCATGGATTCTATGGCGGAAACATTGCCCAGACGCGGTCTAGCTTCGACGAATAGACTTCCTTAAATTTCTCGTTTTCATTTTTGTTAGTTTTCAACTAAAAAAATGAAAAACTCAAAATTTGCGGAAGTCTGACATATTCGTCTCAGCTTTGACCTACGCGCCCTTTGAATGGTTTTGGAAATACATCAGTATATATTTATTTAAAAGGAGCAATATCATGGAATTTTTACAAAATGTGATGAATTATATACTCAACGATTTAGGTTCGGCGATTTTCATTCCAATCATTATACTCATTTTAGGTTTGATAGTAGGGGTTAAATTTAGAAACAGCATTCAATCGGCTATCACAATGGGTGTCGCTTTTACAGGTATGTCGATTGTTATTGGGTTTATGGTTAATGCAATAGGACCAGCTTCGGAAGCTTTGGTGCTAAATACAGGAATCGATTTGCCAATCATCGATGGTGGATGGACTGCCGCTGCTGCCATTACTTGGACTTGGACTTATGCCATGTCTTCATTTGCTATCATGATTGGCGTTAACTTAGTCATGTTGACGTTTAAATGGACTAAGACTCTCAACATCGATTTTTGGAATGCTTGGGGTAAGGCGTTGACCTCATTTCTGGTCTTTACAGTAACAGGTAATCTTGGATTTGCATTTATCGCAGCTGCTTTGCAGTGTGTACTAGAGTTGAAATTGTCTGACGCTTTCCATAAGCATATTGAAGATTTAACGGGTATTCCACTTGTTTCTACAACTCACTTCATGACTTCGGCTGTTGTATTGCTAATGCCGATTAACTGGGTTATGGATAAAATTCCATTCTTCAATAAGCGTTATGATGTTGAAGGAGTGAAAGCTAAAATCGGAATCTTCTCAGAAAATTCTGTGATGGGATTTGTTTTAGGATTGGCGCTTGGATTTACCTCAGCTTATGGTGTTTCTGGTTCGTTGAACTTGGCCATTCAGGTCGCAACAGCTATGGTGTTATTGCCTTTAATTGCTAAGATGTTCATGACTGCTTTAGCACCAATTGCTGACAGAATGTCTGAGTTTACCAAAACGAAGTTTAAGGATCGTGAAATCATCATCGGTCTTGATTGGCCTATCCTCGCAGGTCGTGCAGAAGTTTGGACAACAATGCTCTTGCTTGTTCCAGTTATTCTACTTTGGGCGATTGTATTACCAGGTAATGAGATTTTGCCAGTTGCTGGTATTCTAAACTTCTCAATTGCTGTCTCAGGGTTACTTTTAACAGGTGGGAACATTCTGCGCATGTTCGTAATGGGGCTTATCACGACACCAGTTTATCTTTTAGGCGCTACATGGCTTGCTCCGATTTTAACAGATTTATCAAATCAAACTGGAGCGATTGATGGAATTACTGAGGGTCAACGTGTTTCATGGTCTTCATTTGAAGCACCAGAATTCCGAATTCTTGTCTCAGAAACATTCAATGGGAACTGGCTTGCAATTGCTGGTAGTGCAGTTTTCGTACTCATGATTATTTGGACTTGTAAATATATGGCGAAAATCGCGGTACCTTCAAAACGATATGTAGAGAAATAATAGACAATTCGTTTTTAAAAGCACTCAAATGGCGTAAGGCAGAGCTACGCAACTGCCCGCGTCTTTAGAAGTTTCGGATCGTAGACTCCACGACCCGAAACGCGCTAGATTCATGTTTAATATGCGGTTTTGAAAGTAAAACAGTATAAATAATTCGAAATACTTGTAGCGAGTTTAGCAAAGGAGGACACAATGACAAATACTAAGAAACAAGACAAAGAGAAATTCAAATGGAACTCACTATTATTTCTAGCCCTCTTATTGTTCGGGATTTCGCTTATAACAGGGCAAGCTTGGTTAAATATTCCAGCCATTATCTTGGCGTTTATGGTTCACAGGTTTGGCAACCAGATCCTCTTTGCAGACTACTATGAAAGAAAGCAAAAAAGCCAAGAAAGATTTGAACGATATAGGCAAAAAAAGGATGAGGAATAGACCATGTATACAAAAGAAGGAAAAATGTTTTTTCAAGAAGAACGCGAACAAATGTCTAGACTTGTTAACATTATTACAAGTCGTGGTTTAACTAATGCTGCTGGTGGAAACTTTTCCTTTCTAGTTGAGGATGAAGTAGGTAAAAAATTCATCATCATGACCCCATCACTCATGAGTGAGAGTTTCTTCGGTGAACTACCAGCTGCGCAAATACTCGTTGTGGATTTTGATACACCAACCATTATCGATGGCGTTGGCCAACTAACACGTGAGGTAAATATGCATCAGGCTATTTATCATGCAAACAAAGAAGCAAAAGCGATTCTTCATTCGCATGCACCAAATACACTTTTCTGGGCAACAGCTGGTATTCCGATACCAAACTTGACAGAAGGAACGCAGAAAGTAAAGGACATTCCAATCTTAAAATTTTCACCAGCTTGTTCACTGGAACTTGCCAAGCGTGCTGGAGAATATACTAAAGCAAATCAAGAATTGCCACAGCTATTTATGCTTAATTCACATGGTATTTTGATTACACAAAAAGGCGTAACTGGGGTGCATGCGATGCATTCTGCTCTTGCCATACTTGAGACAAATGAGATGAATGCAGACATTGCTTATAAACAAACTGTGCTGCAAGGGCTTAATGTGATGGATGGCTACTATTCAAAAGGTGAAAAAATTGCGACTTTAGATGATCTAAAGAATGGAGTTGCCATTTACAATAAAGCAGAAATTGCTACTGACGGAGATTAATATAGTAACACCAAAACGATAAAGAGCTTTCTACATGATGGGTCAAATATTGATATAGTCGAAGCTATCAAAGTTTATTGGAAATCCAATAAATTCTATTTCGTTTAGTTAATACTACAACGTTATAGAAAAGAAGTGTCTAAAATTAAAGGTCGTTGAAACAGTCCCATTTCAGACCAAAATCATTCAATTTAAAATTCCAAAACCCCTGTTCCTACAAGCTTTTGGAATTTTTGTTTTCCTGATTTTTGCTAAATTTTAAGGTTTTTCAGTGACCTTTAAAATTACTAGTACACCAGCTCGTAATTAACTATCCAATAACGTTTCAATAAAAATTTCAAAATTCGAGGAGGCGACAATGAAGTTTGGAATTTTTACATAAACGGTATTAATCCATTATTTACAAAGTCTTATATTAGAATATTACGCACTTTAATCAGGAATGAGTTGAGTTTTTTTCGATTTTTGATATAATTAAATGAGTTAGTTCTCATATTTTAAGGTCGGATTTTTTATTACTTTAATTGAAGTAGGGGTATAAGTCCCCAGGGCTCTTCCTCGTGAAAATCTTTTTGTGGCACCTTGTGCCACTGACCTAAATTCCCCACCCGAAGGTGGAAAGTCCCCAGCGGGGAATTTCAGGGCTTTGCCCCAGGGTAAGTCATTATAATAATCTTTGTCACTGAGGTGAAATATCTATGTTCACAGGAATAATTGAGGAAATGGGGAACGTTAGAAATGTCACAAGAGGCACTGATAACGATCTTGCCGTCGAAATCGAGGGCAGTATCATTTTCAACGATTTGAAGCTTGGAGATAGTGTAGCTGTTAATGGCGTTTGTCTGACAGTAAGTAGCATGACAAACAAGGTGTTCACAGCCGACATTATGAATGAAACAGTGCGCCATACTTCTTTGCAAAATATACAGTCAGGAACAAGTGTAAATTTGGAGCGGGCGATGAGTGCAAATGGTCGTTTTGGCGGACATATCGTAAGTGGGCACATTGATGGTATAGGCACAATTTCAAATATTGTTCGTGATGCCAATGCTATCATCTATACCATTACTACCCTCTCAGCAATAACAAAATACATCGTGCACAAAGGCTCAATTGCTATCGATGGTATCAGTCTAACAGTTATAAATGTTGATGAAATGAGCTTCTCAGTATCAGTTATCCCTCACACCGCAAAGGAGACCACCCTTTCTCAAAAGATTGTTGGCGACATTGTAAATCTGGAAAATGATGTAATGGCAAAATACGTTGAAAAATTAGTAAATCGTAAGAATGAAAACCAAAAAACAAAGTCCCCTGAAACCAATATTACCTTAGACTTTTTGAGTAAGGCAGGCTATTAATACTAAAACGCCTTCAAACCCCATTCGGATAATACTTTCCTCAACGTATAAAAATGAAATTTGATTCATGAGATAAAGAAAAAGATTAGCCGAGCACTTAAATTAAAGGAGCTGTCTTGCTAAGGAAAAAGCAAGGTAGACCCCAAAAAATGTCGTAACCTCCTAATACATTTGCTCGTAATTGATTAGCAAATGTAACCATCTTTAAAAGGTTGTAAATAAAGCTTTGGAATCGGCATTCTTATTGCATGACTAATGATGATTTGTTGTACTAGGAATCCATCAGATTGGTAATTGTAGAAATTTGCGAAGATTTTTGATGTTATTATTAAAGTTATTTTTGTAATTTCCATACTTAAAATCATACCAAAAAATCGAGTTCTGGTCTTTGACTTGTTCTCGATTTTTTATTTTTCTTCTTATCTTTCACGAAACAGCCCCTTAGGCAGAGCGTCAAAAATTAATCGGCTGCAGTCTTGGCAACTGACATATTGGTTAAAACACACAACGGTCTAAAATCAAAGGGGTATTTGATTTTAACCAATTCATCTGGCATTAGCGTAAACTCCGTTGGCATCATCATAAAAATCGAATCTAGTACTTCTTTTTCCTCAAATTCCACAATCGTTCCATTGATATAACATCCAGTTTCGATTGATTGGTGTTGCTTCTTTAATTGCTCATTACATTGACTGATTATTTTTACATCTAAATATTCTTTTTTTTTCATTTGTTTCACCTACTTTTGGTTTGACATTTAACAACATAAAATTGAAATTTTTACCATTCCACCACCTATAGTCTCATCAATAATAGCTCTTTACTTATCTTTTTCATTATTTTTAGAATCCATTTGTTCCAACCATTTTTGACGTTTCTTTTCAGCTTTTTCCGCTCGCTGTTTTTGTCTTTCTTTTTTATACTTGCGCTGTTGTCGCTTTCTGTATTTTTCAATTGAACGACCAGAAAAAACTTTTCGCCCAGTAAAATCAAAGATGAAGTACAGAAAAAACCATAAACCTATCTGAATAATTATTGCGGGTAAAAAAATACTTGAATCTCCTGTAACGATGAATACAATCAGGACTAAAGCTGTATAGTAAACCCATATCCTTTGAGCAATCACAGTATCTCGATAAAATAAATTAGGCTCGAATGGAAATAATATTTTTTTCTCAAAAGAAGATAATTTTATATCTTTAGCTATCATCTGCCTTTTATCAATCCGTGCTATATCGAATCCACGTAAATATACACTTATAAAATAGCAGACGAAGCTAAGTAGAAAATTCCTAGTCCCCAATGTGATGAGCATCATAGGTAGCATGGCTAATTCGATTAAAGTTAAAATCACATTAAGTCGCTTATCAGTCTTCATAATCATCACCAAATAATAGATATTTCTGAAAAAATTTAAAGTCATATACAAATCTTGTACGCCTTGCTTGCTCATTGTCTATTGGTCGATATCCTATCTCATATGTGCCACCCAATTCTCGCTCTGTTTGTTGGAGTAAATTATGGAATTGCTTTGTTAAATCGATGGTATAATCTATCTGTTTAATCGGGTTTAACTTAGTATCTAAAAGCTTGAAATCAGTGTTCTCACAAAATTTTTACTGAATAAACAAGATAGAAAAATTGAACCGATGAGCATGATTATCGTCATAAAAATTTCTACCACAATAGTGGGACTATTTAACTTCTCACCTACTAGCTTCTCATTCAATATTGCTAACATTATACCGACAGCTAAAACTAAGAACACCCTTAGACTTTTCTTTATAGGCTTCAGTGTTTTAATTCTCCCGATGCACCACGAATTTCATTAGTATGTATAGTTCTCGAGAGTCAAAAGTTCACAGTGGCAAAGTAGTAGCTAAAGTCTTATAAAACAAGGGTTTTGACAAAAAATGTCAGACATATTTTGAATTTTTCGTGTTTTGCAATTTTTGAAATACAGTGCAAACTGTACTTTAATACAAGGTAGATGTTATCATTTCAACTAAAAGCCTGTAACCTTCGGCTTTTAGGCTATACTAACGTTGGCAAGAACTTTTGACTCTCTAGTATAGTTAATATTTCTCGTGCCTCTTTAGTTAATATAGAATACTAACACAATATACGATCTTCCATGAAGTTACTTGGATTTTAAACTCAGATCTTGAATAAAAGCAATTAAGCCAAATGAACAATTCTCTTTTACAAGGAAAAAAGTTGCTTCGTTTTTAGCTAGAGTTATGTAAAAGTTCGTCTCTGTCTCAATTATCTTGTTAAACTCACTGTATGAAAATTTTAAACTTTTTAAATCATCGCTTTTTTTATTTCTGATATGACCGCTTATTTCCACATAATCAGAGAAAAATCTAAACTTAGCTACGCTTCCGATTATTGCTCCATTAGAATTGTAACTTTTTTTTATCTTTGAAAAAAGCATGTACCTTTTAAAAGCAAGTCCTGATATCCAAAAAACTGGAAAAAGGATCAAGGAGAGTAGTAAGCCCATTAAATACATCTCAAATGCAGACAATAGTATAAAGATTCCTATTGAAAGTGCAAGAGACGCTTGCATATTCGATCGAAAGTGGAGATGTTTATTAGTTAGAAAAACACCTTTTTTATATTCATCGAATGTATAAGTTGATTCTACTTCATACAAAGGTTTTAAGCCATTGTTTTTTAATATGTTCATAAGTCGCACCTCCAAATCTCACTTAAGAATTTTTGTTTCTAAATAACTTAATTTCCAAAAATCATATCCGTTCCTTGTTGAATTCCACTTGGATTACCAGATTTAAACCACTTAAACACTCCATATCCAACTACAAATACACCACCGGTTACTGTTAAACCACGTCTCCAATTCCAGCCAGACCCAGTGTCAGGCACCGGCGTTTCTGCCGGTCCAGGTGCAAACTCATAGTCATTCATTAAATTAATAAGCCGTACCATTTCCATCACTTCTGCAAATCCAGTAGGATCAAAATCTTCGTTCCAATAAGCACCACGCTTATTTTTAATCGTCCAACCGTTACTATCTTTAGTCTTAGTGTAATAGTAAAATAAAATACCTTTTGGGGTGAAGTCCATCCCTATAGTTAGGGCGGTATTACCAATGGTTGCTCCTACACTAAATCCAGGATTCGTAGGACCTGTTGATATGTTATGATGGAAGGGGCCGTTATTAGTTGTATGGTTAATCTCTACTCCATCACCAGCCCAATTTATTGTTGATGTTTGATTATGACCAGTATTAATGACTGCTCCTCCATATTGAAATGTTACATCACCAACAGTGATTCCTTCAGAGGCAGGTATTGTAACTGTTATAGAATGATATAAGCCAGGTGCTGTTGGTGGTTTAACAGTAATAACTAGATTACCATACTCATCAGTTGTCACATTTGGCATTCCTGATGCATATGGTCGCAACCCATCTAGATCCACATATTTTAGTGGGCTGTTCCATACATAGATATATTGATTTTGTGTGAATGGGTGCGAGGTGATCCCCTTAATCAAATCCTGTGAAACAAACCTACCCACACTAGGCTTATACTCCCTAGCCTGCGCAAACAGTGTGCCAGTCATCTCTAAATCATCAGCACCATACCCCGTAAACCCAAATGGCTGATTCATATAAGTCTTGTATAACGAGTTCCCAAATTCATCATACTCAAAGGTATCTCGTATGTGTCCATGT
>JGI990J12352_1000223_pt1 | contig 13377 bp, 6 predicted proteins | sample Intmic4MA4BA4MSA_FD_12352 | JGI IMG/M metagenome (IMG submission 12352) | reverse complement strand
TCGCAGAGGACTGCGACCCCTACATGGCTGTTATATCAATCACCCATTGGATTTTTATTCACCCATGCAAAATTGTTTCAATCAATCGCAATTGGTTTTTAACTCACTTGTAGGGGTCGCAGTCCTCTGCGACCCGCACATGATTATTTTGTTAATTACTCGTTGGTTTTTTATCCATGCGTGTAAATATGATTGTTATAGTATATTGCAATCGGTTTTTTAACCATGCGTATAAAATTGTTACGTTAATCACCCATTGGATTTTTACTCACCCATGCAAAATTGTTTCAATCAATCGCAATTGGTTTTTTAACTCACCTGTAGGGGTCGCAGTCCTCTACGACCCGCACAATGTTGGTTTTGGTCAATTAATGTTGATTAAAAGTTGCTAAATTGCTTGTAAAACCATTTGTAAGCCTCTACGACCATTTATCATTGATGCCCTACATACTTTTTGACCGATGCGCACAATAATGTTGGGTGGCTTTAACTTCATAACGATTTTTAATTGCTTGGCAGTTAATCCCATAAAAATTTAATTCCGCCAGATTTTTAAACGTTTTAATCTGCGTTGCCGTCTAAATCATCGTCATCTAATAAATCATCATCAGATAAAATACGGTCGGCAAAGGGGTCTACGATGTCAAACTCTTCGTCTTCGTCTTCTAGTAAGTCATCTAAATCTACAGCACCGCCCAAGTCGTCGTCATCGTCGTCTAAGCTGTCTGCAAAAATATCACTGCTTAGGTCTATTTCGTCCTCGAAATGTACTTCGCCACTAAAGAAGTGTTTTTTACGTTTCTCCATAGCTTCATGCTCGATTTCGTCTTCTAAGATGTTACGCATGCCGATTTCTACATTGCCTTCCGCCAATACTTTAACGTCTAAGCTTAACGCTTGCAACTCTTTAATCAATACTTTAAACGATTCAGGAATNCCNGGCTCGCCAATGTTAAAGCCTTTTACAATCGACTCGTACGTTTTAACACGACCCACTACGTCGTCGGATTTAACCGTCATAATCTCTTGCAAGATATTCGCCGCACCGTAAGCATACAATGCCCAAACTTCCATCTCACCGAAACGTTGTCCGCCGAATTGCGCTTTACCACCCAAAGGCTGCTGCGTAACCAAAGAGTAAGGGCCTGTAGAGCGGGCATGAATTTTATCGTCTACCAAGTGGATAAGTTTAATCATGTACATGTAACCCACTGTGGCACGGTTTTCAAACGGCTCACCACTACGCCCATCGTACACTTTAACTTTACCGTCAACGTCACCGTTGTCGTTGGTAAAGCCGTTTTCTTTTAAGAGTTTTTCGATGTCCGCCTCATTAGCACCATCAAATACAGGGGTAGAAATCTTCCAGCCTAACGCTTTGGATACTAGCCCCAAATGCACCTCTAAAACTTGTCCGATGTTCATACGAGAAGGAACGCCTAGCGGATTAAGCACGATTTGCAGAGGCGTACCGTCTGCCATAAAAGGCATATCTTCTTCAGGAAGAATACGAGAGATAACACCTTTGTTACCATGACGCCCCGCCATTTTATCGCCGACAGAAATTTTACGTTTTTGTGCAATGTATACACGTACCAATTTATTTACACCAGGTGCCATTTCGTCTTTGTTGGCACGGGTAAAGATTTTAACGTCTACAACAATACCGCCCTCACCGTTGGGCGCACGTAAAGAGGTATCACGCACTTCACGGGCTTTCTCACCGAATATAGCACGTAGCAGACGTTCTTCGGGCGTAAGTTCGGTTTCACCTTTGGGGGTTACTTTACCTACCAAAATGTCGCCTGCTTTTACTTCTGCACCCACACGAATAATACCGTCTTCGTCTAAGTTCTTTAATGCATCGTCACCGATGTTGGGGATATCACGGGTAATCTCTTCTTCGCCCAGCTTAGTATCACGGGCTTCCATTTCATGCTCACCGATATGGATAGAAGTAAATACGTCGTCTTTTACGATTTTTTCAGATACCAAAATCGCATCTTCGTAGTTATAGCCTTCCCAGCTCATAAAGCCGATTAGGATATTTCTACCCAACGCCAATTCTGCATTTTCGGTAGAGTGGCCGTCTGCAAGCACTTGCCCTGCGGTTACCTTTTGCCCTTTTGATACAATAGGGCGTTGGTTGATACATGTACCTTGGTTGGACCCAATAAATTTCTTTAAGCTATGCGCATAGATTTTGCCGTCCGCTTCTTTGATATCTACACGGTCAGCATCTACGTATACTACCTCACCTGCGTTTTTAGCAATAACCATAACGCCCGAGTCGTACGCAATTTTATGCTCTATACCTGTACCTACAATAGGTGCTTCGGGCAACAACAACGGAACCGCTTGACGTTGCATGTTAGAACCCATCAGCGCACGGTTGGTATCGTCATTTTCTAAGAAAGGAATCAATGCCGTAGCTACCGAAATCATCTGCCTAGGCGATACGTCAATATAATCAATCTCGTATTTACTGCGCTCTAAAATATCGTCCCAGTGACGCATTAGTACACGGTCATTTTTTAAACAACCGTTGGCGTCTAGAGGTTCGTTGGCTTGCGCAACAGAGTAACGGTCTTCTTCGTCTGCCGATAAGTAATGTACCTCGTCTGTAACTTTAGCGGTAGTGCGGTCTACTTTACGATACGGTGCCTCAATAAAACCATACTCGTTAATTCGTGCAAAGCTAGACAGCGAGCTAATCAAACCAATGTTTTGACCCTCTGGAGTCTCAATCGGGCAAAGACGGCTATAGTGTGTGTAATGCACGTCACGTACTTCAAAGCTGGCACGTTCACGATTTAAACCGCCTGGTCCTAGTGCCGAAAGCTTACGTTTATGCGTTAAATCGGCAATCGGGTTGGTTTCGTCCATAAATTGTGATAATTGGCTAGAACCAAAAAACTCTTTGATTGCGCTAGAGATGGGTCTAATATTCATAAGGCTTTGCGGAGTAACCTCTGCCTCGTTTTGAATTTGCATACGCTCTCGTATTACACGCTCTAATCTAGCAATACCGATACGGAATTGGTTTTGTAGCAATTCGCCTACACTACGTACACGGCGGTTGCCAAGATGGTCAATGTTATCAATTACGCCGATACCGTGCTTTAAACCTAACATATAGTTAAGGGTGGCGATAATATCTTCTACTAAAATATGACGGGCAATAAGTTTATCTTTATGCTCAATAATCAATGCCTCTAGCACTTTTTTATTGCCTTTAGATTCTTTTAACACAGATTGCAACACGGGATAGTATACCATCTCATTAATGCCTAAATTTTTAGCGTCTAAACCTAAAATATGCTCATCAATGGCAACATGACTGTTACCCATAGCGATATGCGTAACCGTACCACCACTTTCGGGGTTTACTACAAGTTCAACTTCGTTAACACCACTGTTTTGAATTTTACGTGCAGTGGGTTCGTCTAAAACAGTGCCTTTTTTTGCTAAAACAACCCCATCAGGAGAAATAATATCTGTTGCCACAGTGTGGTTTGCAATACGTTCCCACAGAGCCAACTTTTTATTATGTTTAGAACGTCCTACACGGGTAAAATCGTATTTGCGACGGTCAAAGAATAAGTTTTCTAAGTATGTTCTGATAGAGTCTACGTTAGGAACTTCGCCAGGGCGCAGTTTGCGGTTAAGCTCTATAATACCCTCATCGGGCAATTTGGCGGTATCTTTTTCTAACGTGTTTTGCATTAATACATCGTTATTAAATAACGCCAAAATTTCAGCATCGGTACCAAAGTTTACGGCAGGCTTAATCCACGCACGTTTTTCATTTTCGATAAACTTTTGGTGGCTTACAATAGAATAAAGGGTACGCAAAAGCACAGAAGCTTGCACTTTGCGGGTACGGTCTACCTGAACCCACATAATGCCCTTATCGTCTTCTAAAAACTCTAACCATGCACCACGAGAAGGAATATTGGTTGCGCTAAAGCGAGCCTCACCCGTACGCTTATCTAAGCTTTGGTTAAAATATACACCAGGGCTACGCACCAATTGGCTAACTACAACACGTTCGGCACCGTTTACAATAAAAGACCCATTGGGTGTCATAAGCGGAAAATCGCCCATGTATACTTCTTGGTCAATAACTTCGCCCGTTTCGGTTTTAATTTGGCGCACATTCACTTTTAAAGGTGCGGCAAAAGTAGCGTCACGGTCTTTACATTCACGCTCGGTATACTTAGGGGTATCTTCTAACCTGTAGTCTAATAAATGAAGTTCTATGCGGTTAGAGAAATCGGTGATAGGCGAAAAGTCTTTAAAGACCTCCCCAATACCATTCTCGATAAAATCTTTGTAGCTAGACTTTTGGGTTTCGATAAGGTAAGGCATATCAATAATTTCATTGATACTTGCAAACGTCATACGCTCGGTATTGCCATACTTTACCTTTTTGATTGTTCTTTCTGCCATGCTCGGAGCACTCCTTAGGGGTGGATAATTACTAAATATATGATGGAGGTTCTAAATTTTCGTGGTGATTTTTAGTTACCAGTGCGGTGTAGTTGCACAAAAATATAGTACTGCCACATGATGGAATAAGGGTAAGATGTAACATACGTTAAAAAAAGCATACACTTCCCATCATAACCATAATATCAACAACTCGCAACAGTAGTCAAGCAATTTTCAGCATAATTTTTTAAAAAAAATTTTTCACCCTATTAAAAACTACATAAATGCATCAACATGTCTGCAATTAATCCTATAAAGTGCGGGTCGCAGAGGACTGCAACCCCTACAAAAAATCATTAGACTTTCCCTTCGCTTACAGCACCTCACCTGTAAGATTACTATATCAATCGCAATTGATTTTTAACCACACAATTTGAAAATTTACAATGATTTTTTAACCCACCTGTAGGGGTCGCAGTCCTCTGCGACCCGCTCAATATTAAAAAAACACAATTGCACGCTGTTAATTGTCTGTTACAATTAAAAAAACTCCACTAGGGTTTTACAACCTTAGTGGAGTTTTTTTATTTATAAGTTATTTATCCTGCAGTTTTTATCGCACAATTGTATGGTGCGGGTCGCAGAGGATACCTCCGACCCGTGCATGTGAGTTAAAATCCTATAGAAAACCCATGCCCTACATGTTTGAGGTGTAATTTTTTATCGCACACATCAGCTGCAATTTTTTTATCGCACAATTTTTTAGCCTATACATGTTACAAGTATCGCCTAATCAAAGAAACCTGCGGGGAAATTATTTTGCGACCTATAGGTGCTGCCTATGGTGGGGCCGTCACCTTGCGGTAATGCTCTTGCATGGGTCCATGTTGACGGACGCAAATTCCAAATGGGGTCCCAGCCTGCTGGTCTTCCCTCACCACAAGGGCGCATTGCCCATTGCAATAAGTAGTCTAAATTACCATCAGGTTGCTCTTCCGGCACATTGTGGGCACTTGTTGTAAACACTCTGCCGTTATGGAAATACCTTATGTGTCTGCGTGACTCTCTACCACCTAAATTTAGCGCTTCTGTGCTGTCACCCGTATTGTTAATTACGTGGCGAGTTACACCATGCCCACCTGCGTGTCTACCACCTGGGCCACCTATCTCGTTGGTAAATAAGTCTCTAAACATAACGCCAGGCCTATGAGGTGCTTCTACCGCATTTTGGCGATAGTGCTGATACCAATTGTGTACACCATAAAGCCCTAAACCGTACGCAAAGAAATAATTAACGTTGTTGCAAATTTTTATATCTGCCCAGCCTTGTACTGTGCCGCCATGGCTATACACTTGGAAAGGGAATTCGTACGGGGTTTCGCTTTGGTAGAAGAATATTCTGCCACGCTCACCACGCCATACCGTTTGATACAATTGGAAATGCTCTACAAACAAACCATGCATGGTAACATCATCGCCTGTAACCACTAAGCCAAATGTTGCGGTGTTTCTATCCCACCTAATACCACGGCCATGGTCGCCTCTCCAAATCCAGAAGTGGTCGCCCACTACATTATTAGAGTTGATTTGCACGCTTACTTCTGCATGCGTTGCATGATGCACTTGCCCACCAACACGCACAAAAACGTCCGATACAAAGGTGGGGTTTGCGCTATGATCCGCATCAGAACCCACAGGGCCTACTCTTAAAAGATATTTAGAAGTATACCAAGCATCCAACACAATACTAGCTACAACTACACCGCCCACGTCACCGATAAGCATTGCGCCCTCTAAATTGGTTCTGTAGGGGAATATTGTTGCCATACCTGCGCCTAAAACAATGGTGTTTTCTCTACCCACATATACGGGTACTTCTGCGCTATACATTGCAGGCGATAAAAATAAATTTCTACCTTCTGCCAAACGGTAATTAATAGTAGCGGCGCTGTCGCCTTCTCTTGCAATAAAGAAATAATCTTCTAAGTCTATAGAAGTGCCTAAGCCTGCGCCATAGGTAGGTATCGCTACCAGCAGGACCGCCCCAGCTAGGCCCAATTGCGTTATCACGCCATGCAGGAACAAACACCATATAACGGTTGGTTTCTGTGTTAAANTANAAAAACGGTTTTTCTCTAAAACGNTCCATACCGGTAGGGTTACCAATCCACTGCATTTCAGGNGTTTNATTTAACCACTCCATATCGTCAGTTAACCACGTACTTGTACCGCCCGTTAAATAGTTGTTGGCATGTGCATGACCACTAGATGCGTTAGTAAATTGATTCCACGCTACGGTACTCATTGCTGACGCACCAAAATAACTACTTCTTGTATACCATTGTTGTTGTGACGAAGCATTTACTGCGCCCGCAAAACGCATGTCTGCCGCAAAACCGCCAGACGCCCAACCAAATCTGCTAGTGTAGTTAGTAGGACCGTTTGCATAAATACGACGTATAGGTGCCGCTTGCGAAACGCTCCACTCTAACATACCGTTTATTTGGAAATTCTCTGCTTTTCTCCAGAAATTATGCGTAACGTTACGCCCTTGAGTACTTGCGTTTCCAAACTCGTTCCAAAGCGGTAAAGCTACTGGCGCAAAAATACCGCTTCTTGCAGCTTCGCCAGAACCCATTTCAAAATCTAGTACGGTGTCACGAGGGTCTCTGCCCAATCCTGAGATGGTCATGTAAAACCCGATGTTTAACCTAGAGCCATAACCTTCAAAATTGTATTCGCCAGGCATAAAGTAAAACGCATAACGTTCTTTTGCGAATTGCGCAACGTCTTCATGCGTACGCATAGCATCGCCAATACGATTAACTTCACGCTCTATAGCAATGGTGCAATCGTCAGGCCAAAACACAATAAAATGCTCGCCGAAAAGTTCATGATGAAAAGATATTGTTTGAGGGTGTATAAAGCTTTGTACTATATTATAGCCCAAATAGCCCGTACGCCCAGGCAAAGCCAAAGAGCGATTGCGCCAGTTGTCTATCATTCTCGGTGCCGCTGTTTCGTACATCGGCGTTGCGCCTACTGCGTAACCCGGAATAGTTCTTGCTTCACTAAACCAATGGTCTGCTTGAGGGTTACCACCCACAAAAGGTTCAGCAGGCACACCTAAACCAGCAACATGACCCGTTAAAGTAAAATTAAGCGGAACAATTTTAAACTCTGTATCCCCAAATGTAAATTGCGCTAACGCAACGGTATAAGAGCCTCTTTGTAAAAAACCACCTGCTTCTACTCTGCTTATAAATTGCCACTCTGCGTCTGCAGTTTGTCTCATGTAAATTTCATAAGACTCTGCATTGTCGATATAGTTCCAATCAACGGTGATAAGCCTTCTGTTTTGCGAATCAAGCGGTACAATATGATAATAGTTTCTAAACCTATTAGCATTTGGCGTTGTATGCACAAAGTTTGTAGAGTTTACTGCTGCTAGAAAACTTACTTCTCCTACTCTGCTTGTAGAATGGTAAACACGGTAAGATACCGCATTGTTTACAGCATACCAAGATACATGCATGTCACCATTTTCTGCTTGCACAAGATGCACAGAGCGTTCTGGCGGCGTAAAGGGCCTGTCTCTACGACAACCCGTTATTAGCAAAGATGCAAACACTAAACTTGTTGCTAGCACACACGCAAATAAGATTGATACTACCTTTTTTGTCATTTTTTCTCCTTTTATTGCTTGCAAATATTTTAATGTAGACGTTCTAACACTATTACAAGCCGATGTTATACACATATTAACACACTCTGAAAAACAATGCAAGCAAATTTGGCTTAATTAACAAAAAATTATCTTAAAAGTACTCGTTTTCGTACTTTGTAAGAGCGTCAAAAAATATCTGCTTGTAAGTTCTGCCAAGCGGTAAAATCGTTTTGTTTTGTAACGTTACACCTATGCTCAATTTTGCAGAGCGAACATATTTAAGGTTAACCAAATAGCTGCGAGAACTACGCACAAAATGGCATATTTTTAGCTTTTCTTGCAGTTTATCCATAGAAATAGAGATTTTTTGCCTACCTTCGGTTGTATGTATATCCATGGTATGGCCAAAGCTTTCTATATACATTATTGTATGGGTCTCCAACTTAACGGTGCCGCCGTCTATCGGGCAAAGTAAATAATGCGCAGGGTTTGTGTGTATTTTTTTTAAAACACGCCGCAGTACAGCGGCCAATTCAAGATACGCTACAGGCTTTATAAGAAAACCTTTGGCATCTACCGAATAACCCTTTAAAGCAAACTGATGCATACGGGTAACAAAAATAATAACCACCTCTTGGTCAAAACGTCTTACGTATTGCGATGCAGTAATGCCGTCCATACGCTTCATTTTGATATCAAAAAAGATAATGTCAAAACCTGTTTTGTAGGGGTCGGTAATTTCGTCACCATCTTCAAAATAGGTAATATTAAAATCCTCGCCATGCTCTTTAGCGTAACGGCTCAGTAAACCTTGCAAACTTATGGCGCATTCCTTATCATCTTCTACAATGGCAATTTTAATCATAACTACTCCTAGAAATTTTAACAATGTTACCTTTTAATGGTGATTCTTATATCGTATCGGNTGGCACAGAAATACGTCCCNAACCCTGTACTTCTACTGCACGAACAACCGCCTCAATGCACAAACAACATCTTTAACTTAATNTAGTATACTATACGCCTATTAAAAAAACAAGCGCAACGAGGGGATAAATGTATTATTTTTTAGCCTAGNTGTNNCACTAAATTTTTAAGATATGTTTTTCTGCGGCATAAAAAAACAGCACCGCCCTANGGCAATGCTGTTTTTTTATTTNAGTTTGCTAATTTATACCTATTAGCTATTTATATTTAGGAGGAGGAAGAGTCGTTTGAATCCGCTGACATAGTTGCATCTGCTGCAGGAGCTACGCTTTCTACAGAATCGCTATCAGCAGTGGGTGCAGAATTACCTGCACTTGCTGTTGCAACAGCGGGTTCTTTTTTAATTGAACGTTTAATGAACGCAATAAATTGCTTGATTTCCTTTTTAAGTGCAAAGAAAATACAAATAAACATACCCGCAGCTAATACCATTAAGATAGGCATTAAACCCCAAATGGTCCACCAAGGGAAGTTTAGTGTTGCAGGTGCGCCAAAGGGAGAATTTTCTACGTCACTGATTTGTGAAATATAATACGTTTCTGTAAGTGTAAACAAGATGTTATGCGCTGCCGCACGAAGAGCAGTAACGCCTTCTGCAGAATCTCTCCAAGCAGCAGGGTGTCTACCTTGAGCCGCAGCATAACCGTTACCTAACCATAAATCGTTACCGTTAAGAGCAAGCAAACCCGTTCTATTCATAAAGCCAGCGTGCATCCAGTCTGTAATGATAGAGCCTCTAAAGCCCCATTCGCCACGAAGAATATCGATATTTAGGGCACCGTTGGTACCTGTAAATACCGCACCTAGACGGTTGAATGAAGACATTAACGCATTACCGTTACCGTATCTAACTGAAAACTCAAAAGGCTTAAGGTAAATTTCACGCAGTGCTTGCTCTGTTAACCAAGTATTTAATGCATAACGACGATCTTCGCCATCGTTTGCTACCCAGTGTTTAAGGTATGCACGCAAGCCACCTTGGGTTGCGCCCAATACGCTTTGCGCCGCCATAACACCACTTAAAATAGGAGACTCTGAATAGTACTCAAAGTTACGTCCGCTAAAAGGACCACGTTGAATGTTTGCACCAGGGGCATACCAGCCACCAATACCTAAAGGTAAAGCTTCGCCTGCAATCGCAACACCGTATTCCCATGCAAGGTTACGGTTCCATGTTTGACCCATAACAAACGATACAGGGAAAGCTGTAAAGTTAATATCTGAACCGCCTAACATGTTTTGGTTTAGACCGCTAGGACCATCTAGATCTAATAGTTCTCTTTTACCAATAGATTCAATTTCAGCTGTCATGAAACCCGCTTGAGTTGTAATCGTATCTAAATCCCAAATTGACATCTGGTTTAACACTTCATCCCATAGAGGATCATAGAAGTTAGAACCTAAAATCATTTGCAACTCTGTATTAGGCTGATAAATCTCGTTCTCGTCTTGAGTGAAAAGTCTGTGAGGACCCGCTACGCCTTGTGTAGGCATAGTAGCATCGGGAAGCCTAAATCTCGCTTCATAGAAGTTATGATTGGTTATAACCGAATTGCCAGGTGTACCATCCACACGTGCTCTGATAGGATTAGGGTTTCTGGGGAATGTACCCGCAAAATTGGTACGAGTCATAAAGTTTTGGGGAGTTCCGCCCTCAAAATTACCATCGATAGGAACGCCCGCAAATGCAGTTGCGCCTGTAAAACGGTTACGTGCATACTCTAATACACGAGTTTCGTACCTGCCCGTTCCGATTACACGCTCTTGACCTTCTGCACCTGTGTAATCAGGGTTAAGAATCATGATTTCACGAGTTCTTTCTCTGTTTTGGTTATATCTAATACCATCAGGACCTACAGTGAAAGGAATAACAGCTGACCCACCAGCCAATGTTACGCCAGAACCTGTTTCGCCTGCGATAAATCTAGCGTTAGATTGGATTCTAACATTGTGTACACCGGGGTCAAATTCCCAACCAGCAAAACCATTGTTGTTGCTATCAAGGAAGTCATACGATGCCACATTGTACAAATTAAAAGTTAAAAATACAAGTTGTGATTCGCCAGGGGCTAATAAGCCCGTTCTTGCAAAAGTTGCCAATCTTATATAAGGCCTTTCGATACCACCTAAAAAGGGTGCATTAAAGTAAGCTTGTACTACCTCGCTACCGTATCTAGTACCTGTGTTGGTAACTTCTACAGCAACTGTAATTGCACTGTAACGGTCTGCATTGGTAAGTGTGGTACCAGCCACTGCGGGAGATGCCAAGATATAAGGTGCATCCGCTGTCACATTGCCGTCTAAGTCATCACCATGAATATGGTTAGATGCAATGCTCCAACTAAAAGTGGTGTAAGATAAACCAAAACCTAAGGGGAATTGTACTATTTGGTCATAATTCCAGTTCGCAAAATTACCTCTTGCGTTCTCGTACCTTGCGGTTTCAAAGAACCAATAGCCCGAATAGATGCCTTCCATATAATCTATGAAATTTTGACCAAAAGGCCCACCCGCAATGGTATAACCTTCATAAGGCCTAATACCCATACGTCCAGAATTGGCGTAAGTAGGGCCATCGCTTAGCCGGCGGATATGCGTCATTGCAGTACGACCAGAGGGAGAAAATTCTCTTTCTGTGATAGAGTAAACATAGTCACCATCGTTATTTGTAACGTAAGAACCGTCTGCATTCGTGTTTCTTTCGTAGATAGTTTGTTGACCTCTTAAGATATCGGCAACGCTTAACGCAGCGTGTTGACCCATGAAGCCTGTAATAAAGGCTGCATCAATACCGAATTCTTCATATTCTAAAAAGCCTGTTTCCATGTTGGTAGCCGTGTTTAACATAACAATAACTCTATCAAAGTTTTGTGCTGCAACCAATCCAAGAAGATCTTCTTCCTCAGGAGTAAGTTGTAGATAATGACGAGTTTCGTCTGTAATGGCATTAGCAACACTGCCGGGGTCACCTGAACCACTCCAACGATGTTGCAATCTAGGTAAATCTACACCTTCACCCGCCAAACGGCTGATTACTACCATAGCAGTATCCGAGAATGCCCTTGCGCCTGCCATGTGAGGCTGGTACATAGCTTCTGTAGGCTCATACAGCTGCCAAAAACCATTATGCCAAGGCACATCACCTGTTGACATATGTACGGGTGTACCACGTCTAACGGTATTAACGCCGCCCACTGTTGTGGTAACGCCAGCAGTAAAGTCTGTCATCATGTTCATAACGGGCTCATAGTAATCAAAACCACCCATATTAAGCGCACGCCTAAGGGTAGTAAGTTCATACTTTTGTAGCGTTTGCGTTGCCGCACCCGAACCTGAGCCGCCCAAAATTATACCGTAATCGGTAGCACCCCATCCAAATACAGCAATGGGATAACGATCCCATGAGCCACGTGTGGCTTCTGCATCTACATGACCCGTAGGCATAGGGTTAACTGCCAGCGGTAATGCGGGCACCCCGTTTACAAGCTCATTACGTACAAGCACTGTACCCTCTGCTTGAATTTGTCTTGCTAAGTCATCACCCTGCCCAGTAGCAACCGCTTCAGTTACACTTAAACCGTGCAAGTTCACGGTTATAAACACAAACCACGTCGAAGCTAGGTAGCTAGCCACTATAATTGCAGCAAGCAATATTCCTGCAATGGGCAATAAGATAAACTTTTTCATGTGTTTTTTTGCAAAACTCATTGTTGAAATTCCTCCATTTTTATTGTTTTTTAATATATTTTGTAAGCACAGTTTGACTCTCCTTCAAAATGTACTTAACTTAAAGGGTTTCGCTTTAGAGCAACAGGATTGCTATCTTTGGGGGACGTAAAATCTTTAACTTTTTTATCAAAATCTCTTATCTTTGCAAGGACGGGTAAGCCTACGTTACACGCAACAAGCAAGGGGGAAATTTTTTTAAAAAAGAAAAACATCGTACGGCCACCATCGAAGGCAAAACCTCTTTATCTAAAGTTTTGACCCTGGTGGGACATTATGGTTTAACCTCTACCCTATACAGTTTTAGTGATTTTACATTTTAATGACAATTTTTAACCATGATTGCAATTATTGTCATGAAAATTTAATTCTAACATATATATAGGGTTGTTAGATGTTTGTTTAAAGGTTACCCCTTCTAATAATTTTAGTTAATCACTAAAATTTTAACTATTTAAACGCCAAAAACGAACCCTTTAGGGGGTTTATTGTATTCTTTAGTGCTTAACCTAGTTTTAGGTAGACTTTGAACTTTCCAATGATAACACATTTTTTTTTTTTTG
>JGI990J12352_1000222_pt1 | contig 13410 bp, 12 predicted proteins | sample Intmic4MA4BA4MSA_FD_12352 | JGI IMG/M metagenome (IMG submission 12352) | reverse complement strand
TGCTCAACAATATCATGACATTCAAACTGTTATCATAATCACGGAATATTGTTTGAAGGAGTGAAATTAACTTTTTAGTTCAAATAAAACTATTAAAAAATATTTTCATTGAATTGAACTAACTAGATGGTTGCGTTTACCTTGATTTTGATCATTAGCTATTGAAATATATTCGCTAATTTGGTAAAATAAACATTGTAAGCGTTGGAGTGCTTGCAAAAATAGGATTTATATCGGTTTTTGGGCCGAAAAGGAGGAGAGCATATTGCTTAGACAAGAATATCCACGACCACAATTAGTGAGAAAAGCGTGGCTAAATTTAAACGGAGCATGGGGTTTTGCCTTTGATGACTCTAATGTAGGATTGCAAGAAAAATGGTTTAAAGACGAAGCAGTATTTAACCAGATCATTCAAGTGCCTTTTGCTTATCAATCAAAATTGAGTGGCATTCATGATTTAGATTTTCATGATTATGTTTGGTATCGTCGTGAGTTTGAAGTTCCAAATGAAATGAAAGGAAAACGAATTATTTTACATTTTGGAGCAGTAGATTATCAGGCGATGGTGTATGTAAATGAGCAACTAGTAGGTACTCATGAAGGCGGTCACACCTCATTTTCTTTCGATATTACAGATTATTTGAAAAATGGAAAAGAGCGGTTGGTTTTAAGGGTTTATGATCCATCAGTTGATGAAACAATCCCAAGAGGGAAGCAGTTTTGGGAACAAGAATCAAAAGCTATTTGGTATGCAAGAACAACCGGAATTTGGCAGACAGTATGGCTTGAAGCCGTTCATAAGACCCATATTCAAAAACTAAGATTTACACCTGTATTTGACAGTGGCGATGTGAAAATCGAATTTGAAATCGAAAAAGAATTCATTGGTAAGACAGTTAGTCTTGATATTTCATTTAAAGGAGAAAACATCGTTATGCAAACTGTGTCTCCGCAAGAAATTTATACACGTTTGACAGTCAATCTGTTTAATCGAAAAATTTTTCGCACAGAGTATCATAATAGGGGCTGGTCTTGGTCACCTGAGGAGCCGAATTTATTTGACGTAAAAATCAGCGTGTTAGCTAGTGATCAAGTGATTGATGAGATTACATCTTATTTTGGAATGAGGAAAGTTCATACTGAAAACGGGATGGTATATCTAAATAATAAGCCTTATTATCAAAAGCTCGTCCTTGATCAGGGTTATTGGCCAGAAGGGTTATTAACTGCACCAACGGATGATGCACTAAAACTAGATATTAAGCTTGCCAAAGAAATGGGATTTAATGGTTGTCGAAAACATCAAAAGGTTGAAGATCCACGATTTATGTACTGGGCGGATAAACTCGGCTATCTTGTATGGGGGGAATGTGCATCATCAACGACATACAGTGAAAACGCAGTTGCAAGATTGACGCGTGAGTGGCTTGAAATTCTTGAACGTGACTATAATCATCCTTCATTAATTGCTTGGGTGCCGATTAATGAAAGCTGGGGCGTTCCACATATTTGTAACAATGAGCAACAAAAACAGCACTCTTTAGCAATGTATCATCTGATTAAATCACTTGATACAACGAGGCTTGTTATTTCTAATGATGGCTGGGAAATGACGAAAACGGATATTTGTGCAATTCATAACTACAACCATGGACAAAAAGATGAAACTGATAAATATGCTTACTATAAGCATGCACTTGAGGCAAAAGAGCATATTTTGCACGCTAAACCTGCTGATCGAAACATTTATACAGGTGGATTTAAGCACGAAGGCGAACCAATTTTATTGACAGAGTTTGGAGGAATTGGATTTAAGGTTGGCGCGGATTCTGGCTGGGGTTATACTTCTGTTTCAAATGATATAGACTACTTAAAAGACTATGAGCGGATTATGAGGGCAGTATCGTCATCAAGAGTTCTTCATGGATATTGCTATACACAACTTACTGATGTCGAGCAAGAAATTAATGGGATATTAACGTACGATAGAAAATCTAAATGTGATTTAAAAGAAATTAATAAGCTAAATAATCTGTGGCATATTCCAACAGTTGAAAATTAAAATGAAAGGGGATATAAATGATGGATATGATAAAGAAAATATTAATTTTGGGTATTGTTATACTGTTTGCTTTACCATTTTTAACAGCATGTGGTCAAGATGATAATGAAATTGTTTTGGTTAATCCGTTTGTCGGGGCTGATGGTGATAATTTTCAGGATTTAGTGGACGCATTCAACGCAACAAATCCTGAATTTCCAGTTAGAAATGTGGCAATGGAACAAGATGCAATGTATTCAAGTATTAGTACGGCTTTTCCAACTGGAACAGGAATTCCTGATTTGGCAGTTGTTCACGCTGAGAGAATCCAAAACTTTGTCCAAAATGATATGTTGTTATCTTGGAATGATTTACTAGCTGATTTCCCTGAGATTACAGCTGAAAATTATTTAAAATCAGCTTGGGAAATTGGCGATATTAATGGAAAACGCTATGGTGTTCCTTTAGATATTCATACGTGGATATTGTTTTATAACAGGGACATGATGGAATATTATGATGTTTTATATGTTCTTGACGATGGCATTTTAACGTTTGATGAAATTTTTAATATTGGGCAGATAATGGAAGCAACGGGAAGTGATAATGCAACTATTGGTTTAACTTGGATGTGGCCAAATTTCTTATCAGTTTACCGACAAATGGGCGGAAATATAACAGCAGACGGTATTAACCCGACATTATACAATGATACTTCAGTTGCTGCATTTGAGCTACTGCATGAACTTTATACAAGTGGCGCTTCGAATGAAAATGGAGAAAATGCATCACAACTTTTTCAAACAGGGCAATTAATGTTTATCCCGGAAGGTATTTGGTATTTGAATACAGCAAATACAATTGAAACATTTGAATGGGGCGTAACTCATAAACCACAGTACAGCGTTGATAATATTGTAAACTGGAGTTCTTCTCATCAGTTTGTTATGTTTGAGTCAGACGAAAGAGGTGATGAGAAAGAACTAGCTATTATAGCGTTTATTGATTGGGTTCGCCAAAATTCAATTGACTGGGCAAGAGCCGGTCAAAACCCAGCAGCTCTTGCAATTTTAGAAAGTAATGAATTTCAAACTATGCCACAAGCATTTTTGTTGCAGTCAGATGAAGCGCAAGAATCTTTGGTTATCTTTGAATATTTATACAACGGCTTTGTTTCAGATGAAATTAATCGTATTGGTTTTGATATTGTTTTTGGTAATTTAGATGTTCGCGAAGGATTGCAAAGTGCCGAGCAAGCTGTTGAGGATATGATTGCCCAAGATCGTGCAGGTGATTAGTAACAAAAGATGCATGAGTGAATTAAGCGCACTCATGCTCTTTTTACTAATAACCATGTTAAAAGGCTAAAGTTAGTCTATGTTTTAAATGCATCAAATTTTGAGGAGGAAGCAAAGTGAAAGATAGCAAAAATTCGCCTAATTTAGTACCTTACCTATTTATTGGACCTCATCTTGTCTTGTTTTTGGTTTTTTTCTTAATACCGGCGGTATTTGGTATTTATATATCATTTACAAACTGGAATTTGATTAACACCCCCACATTTGTTGGTTTTGATAATTTTTACGAGATATTATTAAACAGAAGTTCTACATTTCACAATCAATTTTTTACAGGATTAGGAAATACTTTCAGATTTGCCTTATTTACAGTACCTTTTGGCATAGCAGTACCATTAATTTATGCAATTGCATTAAATACAAAGCCGAAGGGCATGAAACTTTTTCAAGCAATATTTTATTTGCCATCTTTATTTTCCATCTCAGCAGTCATTATTATTTGGGCAATGATGTTTGATAGAACCTTTGGACCAGTTAATCAAATTTTTAGTCTTGATGTTAACTGGACAGGAACACAACCGCATGCTTGGCTAGCTCTAGTAATTGTGACTGTCTGGTGGACAATCGGTGCAAATATGATTATTTATCAAGCAGCGTTAAACGGGGTTCCAAAAGATTATTACGAAGCTGCTGCTTTAGATGGCGCAAACAAGTTTCATCAATTTAGATATATAACGCTACCTGGGATTAAAAATCAGATACTATATACTCTTGTTATAACAACAATTGCACAACTAAATGTATTTGGGCAGCCGCTCATGCTAACAAGTGGTGGACCTAATCAATCAACTGCTGTACTTTTAATGTTTATTCAAGGTAATGCTTTTGGTTCAGGGCCGTCGATAGCAGGGATTGCATCAGCACAGGCGATCATGTTAGGGTTATGTATAATGGTTATTTCAGTTGTTCAATTTAGGCTAATGAAAAATAATGATTAAAGAGGTGCTCAAAGATGAAGAAAATGAATTTATCAAAAATCATTGCATTTGTATTTTTAGTAGGAATGTGTATCGTGTGGGCTACTCCGCTTATTTGGGCATTCTTCACTTCTTTTAAATCCGAGGTGGAAATTATTAATCATACGTCTAGGTTATTGCCAATTAATTGGGTGTTAGCTAATTATACACGCGCACTATTTTCAACAAGCACGCCGGTGTTTAGCTGGTTTATAAATTCGGTTATTATATCAGTATCACACACAATACTTGTCCTTTTTGTTGTGTCTACTGCAGCATATGGATATACTAGATTAAAATTTAAGGGAAGAGATGCGATATTCTTTTTTCTACTAGCAACAATGATGTTTCCAGGGGTTGTGAATTTGATTCCATTGTTTGCCATTGTTGATCGTTTTGGATGGATTAACAATCCGCTAGCAGTTATTGTTCCAGGAGCAACCGGTGTCTTTAATATTTTCCTAGTACGTCAATTTATGTTAGGAATACCAAATGAATTTGATGAGTCTGCAAGAATTGATGGTGCTAGCGATTTTCAAATATTCACCAAAATTATGCTACCGTTAATCAGGCCGATTTTAACAGTAGTGGCATTATTTGCATTTACAGGATCATGGAATGATTTTTTGTGGCCGTCAATTGTGTTTAATGATATTAGAAATTTACCATTAACACCAGGACTTCAACTGTTACAAGGGACTTTTCATCAGCAAATCGGAGCATTGTTAGCAGGCGCATTGTTTGCAATAATTCCAACGTTTTTACTATATTTATTTGCGCAAAAGTATTTCTTGGAATCTTTGTCACTATCTTCTGGTGTAAAAGGGTAGGTAATTTTGATGAATGGTCAAAAAATAAGTAGAAAAACAGAACGCTTGTTGATGGTAATCGCTGGTTTATGGCAAATTTTTAATGGGGTAATAACGATATATGTGTATGCGCCATACCATAGGAGAGCAGGACTGGATTTGATTGATTACTCTGTTACAATCATCGAAGCTGAGGCAATTTCACAAGTGTTTGCAAATTTTTATATGTTTATTGTGATTTATGGAATGATTTATATGGTGATAGGTCTTTTGCTTGTATACTTATCAAGAAAAATGACAGATAATAAGGTCACATATGCTATACCGATTACAGCTTTAGTAATAGGATTAGCCGCTTACTTTGGAATGGACATCATGAGCGTTGTTTTTTGCTCCTTAACAGGTGTTTTGGCTTTAGCAAAAAATAAATCAATTAAAATTGCAAGCTCATATTCAAGTGAATTAGAGTAGCGTATTAATGAATTTAAAAAGGGCTTGTTTTGCAAGCCTTAATTCAATGGGAGGGACACAAGGTTGAAGAATAAGAATCTATTACCATTATACTATTTATTTTCCCTAGCTTTACTTTTGACTGGATGTAATAACACTCGGGAATATATTTTCCCCGAGCCAGCTATCCGTAATTTAGCGGATCCATTCGTACTTGCAGCAACCGATGGTATTTATTATATGTATGGAACAAGTACCCACGAAAGTGGGGTGTTTCGTGCGTGGAGTTCTACTGATTTAGAAAATTGGGAACCAGAAGGGATTGTGTTTAACTATCAAAGAGGTGATTGGGCGTATACACACTTTTGGGCACCAGAAGTGATTGAGCGCCAAGGTCGTTTCTATATGTTCTTTACCGCGCGCGAACGTAAAACAGAACGTTTACATATCGGTTTAGCTGCATCTGATAGCCCAGTTGGTCCATTTATTGATGAACGACAAGCACCGTTGCTAGGACTTGATTTTGCCAATATTGATGGAAGCCCATTTATTGATGATGATGGCAGGATTTTTTTGTATTTTTCTCGTGATTGTTCCGAGAATATAGTAGATGGCATTCATCGAAGTGATATTTATGTGATTGAATTAGATGAAAATTTTGATCCATTGGGCGAACCACAATTTTTATTTTCACCAACTCAGGAATGGGAAACGCAAAATATTCAGCTAGGTTGGCAATGGGTGGAAGGACCTTCGGTTATTAGGGTTGATGATGTTTATTATATGACTTACAGTGGTAATCCGTATTATGCTTTTGAATATGCAATTGGTGTGGCGATTAGTGATCATCCGCTAGGACCTTTTGAAAAATATGAGCATAATCCTGTCGTTTATGGCGATCGTCAACAGGGTATTTCAGGTCCAGGACATAATTCGATCTTTCAATCACATGATCAATTAAGAACGTATATTGCTTATCACGTTCATNTTGATCCAGATGTGGGTGGTGGTGAGAGGATGGTACTGATTAGTCAAGTAGAATTTGCNAACGCAACAATGAGATTAATTGATTAGGCCTGTTCCAAAACCTAAAAGCAAGCGTGACTCAACTTATTTTCAGGGCTTGGGAGCAGGTCTATTGTATAAGTATATTACGTGTGATCAAATATGAGTGTTGAAAACGGACAAAACAGGTTGTTAAAAATTAAAGCAAAGATGATGCCTCTTTGCTTTAGATGGTAATTTAGAAGTGCGTAATTGTAATATAAATTGAACCACCACTTACGTTAATCGCATGAGTGGTGGTTTGAGATGAGCGAATAATTTATTTTTCGCTGCTTGACCAGGTTTTTCCTGTTAAGTTTGATGGTTTATGCCCACCACATCTCGGCAGGTTTTTCGTTAATTAAAATTGATTTTAAGTTTGTGACTGCGCGCGTAAAGCCTTCTTCAATTGACATTAAACCGTCTTCATGTTCAATGCTAACAACGTGATCATAGCCGTATAAACGTAGCGCACTAATCATATCTGACCATTCTTTCACAGAATGCCCACAACCAACGGAACGGAATGTCCAAGCTCGTGTTTGCATGTCGCCGTATGGTTGCATGTCGGTTAGTCCATACATGTTTACATTGTCTTGATCAATATAGGTATCCTTAGCATGGAAATGATGAATTGCGCCAGCTTTGCCAAGAATTTTAATTGCTGCTACTGGGTCAATGCCTTGCCACCATAAATGTGATGGATCTAGGTTGGCACCAATCGCTTCACACGTTGCTTCGCGGAGTTTTAACATGGTATATGGTGTGTGAACTAAGAAACCGCCGTGGAGTTCAATTCCAATTTTGACGTTGTTATCTTGGGCAAATTTGCCAACTTCTCGCCAATAAGGAATTAGCTTTTTCTCCCATTGCCAATTTAGGACATCGGCATATTCGGTTGGCCAGGCAACGGTTGGCCAGTTGGGAAATTTAGCCGTTTCGCTATCACCGGCGACGCCTGAAAAGCAGTTAACCACTGTGACATTGCAAAGTGCTGCTAGTTTAATCGTTTTCATTAACGCCTCGTGCGATGCTTTAGCAAAGTTAGCATCCGGTGAAATTGGATTGCCATGACAGCTGAAGGCGCTAATAATTAAGCCTCGATCAGCAATCTTTTTTAAATATTCAGCTCGTAGTGCTGCATTTTCTAACAATTCATCCATTTGACAATGATCATTACCAGGATAAGCGCCGGTACCAATTTCAACTGCTTTGAGTCCGGCTGCTTTTACACGGTCAAGCATTTTTTCAAATGCCAATTCTTTAAATAAAACGGTAAATACACCTAATTTCATTATGTAACTTCCTTTCGTGGGCTAGCTTGTTTTTTTTGCTAGCTTATTTTTCAAAGAGGGCGATTTTTCGGGTCTTTGGTTGCAACGCTAAAGCCTTGTTTGGGTTAGTTTATTTTTCAAGGGATTTAGCGTTGCCGTATGTCGGTGATGCACAGTTTGTTGGGGCCGCCCAGCGAGTCGCATTGTTAATAACGCGTAAAATTGCTGGATGGTGATAGCTTTTGCTGGTTTCGTGCCCTGGTCGAAAGTAAAAGATTTTGCCATTGCCCCGTTTGAAGGTACAGCCACTTCTAAACACTTCGCCACCTTTGAACCAGCTTACAAAAACTAATTCATCAGGGGTTGGGATGTCAAAGTGTTCGCCATACATTTCTTCTTGTTCAAGGTCAATGTATTCGCCGATTCCTTGGGCAATCGGGTGGGTCACGTCAACTACCCAAAGGCGTTCATTATCATCAGCTTCACGCCATTTTAGGTCACAGCTAGTGCCCATTAATTTTTTGAAAATTTTCGAGAAGTGCCCCGAGTGGAGGACAATTAAGCCCATTCCAGCGAGAACGCGTTGCTGCACGCGCTTGACGATGGCATCACTTACTTCGTCATGAGCGATATGTCCCCACCAAATTAGCACGTCGGTACTCTCAAGTACTTCAGTTGTGAGTCCGTGTTCTGGTTCATCAAGAGTAGCGGTTTTAATGGTGAAATCTTCGGTAGCCAAAGCTTTTGCTAGTGTTTGGTGGATGCCGTCTGGGTAAAGTTTTTTGACTGCTTCGTCTTTTTTTTCGTGTCGAAATTCGTTCCAGATTGTAACTTTTAGCATTTGTTAAGCACCTCTTTTAAGTTGACAAGGCCGGCTTCAACGCTTGCAAGTGGCGGTTTTGTAAAGGATTCTTGTTCGATGATTAGCCATTTAGCCCCGTTTGTTTTGGCTTGTTTGACGATGTTTTTGATGTCTAAGGTGCCAGTGCCGATGATGGTGCTTTCTTGGCTGTTAGCGTCCATATCTTTGATGTGAACTAGTGGAGTTTTATCTTTGTATTGTGCTAGGTAGGTGACTGGGTCAAGGTTGGCAGCAGCAAGCCAATAGACGTCAATTTCCGTGCCCGAAACGTGATCAAAGAGCACATCTAGCACATATTTATCGGCTAGTGGGACGAGTTCGTGGGCATGGTTATGGTAAGCAAAAGTTAAGCCGGCTGCGGTTATTTTTTGATTAATTTCGGCAAGTTCTTTGGCNAATGCCAGCCACTGATCTGCGGTTTCGTAAGTCGCATAAGGGCAAACNATGTATTGGTTACCTAAGGTTTTTTCNAAAGCGATAACAGNGTCTAGGTCTTCGCGCAGGCGTTCAATGGAAATATGAGAAGCTGCGACTTTTAGTCCNAGTTGGTCAAGTTTTTCTTTGATTGTTTTGGCGTCGTGTCCGTGATAGCCTGCAAATTCAACGCCATCATAGCCCATTTTGGCAACTTTAGTTAGAGTTTTAAAGAAGTCGTTGCTCATTTCTTCGCCAACGCTCCATAGTTGTAATCCGATTAGCATAATCTTCACCTCGTAGTTTTAGTTAAAGTAGACTGGTTTTCCAGTTTTAGCTGATTCGTAAATTGCTTCAAGAATTTGCGTTACGGCTAGTGCTTGTTCTGGTTTAACGAGTGGTTCTTCGTCGTTAATGATGCAATTAATCCATTGTCTGGCTTCGGCGGTTGCTTCTGTTTCGGTTTTGCCGTCATAAAATGCCACGCCNCCAGCGTTAGTCATGATTTTTTGTTCGTAGAGTCGGCTGTATTTTTCGCCATTAATTCGTAAGCCGCCTTTCATGTCGGCGCCACCTTGAGTTCCGCATAAAGTTGTTATCGCTTCACCTTCGTCAAGGGTGTTTAATGCCCAGCTAGATTCCAGGAAGATTGTTGCCCCGTTTTCCATGGTGACAAAGCCAAAGGCTGAGTCTTCAACGGTAAATTCTTTTGGATCCCAAGGGCCCCAAGCGTTGGCAGCGTTTTTGGTTTTAGCGAGTTCGTGGTAAGTGTTTCCGACAACGTATTTTGGTTTGTAGTTATCCATCATCCATAATGTTAAGTCAAGGGCGTGAGTGCCGATGTCAATTAGTGGTCCGCCGCCTTGTTCTTCTTCGTTTAAGAATACGCCCCAAGTTGGTACTGCTCGTCTTCGAATTGCGTGAGCTTTTGCGAAGTAGATGTCGCCTAAATCGCCGTTTTGGCAAGCTTTTGCTAAGTGTTGTGAGTCGACGCGGAAACGGTTTTGATAACCAATTGTCAATTTTTTACCGGTTTTCTTGGCTGCCTCAACCATTGCCTTGGCTTCGGCGGTGGTTTTTGCCATTGGTTTTTCACACATTACGTGTTTGCCAGCTTCAAGTGAGTCAATGGTAATAAATGAATGCGATTTATTTGGTGTACATACGTGAACGGCGTCAATTGTTTTATCAGTTAGCAAATCTTGGTAGTTGGTGTAGACTTTTGCATCTTTGCTACCAAATTCGGCTTTCGCTTCGGTTGCGCGCGCTTTGATGATATCACAAAATGCGACAACTTCGACTTCGTCGCTTAATACTGCTAGGCTTGGTAAGTGCTTGCTCATTGCAATACCACCACAACCGATAATTCCCAATCTTACTTTTTTTTCCATCTTTGTTGCCTCCTAGAATCTGCCAGTTTTGGCTGTTTTGTTTCGGTGATTCAAATAACACTATTACTGTAACACTCTTTAATTATAGTGCGTTTTCATGATAATTTCTAGCCTTATTTTCTTTTTTAATAACACAATCTTAACTAGTTGCGATTTGGCTTGTTGCTGGCGCTGGGCTGCGTTGTTGATGCGGTTATTAAAAACCAATCTTTGCGACTTCTGGTCGTTTTCTGGCGGTTTTGTTAGGGGGTTTGCCGTATCAAAAAAAAATTGCTGAGCGTATGATAAAAAGACAGTGATCCGCGCTTATTTTGAGAATAAGTTGGGAGAAAAATTGCTAAGGTGCCAAATTTTAGTTTAAAATTTGGGTTGCTTGGGAGGAGGTGAAAAAGGTGAAAGAGGTATTAAAGTTTGAAAATGTTAGTTTAACTTATCAAACTGAATCCGGGGAAGTTAACGCTTTGCAAAAGCTTAATTTCAGTGTTGCTGATGGGGAGCACGTTGCGATTATCGGGCCGTCTGGTTGTGGCAAAACCACAATTTTGTCGTTGATTGCCGGTCTTACTAAGCCAACAACAGGCAAGATTAGTTTAAACGGGGAAAATTTAGCGCGTGATCATGCCGGCGTGGGTTATATGTTGCAACGTGATAGTTTGCTTGATTGGCGGACGATTTATGGTAATGCTCAAATTGGTTTGGAGTTTTGTAAAAAGAATCAGCGTAGCTATTTAGAAGCGGTTGATAAGTTGCTAAAAACGTACGGGTTGTGGGCGTTTAAAGATAAGTATCCGCGCGAATTGTCAGGCGGAATGCGCCAACGAGTGGCGCTCATTAGGACGCTGGCAATTAAGCCGGAGATTTTGTTGTTAGATGAGGCGTTTTCAGCGCTTGATTATCAGACGCGTTTGTTGGTCGTTGATGATGTTTATCACATTTTGCGTCAAGAAAAAAAAGCTGCGGTGATGGTAACTCACGATATTGCTGAGGGTGTTTCGATGGCGGATCGGGTACTTGTTTTGTCGTCGCGTCCAGGGATGATTAGTCAAAATTTCAAGCTGTGTTTTACTAAAGATGAAACGCCACTTGCTAGAAGGTCACGACCAGAATTTCAAAAATATATTACTAAAATATGGAAAGAGTTTGATGCCAATGGAGAAAAGAGCTAGACAGAAAAAAAATTTAGTTTCAGGTGCGTTAAGTGAGCAACGTCAGCAATATTTAAGGCATTTGCAACTACAAAAACGATGGGTTCTTGCCGTTCAAATTCTTATTTTGGTAGGATTTGTGGCGTTGTGGGAAATTGCCACCATGAATGATGTCGTTGAAAGTTTTATTGTTAGTAGTCCAACAAGGATTTGGGGGACGATTTTGAATTTTAGGAGCAATCAATTGCTGTTTCACATGAGGGTTACTTTTTGGGAAACGCTGATTGGTTTTACTCTTGGGGCGTTGCTGGGGATTTTTATTGCCTTTGTTCTTTGGTGGTCAAAGTTTCTTGCGCGGGTTTTGAGCCCGTATTTGGTCGTGATTAATGCGCTACCCAAAATTGCGTTAGGCCCCGTTATTATTATTTGGGTTGGGGCTGGGATGCAAGCGGTAATTGTGATGGCGCTGGCGATTTCGTTGGTTGTGACGATTATGGAAATGTTAGGCGGTTTTACGAGTACTGATGCGGAGATTTTGAAAATGGCGCAGACGTTTGGTGCTAGTAAGTTGCAGTTGTTTACGAAGATTGTGTTTCCGTCGAATTTGCATACGTTGTTTAATTGTTTAAAGATTAATATCGGGCTTTCGTTAGTTGGGGTGATTGCGGGGGAGTTTTTAGTGTCGCAGGCTGGGCTTGGGCATTTAATTATTTTCGGTGGTCAAGTGTTTCAGATGGATTTGGTGATGACAAGCGTTGTTAGTTTAGTTGTGTTAGCAGCGCTGCTTTACGGGATTATTGTTGTTGCTGAACGAATGGTGATTAAACGGTTTTTGAAATAAATTTTCAAGCAGGAGGAGATTTTACATGAAAAAGGTTATAGTTTTGTTGCTAACGGTGATAATTGTTGGTCATCTAGTTTTTGTTAGTTTTCGCTCGTCAAATGAAGCTGATTTCGCAGTGTTGCGACTTGCTGAGGTTACGCGGTCGGTGTTTTATGCGCCGCTTTATGCCGCCATGGAGTTAGGTTTTTTTGCCGATGAGCAACTTGAGCTAAAGTTGCTAACTGCTGATGGCGCTGATAGCGTGATGAGTACGTTACTTGCGAGCGCTGCCGATCTTGGTTTAGCGGGTCCTGAGGCAGCGATTTATGTTTATGCGCAAGGGCGAGGTGACTATGCGGTGGTTTTTGCTGGTTTAACCAGTCGCGATGGCAGTTTTTTAATCGGACGGCAACCAGATTTCAGTTGGGAAGCTTTAAAAGGCGCCCACGTTTTACCAGGTCGCGTTGGCGGGATGCCTTTTATGGTTTTTGAAGCGGTTCTTAGGGAAAAAGGGCTGGCAACGCTGGTTGATTTTGATCATAGTATTGATTTTTCAGCGATGGTGCCGGCGTTTATTAATGGCCACGGTGATTTTGTTACCGCTTTTGAACCGACGGCTTCAAATATTGTGCAGGCAGGTCATGGGTATATTGTTGCTTCAGTTGGTGAAGAAGCTGGCGAATTGCCGTATACAGCGTTTTTTGCGCTAGGCAGTTTTATTGCTGAAAATCCGGCAAAAATTCAAGGCTTTACGACAGCACTCGCCAGAGGGCAAGCGTGGGTGCAAAAAACGCCAGCGCCAAAGATTGCGGCAGTTATTTTGCCATTTTTTCCTGATGTCGA
>JGI990J12352_1000221_pt1 | contig 13421 bp, 10 predicted proteins | sample Intmic4MA4BA4MSA_FD_12352 | JGI IMG/M metagenome (IMG submission 12352) | reverse complement strand
CTTGCTTCTTCTGTTAGTTTCCTCTTGCTATTTGGGTTTGGGCACCAAGCCGGTCTAAGCTAAATGCCCTACTTTTTAATTACTGCCAATCCTGCCATATATGAACGCAATATTTCAGGCACTGTAACACTTCCATCTGCATTTTGATAGTTTTCGATAATTGCTGCAACCGTTCGACCAATAGCTAAACCTGAACCGTTAAGTGTATGAACAAATTCTAACTTCCCTTTTGGTGTCGGTCTAAATTTTATGTTAGCACGTCGTGCCTGAAAATCTTCAAAGTTACTGCAAGAAGAAATTTCTTTATACTCGCCATACGATGGCAACCATACTTCAATATCGTAAGTTTTCGCTGAGGAAAAACCAATGTCTCCCGTGCATATATTAATTACTCGATATGGCAATTTTAGCAACTGCAAGACTTTTTCCGCGTTGGTTAACAATTTTTCATGTTCGGCTACAGAATCCTCCGGCTTCACAAATTTAACTAATTCTACTTTATTAAACTGATGCAATCTAATAATTCCACGAGTGTCACGACCTGCTGAACCGGCTTCCGAGCGAAAGCATGGGCTGTAAGCTGCGTAATTAATTGGCAATTGTTCAACATCTAAAATCTCGTCTGCGTGTAAATTCGTAACCGGAACCTCCGCAGTAGGCACTAAATAATAGTCTGTATTTTCTAACTTAAAAGCATCATCACCAAATTTTGGCAAATTCCCTGTTCCTGTCATGCTTTTACTATTCACGATTACTGGCGGCAAAATTTCATCATATTCATGTTCGGTTGTATGTAAATCAAGCATAAAGCTAATCAATGCTCGCTCTAGTTTTGCTCCCGCCTTTTTGTACACCACAAATCGACTGCCGGTAATTTTTGAAGCCCGACCAAAGTCAATAATATCAAGCTCCGTTGCTAAATCCCAATGCGGCTTAGTTTCAAATTCAAAGGTTCGTGGTTCGCCCCATTTTTTGATTTCTACGTTGTCATTCTCGTCCTTACCAACTGGAATTGTTCCACGTGGAACATTCGGTGTTGCAAGTAGCAGTTCTTTAATTTTTTCATCAATTGTTCTTAATCTATCATCAATAGTTTTAATCTCGTCGCCTACCCCATTGATTTTTGCCATTAACTCTGAAGCGTCTTTTTTCTCTTTTTTATACTCGCCGATTTTTTTAGAAGACTCGTTGCGTTTAGCTTTTAATGCTTCCACTTCAAGAATGAATCTCTTGCGTTCTTTATCTAGTTCAACTACTTCATTTAGGTATGAAAAGTTTCCACCTCTAGTTTCTAATGCGGTAATTATTTCTGCGGTATTTTCTACCACTCTTTTTAAATCTAACATGAAATATAAATCTCCTTTATCGTATACTATGTTATCATAATGAAAAATTTTATTGAGTTGCTAAAGTTTCATTCTATACTCTTTATATTTAATACCATCTTTTTCATATTCAAAGATATTTTCTTTAATAAAGCCAAATTTTTCGTATAGGTTAATCGTGGATAAGTTGTCAACATTTGCACTCGTATACAGGGTGAGTTTTCCGTGTTTTGCATAAAAATATTTAATGAATTCTCCTAAGGCGATTTTGCCAAGGCCTTGTTTTTGGTACTTATCGTCAATCATAAACCTACTCATAGACCATTTCATTATGTCTTCATCAAAATCATACAAAATAAAGCCAATCATTTTATTGTTTTTGTAAATTCCTAAAGGATATAAATCCGTTTCATATTTAGCTTGGATTAGCGAAAACCAGTTAAGTGCCACAAAAGTATCTTGATGTGAAGCAACTTTAAGCTTTAAGCATTCCATATAATTTCCTTGGTTGATTTTTCTTAACTGTATAATCATCTAAACACCTACGCTTATTGAATTATAGACTAATACATTTTTCGGCTGGGATCCAACCGGTAATTCCACAACTTTTTTCGGCTATAAACCAAGCATGAAAAATTTCCTTTACTTCTAAAATATCGCCAACATTGCAGATAAGTTCTGTTGGATTGTAATTACGGATTAGTGCTTCGTTTTCAATAAATACACTCGGAATGTATGTTTTATGATTTTCAATTTTGCATGGAAACCAATTCAAATAATGATTACATTCTGACCCTATAATTTGAACGTTTGTTCCTTTTTGAAATTCTGGAAATTTCCCTTCGCCACGATGCTCTTGAATTACTTTAACTTTCATTATTTCCATTCCCTTTAGCGCAACATTGATGTTCCACGTGGAACATCAATTAGTTCTAGCTGTTATTCAGTCGCTAACTCAATTAGTTTTTCTAATGAGTTGTCTTCATTTGTCGCCAAATCATTTGCCTTATCAGTTGGTTCTTCTATGGTCGGTTGAATTGATGTTAAAAGTTCTGAAGCATCTTCACGTATGCCTAATTCTTCAACATCTTCTTTTTCGGTTAAGGTGATACTGGTGATAGACTGCCCTTCAGTAAGTCTCATGACTTTGACCCCTTGTGTCGATCGTCCAGATTTTGATATTTGATCAACAGAGGTTCTAATGATAATGCCATTATTCGTAATAATTAACAAGTCTTCATCGCCATTCACAGTTTTCATGCTAACTAGCGCTCCGGTTTTTTCCGTCATGTTAATTGTTTTAACGCCTTTTGTTCCACGTCCGGTTTTACGATACTCTTCAATCGGTGTTTGCTTACCAAGGCCATTTTCCGAGATAATCAATACGTTTTGCCCGAGTTCAACTAATTCCATGCCAACAGCGACTTCGCCATCTCCGAGTTTAATGCCTCGAACACCTGCAGCCGTTCGTCCCATTTGGCGAATTTTGTCCTCATCAAACCAAACGAGATTACCACCACTTGAGGCAATAACTATTTCATCGCTACCAGTTGTTTTTCTAACCGACAGTAGTTCATCATCATCACGAATAGATAAGGCAATCTTTCCATTACGGTTAATTCGCGCAAATTCAGCTAGACTGGTCCGTTTAACCACGCCAAGCTTGGTCGCAAAGAATAAAAATTCGTCTTCCTTAAATTCCGTTACTGAAATTACCGCACTAATTACTTCACCTGGGTCTAAGTCGATTAGATTCACAACTGGAATGCCTTTAGCAGTCCGCGACGATTCAGGAATTGTATAGGCCTTCTTGACATATACTCTACCGACATTCGTAAAATACAACAAATGATCATGCGTTGAAGTTGTTAANAGNCTTGTTACAAAGTCATCATCATTAGTCCCCATCGCTTGAATCCCACGACCACCGCGGTTTTGCTGACGATAAGTACTTGTCGGTTGCCGTTTCACATAGCCTTTATCAGTAATGGTAACAATCACCTGTTCACGAGGAATTAAATCCTCATCCTCAATATCAAAATCGCCACTAATTGTAATTTCTGTCTTTCTTGGTGTCGCATATTTATGCTTAACTTCAATTAAATCCGCGCGAATAATCGCATAAACACGCGCTTCATTACCTAAAATATCCTGTAAATCCGCAATTAATACTAACAATTCATTGTATTCTGCTTGAATTCGGTCACGTTGGAGTCCCGTCAACCTGCGTAATTGCATATCAAGGATGGCTTTCCCTTGAATTTCTGTCAATCCAAACTCGCTCATCATCGTATTTAGGGCTAGCTCGTCAGTTTGTGAGCCTCTAATAATCGAAATAATGCGATCAATATTGTCTAATGCAATCTGATAACCTTCTAAAATATGCGCTCGCGCTTCAGCTCTCTTAAGTTCAAACTTGGTCTTTCGAGTGATGACTTCAAATTGATGTGCCACATAATGGTACAAAATCTCTTTCAAATTCAAAACTTTCGGTGATTTTTCTACTAAAGCAAGCATGTTAATGCTAAATGAAACTTGCAGCTGGGTCTGCTTAAATAATTGATTCAACATCACGCTCGCATTAACATCCTTACGCAATTCAACCACAATCCGCGTTCCCTCGCGATTAGATTCATTCCGAATATCGGTAATTCCATCAAGACGCTTCTGCTTAACCAATTCAGCCATTTTCTCAATGAGAACTTCACGGTTAACTTGATAAGGAATTTCAGTAACTATAATTCGAGATCTACCATTATTGTCATCGACTATTTGCGCCTTCGAGCGAATTATAAACTTTCCCTTTCCCGTTTCATAAGCTTCCTTAATTCCCTTAGTGCCAAGGATTGTTGCCCCGGTTGGCAAGTCAGGCCCTTTAATATATTGCATTAATTCCGAAACGTCAATTTCCCGATCATCAATATAAGCAACGCAACCGTCAATAATTTCGCCTAAATTATGCGGAGCGATATTTGTTGCCATCCCAACCGCAATGCCAGTTGTTCCGTTTACCAAAAGGTTAGGAAATTTTGCTGGCAAAACAGATGGCTCGGTTTCTTCTTCGTCAAAGTTTGGCACGAAATCAACGGTATCTTTGTTGATATCTTTAACAAGTTCCATCGCCAGCTTCGACATTCTAGCTTCCGTGTAACGCATCGCCGCTGCTCCATCGCCGTCAACAGAACCGAAGTTCCCATGACCATCAACTAATGGGGAGCGATAACTGAAATCTTGTGCCATTCTAACCATTGCATCATAAACAGACGAATCACCATGCGGATGATACTTCGCAATAACATCCCCGACAATCCGAGCTGATTTTTTATACGGCTTGTCGCTGTGCATCCCTAAATCGTTCATCGAGTATAAAATCCGGCGATGTACAGGTTTTAAGCCATCACGCACATCTGGTAAGGCACGCGCCGCTATTACACTCATTGAATAATCAATAAAGGATTGCTTCATTTCATTTACTAGACTTTGGGGTTTAATTTGGTCTGTACTCAAGTTTATTCACTTCCTTTTTTAAGCTATATAATGGGTAATTTTTTATAATTTTTAATACTAGGCATCTTTTATTTTTAAACTTTTAGGGAAAGAAAAACATTGCTATTACAGCATTTGTTTTGAATTTATCCCTAATTTATCCCTAATTTATCCCTAATTTATCCCTAATTTATCTGACAAGAATCCAACTTGATAATTTTCTTGATCCATTATTTAAAATTATATTCTCAGATTTTAGTGATTGTAATAAATTTTCAATTTTTCGTATTTTTTGCTTTTCATGCATTACATCTGAAAGCTTGTCAAAAAGTAAATCAGTAATTTCTTTTCGTGATGCTTTCCCAAATTCTTTAATGAAAGAAATAATTAGTTCTTTGTAATATTCATCATCAAGGCCTCTATTTTTAATGTATTCAGCTTTAGAATCTGTTACTTCTGCCACTTTAGAAGAAACATACAAATTTGGATATCTTCCCTCGATTAGTTCTAAATTCCGTAATTTCTTAGCTGCATCTGGTGTAATTTTTTTTCCTTTTTGAACACTGTCAAGCAAAACAACACTAGTTAAATCTAATTCCGTATCATCAATCAACACATTCGTATAGTTTTCATCTAATATTTTTCCGAAAATTTTCACTTCAACAACTTTAGACTCTGAAAAATTATAGTCAGGAAGCGGAAAGTAACGTTCTTTTTGTTTGTTGAACATTTTTTTAATACCACTTCCCATAGTTTCAATCATACCTATACTAACCATGGCATTTGCTAAAAATGGATTTCGGTAAAAATCAGGTGGCGAATCCCTCGCAATGACAGTATCAACACTGTCTGGCAAAAAATCTCCCAAATTTCTAAAAATCAAATAATCTGAATTCTCAACAACATTGATTCTACCATTCATATCATAATCTTGATGCGCAATACAATTATGAAGTGCCTCTCGAATAACAAAATTATCATACTGAGTTAATTCAATTGGCAACAATGTCCCATTTGGCAGATGTCTAACTTTTAAATTTCGAACCCGAGAAAATAATTCGTCACTATTTAATAAAAATGGCGGTCCAAAATGCTCATAATCTTTCATCGTGCCACTGTCATCATTTAAACGCCAAGAAATTTGAACAACAGAAGGGACAAAATGACTTGCTTCATCTTTTCCTAATAAAATAATCGCCGCTCTTGTAATCTTTCCATCTATTGTGATTTTCGCCTTATTAAGAAAAGTAATATCATCCCAAGTATCTACTTCTTCTTGATCTTTAACAGTTCGCCGACTTTCCTTAAACTTTTGACGTGCCAGTTTTATTGCTGCTGGCTCTAAGTCTGCTATCGTTGCTTCGTGGCAAATTTCCTTAGACCAATCATAGTTGCTAATTTGATTTCTTATTCGCTCAATCTTATCAATGCTTAAAGCTACTAAAGAAGAGCCGTTTCTGCCAAAATAATGTCCACTACACATGATAGGAATGCCTTTTGGAGCAGCTGGGATTTGAAACATCAGCACTCGCCTTTCCCGTACTTCTAATTCATAAATTTCAGTAAAAGTAAATCCGCCGGTAAATTGAGAAATTTCTTGTTTTAACCTATCCAAACCGCTAGGATCATTGCGGTAATCTGTACCTACAATTTTATGCTTCTTGTCTTCTATTCCAAAAATTAACCAAGCATATTTTTCCATTTTTAAATTTGCAGCATTAGCTAAACCAGAAAAATATTGACCAATCTCTTTTAACTTAAAATTATGATTTGCATCTTTAAACTCAACCAACTCATTTTCAACAGGCAACTTAATCAGCTCATTCAGCAAATCCATTAGCTCTTGTTTTTCCACCCCACCTTCACCTCCATTACTTTAAGCGCTGAATTTTAAATCTAAATATCAATCGTCGCATAAGTAGCATTAGCATTAATAAAATCACGGCGTGGCTCAACATTGTCGCCCATTAGAATATCAAAAATTTCATCAGCTTCCATCGCATCTTCAAGCGTTACCTGAAGTAGCGTTCTAATCTCAGGATCCATCGTTGTTTCCCAAAGTTGGTCAGCATTCATCTCGCCAAGACCTTTATAGCGTTGAATATTCGGACGCGGCGTCGGCGCTAATGTACTCATATACTCTTCAAGACCAGCTTCATTGTAGATATACTCGATTCTCTTTCCTTGCGTAACTTTAAATAGCGGTGGCTGCGCAATATAAACATAGCCATTTTCTATCAAAGGTTTCATATAGCGGTAGAAAAATGTCAACAATAATGTGCGAATGTGCGCGCCATCGACATCGGCATCGGTCATGATAACGATTTTATGATAACGAGCCTTCTCAAGGTCAAAATCATTCCCAACTCCGGTACCAATCGCATGGATCATACTTTTAATCTCATTATTCGCATAAACTTGGTTAATCCGCGCCTTCTCAACGTTGATTACCTTACCACGAAGCGGCAAAATCGCTTGGAACTTGTTATCGCGTCCTTGCTTAGCTGAGCCGCCTGCCGAATCACCCTCGACTAGGTAAACTTCTGAGATAGAAGGATCTTTTGATTGGCAGTCAGCGAGCTTACTTTTTAAGCCTAACGATTCTAGCGGTGATTTTCTTTGTACCAACTCACGACTTTTCTTCGCAGCAGCACGAGCACGAGCAGCAAGCAATGCTTTATCAACAATGATTTTAGCGACTTTGGGTTGCTCTAGCATGAAACGGTCAAAAGCAGCGGCAAAGATATTATCGGTAATTTTACGCACTTCACTGTTTGCTAGTTGGTCTTTAGTTTGACCTTTAAACTGTGGATCAGGGTGCTTCGCCGAAACAACAGCGATCAACCCTTCACGAATATCATCGCCTGTTAGCGTGTCATCACCTTTTAAAACATTCATCTCCTTAGCGTATTTATTAACGATTCGCGTGAGTGCAGCTCGATATCCTGAATCATGCGTTCCACCACCGTGAGTGTTAATATTGTTTGCGTAAGAATAAATTTTTCCTTCAGCGAAGCCAGTATTATACTGCATCGCAACTTCAACTTGCACATCGTCAATTACACCTTCGGCAAAAATTACTTCTTCGTGTAAAACTTCCTTACTTTTGTTCAAATAAGAAACGTATTCAGAAATCCCACCTTCAGCATAGTATTCATCTTTTCGCTCTTGACCTTCGCGCTGATCTTCAATCGTGATTCGCAACCCCTTGTTCAAAAACGCCAGCTCTCTAATTCGTCGCTGCAGGATTTCGTACTCGTAAGTTGTAGTCTCCTCAAAAATGGTTGGATCGGGTTTAAATCTGACGAAGGTTCCGTTTTCTGTCGAGGTGCCGATTTCTGTCAACGGCTTTACCGAGTCGCCTTTTTCAAAGCGCTGGAAATACTGTTTGGAATTTCTGTTAACTGTTACTTCGAGGTAGTCTGATAAAGCGTTAACAACGGAAGCACCAACTCCATGCAAGCCTCCAGAAACTTTATAACCACCACCACCAAATTTACCACCAGCATGAAGGACTGTGAAAACGGTTTCAACCGTTGATAACCCTGTTTTCTCATGGATATCTACTGGAATTCCTCGGCCGTTATCAGTTACTGTGATTTCGTTTTCTTGTGTGATGGCGACATTTATTTCACTGCAATAGCCAGCTAAGGCTTCGTCAATTGAGTTGTCGACAATTTCCCATACTAAGTGGTGCAATGCGCCTTTATCCGTTCCACCGATGTACATTCCCGGACGTTTGCGAACCGCTTCCAGTCCTTCGAGAACTTGAATATCGCTACCATCATAATTTTGTTCTACTTTTTCACTCATAGTAATCACCTATCTCCCAGTCATCAATTACGAACACGTCTGCTAAGTCGATAATTTCTTGATCAATTCCTAGTGTCGATGTTGTTGTTATAAATGTTTGTGTTTTGTGTTTTGTACTAGCAAGGAGCTTGACTTGACGACTAGTATCAAGCTCTGATAATACATCATCTAGCAATAAGACGGGATAAATTCCCGTTTGGGCGTAAATCAAGTCGACTTCTGCTAGTTTTATTGATAAAATTGCTGTTCTTTGTTGACCTTGCGAGGCAAATTCATGGGCGCTAATCTGCGACAAATAAATTAAAAAATCATCACGATGAGCACCTATTGTTGTTAGTCGCATCCGTTTATCGTTAGCATATAATGCTTCGAATTTCAACATCAACGCTTCCTCGGTAATTTCTGCAGTTCGCATTGAGTTGACATATTCAAATGTGATATCTTCCTGCGATTTAGTCACAAAAGCATGAACTTGCCTCGCAAAGCTTTCTAGCAGTTTTAAAAACCATACTCTTTTTTGCAGTAAATACGCTAAATGTGGTAGTAGCGCTTCTGTTAAGACTTCTAGCATCAATTGGTCAGACTTAGATTCGGTATAATTTTTAAGGTGTTCATTTCGTTGCTTTAAAAGCTTATTGTAGGCGGTTAAATGATGCAGATACAACACGTCAAGCTGCCCAATTTCCATATTCAAAAATCTTCTTCTTGTCGCGGGTGTGCCTTTAATTAGTTCTAAATCTTCCGGGGCAAAAAATACCGTTTTTAATTTGCCAACATATTCCGAAAGCCGCAAAGCCGGAATATCATTATATTTCGCGGTTTTTCCTTTTTTAGCAATTGATAAACTTAAGCTCACCTTGTCCTCGTTTGGCGCCGAAACAACCGCGCACAACTTGGCAAAATCCTGATCAAAGTTAATCAGTTGCGCATCTTTTGCTGTCCGATGCGATTTAGTTGTCGAAAGAACGTAAATGCCTTCAATCAAAGATGTTTTCCCTTGCGCGTTATTGCCGACCACGATATTGATATTTTTGGTAAATTCAATCTGCACTTTTGCGTAATTGCGAAAGTTTTCTAATGATAATTTTTCGACAAACAAAATTTCACCCCTCAATAACTCAAGTCATAATTTTAAACTTACCAACCGCTTCGATTTGCACGACATCTCCTGANTATAGTTTTCGACCGCGACGCTGGTCTTGTTGTTCGTTAATTAAGATTTTATAATCAGCGAGAAAAGTTTTTGCCATTCCACCACTTTCAACGATATTTTCAAGTTTTAAAAGTTGCCCTAACGTGATAAATTCNCTATTTATTTTAACTATTTCCACAATGTAGATCACCCACTTTCTCCTGACATTTGTTAAATCCGACNCTTTATTTTTGCGNTTTGGGATGAGTTTGGTTTATCGCTAGTTTAGATTTAATAAATCATCAAGTTTTACCCATTAATCTCACTCTATAATTGTACCATATTTTGTTCATTTTTTCTATGTGGAAAACCAGTAAATTAGCCAGAAAACGACCAAATAAAACGTTATCACCTAGTAATTGAAAAAAATTTTTTCTAGTATTTTATCAAGAAAATCTTAAATTAGCAAAAATTTTTACACAAGTCAATGAATTAGCTTGATGCAGTTTTAGTGCATAGTTTAAAATTTATTGCCAATAATAATTGTGGATTACAAAATATGAAACAAGAAGGAGTTTAGTCAATGGAGAATTTTGACAATGATTTCAACAATTATCAAGGACAGCCAAATCATGAATTAAATTCACGCTCACGTTATGGCGTTACGGATTCTTATAAACGCTTAAAATCTGCCGATGAATCAGAATTTGCCTCAGACTTTCTTGCTGACGATTTAGCAACAAGCGAGATGAATGATGGCGCTTTAATTGCTAGTATTGTCGGTTTAGCTGTCACAATTTTAGCGTTATTTGCGTATTCAACCGTCTTTGGCTTAATTGGCATAGCGCTTGGTATTTATGCTACGTTTAATAATTCAAAAATCCTCGGTGCCCTTACAATCTTTATCGGCATTGTCGCTGTAGTAACGCAAATTTTATACAACATTTCATTTATGTCTAGGTTTTAAAGCCATGTAAAAATTGTACTTAAGATTGGGCAATTATTTACCCAAGCTCGAAGTACAATTTTTTTATTGTCAAAACTGTCAAAACGCTGGCGCTAAGGAATTTTAGCATAACTGACTTATACAATTAGCTTCGCGTTTCGGTAGCAAATCCCAGCCTTCTTTTGACTAATTTTTGGCATTTTTTGACAAATAAATCGAATTAAAATTAGTTATTAGCTCCCCAATTAGTCAAAAATCTGCTATAATATTAGTATCAAAAACATAAGAGGGATAAAAATGGTTAAGACTAACGAAAAACTGACAGATCCAAAAAAATTATCAATCATTGCCATCACGTGGCCAATATTTTTTGAAATTTTAATGCTAATGCTCCTTGGGAATGTTGACATCTTAATGCTCAGCCAATACTCTGATGAAGCAGTCGCAAGCGTTGGTGTTGCTAACCAGCTAATAAATATGTCGATAACAATCTTCGGTTTTGTCGCAGCGGGCGTCTCGGTAATTATCTCGCAATACATTGGTTCCAAAAAAATCGAAGATGCCAAGCGCGTTTCCTTAGTTTCAATAATTTTAGCGCTAGCATTTGGGCTTATTATCAGCACAGGCTTTATGCTATTTAGGTTTCCCCTATTGCGGTTAATGCGACTTGAGGCATATTTAGTACCGCGAGCAGCAACAATCTTGTTGATAGTTGGTGGTTTTATTTTCATTCAAGCCGTTTTATTAACAGTTGGCGCCATCTTGAGAAGTCACGGCCACACGCGCGATATGCTCTTTGTAACCATGATAATGAATGTTGTTAATGCAATCGGTAACGCTTTTGCAATTTTTGGATTATTCGGCTTTCCCGTCCTTGGCGTTGTTGGTGTTGCTTTTGTAACAGCTTTTAGTAAGCTTCTCGGGCTGACAATCGCGATTTTCATCCTTAGCAAAAGAATTCCCGGGATATTCAAGTCCATCGATAAGGGAACAAAATTCCCTTTTTATTACGTTAAATCAATTCTGAAAATTGGGATTCCGGCTGCGGGCGAAAATCTTTCTTTTCAAGGTTATCAGCTAGTAATGGTTTCGCTAGTTGGCACTCTTGGAACGGTTGCTCTAACGACAAAAATTTATCAAAGAAGTATTAACTTTTTTATCATTTTGTTCACCATTTCGTTGGCAAACGGCGCGGCTATTATTATCGGTCAGCTAATGGGGGCGCGCGAGTACGATGAGATTTACCAAAGATGTTTAAAATACTTAAGGTATGGGGTCATCGCTTCGGGGGTTGGGGCTACGTTGCTTTTCTTCTTTTATCGGCCGGTGTTAGGTTTGTTTACAAGTGATGAGCAGGTTTTTCAAACTGCAAGGACTTTGTTTTTCTTAGGGGTGATTTTAGAGCCTGGGCGCGCGTTTAATATTGTGATAATTGGTGCTTTGCGGGCTACTGGCGATGTGAAGTTCCCTGTTTTTATCGGGATTTTGTCGCAGTGGGGCGTTGGCGTCTTTTTAGGCTTTATCTTCGGAATTGTACTTGGTTTTGGACTGCCGGGAATTATGTTGGCTGCTTTGCTAGACGAATGGCTTCGAGGCATTCTGATGTTGTTCAGGTGGCATTCTAGAGTTTGGCAACGTAAAGGCGTGGTTACTTGATGAATGCGGTTAGCGATTTGAAAATTTGAGCTTGAAAATTAAAAACCCCCGCATACGTTTCCAGTTTGGATAAGCTATGCGGGGTTTTTAGTTGGGGATTTGATGTTTATTCAATTTGCAGGTGTTGTTGAATTTGTGGTGGTTGCTGGAGTTCGTCTTCTTTAGGTGGCAATCCATCTGGTACTGTTTCTGGGTGTTCTTCTTGGGTTTTTTCATCATCAAGGATTTCATTTGGATCGAATGGTTTTTCTAATAACTCATCTGGAAGTTGTCCATCGACTTCTGGTAATGGCTCTGAAAGCGGATTTTCGGTTTGGGTTGCTAGTGAGTTTGCTGACGAATTGACAGTTTGGTAGATTGTGCCACTGAAGAGTTCCATGCCTGAAATGTATACGCTCCACGTTACTTCATGTTCTCCTGGATCAGTTGCTTCATCCCATACTAGAAGTTGATTTTCAAATGTGAAGTCATTTCCAATTAAACGAACAGCTTCGCCATTTCGGTGAAAAAGGTTTAACTCTGTTTCTTCGCCTACGGTTGTTTCTGGTAATTCAATTATTTGATCGCGGATATTTAGATTCTCAATCGGTCGCGCTCCGAGTGGTCTTAAGTCGCTAATTTGATTACCTTGTAAATTCAGTGTCGTTAAATTCGTCAGTCTGGTGAAAGTCCTTTGTCCGATATTCCGGATTTCGTTACCTTGCAAATTCAACGTCGTTAAGCCGATCAGATCTGCTAATGGTTCGATATCGCAAATTTGATTACCTTGCAAATTCAACGTCGTTAAACCGGTTAAATTTTCAATTCCCGTCAAGTCTTCAATCTCGGCTGCCATAGCTACTAGAGAAGTAATGTTCGCTAATTCTGCTCTTGTAATAACAATCTCATCAATGTCAAGTTCTAGCGCCGCTGCTACGCTTTGCGCTAAATTTTCATCTGGGAAAATATCCGATAACGCCGGGACAACGTTTTGGTGGATTGCGCCGGAAAAGATGCCCACACTTGGCTGGCTTCCTACCGCCGGAATATTTGAATGCCATGTTGTTTCCGTATGACTTCCTGG
>JGI990J12352_1000220_pt1 | contig 13473 bp, 11 predicted proteins | sample Intmic4MA4BA4MSA_FD_12352 | JGI IMG/M metagenome (IMG submission 12352) | reverse complement strand
TAGCCACTCATCGCACACGCCTTTTCGAAGAAGTATACCAAATAACCAAAAGCATAAGCATCCAGCTGTGGCACTTCAATTACAAGATTTGGCACGCCACCATCAACATGCGCTAAAATCGTCCCTAACGAGGCTTTTTTATTCACAAAATCAACAGTTTTACCAGCTAAGTAATTAAGACCATCAAGATCAACCGCTTCCGCTTCAATCGTTAAATCAAAACGTGGCTTGGTAACTTGGATTAAGGTTTCAAATAAATCGCGACGACCGTCTTGAACATATTGCCCCATTGAATGGAGGTCAGTTGAAAATGATGCCGACGCTGGGAAAATCCCTTTCTTATCTTTACCTTCTGACTCGCCAAACAGTTGTTTCCACCATTCGTTAAACAGCAATAAAGCCGGCTCATAGTTAACTAGCATCTCAATTGTATACCCTTTAGCGTAAAGCGCATTTCTTAAAACTGCATACTGATAAGCCTCGTTTTGAGCAAGCTCTGCCGTTGCATAACGTGACTGTGCTGCGGCAGCGCCTTGCATCATTGCATCAATATTAATGCCGGCGGTGGCAATTGGTAACAAACCAACCGCGGTCAAAACTGAAAAGCGACCACCAACATTATCTGGAACAACAAAAGTTTCAAAACCTTGATCAGTTGCTAAAGTTTTAAGGGCGCCAACTTTAGCATCGGTAGTTGCATAAATTCGCTTCACCGCTTCTTCGTGCCCAACGGTAGCGACTAATAACTTCTTAAAAATTCGAAAAGCAATCGCTGGTTCAGTTGTGGTTCCCGATTTAGAAATTACATTGATTGAAAATGATTTCCCCGCTAAATAGTCGGTTAATTCTTGCATATAAGTTGCCGAAATGTGATGTCCAACAAAGATAATTTCTGGCGTTTTTCGATTGTTTTTGTCTAGCAAGTTGTAGAAGTGGCTATTTAAGGCCTCAATGGCTGCGCGGGCGCCTAAATATGAACCACCAATCCCAATTACTAAGAGGACATCAGAATCAGCTTGAATTTTTGCCGCTGCTTTTTTGATTCTGGCAAATTCTGCAGTATCATAAGTTGTCGGTAAGTCGACCCAGCCTAGGAAGTCGCTACCAGCGCCGGTTTTATTGTGAATCATCTCATGTAAAGCTTTAACGGTTGTGGCGTGATAGTCTAATTCATGCGCGTTAAGAAAGTTACTCGTATTTTTGTAATCTAAATTCAAAAACTTTTCCATTTTTTCCACCTCATTTATATTTTTGCAGTTTAGTTTTAAAAGCGGTCGCAACTGTTTTTAATTTTATAAATCTGCGTTTTCTTTGGCAATTGCTACCCAAGTTGCCATTTGCTTTTTTAAAGCGACAAAGCCGCTAGTTGTTTCAAAATTACTAGCACCGATTTTTTGTCTTTCTTTAGCGGTGCGATTAATTCTTAAGATAGCTTTTTCGCCACCTGGCTTGATTTTGAGAATTTTTACTTTTAGTGGTTGACCAACTTTAAAAAATCTATTTGTATTTGCATTTTCAAAGCGATCAAGTTCCGTTGCGTGGACAAGACCGCTGCAATTATGGGTTAGTTTAACAAAAATTCCGTACGGTTGAATTCCCGTGATTTGCCCCTCAATCACGTCGCCTTCTTGCAGTTTTCGATTCATCACCATCGCCATCACCTAAGCGTGGCAATGAATCGCTGTAAACCATCCATGCCTGCAACTAAAGTATCCATGTCGACGCAATAACTTATCCGAATGTGATCATCAACATCAAAACAGCTTCCGGGAATTAGCGCCACCTTTTGGGCGATTAGCAACTTTTCACAAAATTCCCAAGAATTCATGCCATATTTTTTAATTGACGGGAAGACATAAAAGGCACCGTCGGGACTTGGAAACTCAAACCCCATGGCGATTAAACGCGCAACAACGTAATCGCGACGCTCGCGATATGAGTCAACCATCGGTGTCACATCAAACTCCAAGGCGCAAACCCCGCCGTCTTGAATAAAAGTATTCGTAGCAATGACCATATATTGATGAATTTTAATGACTTCCTTCATAAACCATGCCGGNGCTAAGATGTAACCTAAACGCCAACCCGTCATAGCGTAAGGNTTTGATAAGCTTTGACAAACAATAATATAATCACGCAGATCTTGATACTTTGAAAAGCCCAAGCGCCGATTTTCATAAACAATTTGATTATAAACTTCATCACTAATCACCAGAAACTGATGTTTTTTAACGGCCTGATAAACAACTGCTAGTGAATCATCGTTAAGGATGGTCCCAGTCGGATTGTTTGGCGATGTTAAAATGATGGCTTTGGTTTTGGCAGTAATGGCGCCACTTAGCATTGTTGCTGAAATCTGGAAATTGGTTTTTGAAATGTCAACCAAGGTAACTTTGCCACCGGCAAGGGCGATAACGTTTTTATATAGCGGGTATGCCGGCGCTAAGCAGATAACTTCATCNCCAGGGTTTAAAATGGTCAGCAAGGTGGCNGTTAAGCCTTGGGTTGAACCGGTTGTGACCATAATTTCGGATATGTCGTAAGCCACTTGATTGACTCGTAATTCATGCTCCTTAATCGCCCTGCGAAAATTTAGGGCGCCATAACTTGTCCCATAACTAGTTTTTCCGGCTTGAATGGCTTGAATGGCTTGATCTTTGATAATTTTTGGCGTATCAAAATCAGGCTCGCCAAGTGTTAGCATCTGCTTTGCGCCCAGTCGGTTTGCTAGTTGATCGAATTTCCTCAGTAAAGACTCATCAACCGCAAACAATCGCTGATTTAACATCTTTTTCATGTAGACACCTCCTCATTTTATTTTTATCCTCGCAAATCGGCATAAATTTCAAAAATAAAGCGCTGGCTTTACGAAGCAACAAAAGCCAAATTGTCCTAGCAAGCCCGCGCCAACAAGTTGGCAAAAGCTCCCTAAGCGGCAAATTTTTAGTTTGAAGTTTTCCCGTTTGCGAGGGTAGTCGGGCGTACTGATTAATATTTTATCAAATTGTGGCGCAATTAGCAAGTTGATAACTTCATTGTCGTGCATTTTAAGTTTTGAAAACGTTTAAAAATTTTTCTCACCAAGACGCCAAACCTCACCCAGATGTGAGTGAGGTTAGTTAGCAAATAGCTACTTAAAAATTCAGCAAGCCTAAAAATGAATCAATTTCTAGTGAGGCTCCGCCAACAAGAGCGCCGTCAATTTCTGGTTGTGCCATTAAGCCGGCAATGGTTTCTGGTTTAACAGAACCGCCATACTGGATTCGAATCGCATCAGCACATTCTTGTCCGTGCTCACGAGCAACAACAGTGCGAATGTAACCGATTGTTTCGTTAGCTTGTTCATCGGTTGCCACTTTCCCAGTTCCGATTGCCCAGATTGGTTCGTAGGCGATAACGGTTGCTTTTACTCGCTCAGTGCAAAGTCCAGTGAGCGCTTTTACGATTTGGTCATCAACGATTTTGTTAGTTGTGCCATTTTCGCGCTCTTCTAGCGATTCGCCACAGCAAACAATCGGGATTAAGCCAAAAGCGTGCGCAGCATGAGTTTTTTTGTTAACAATTTTATCGGTTTCACCAAACATTTCTCGGCGTTCACTGTGCCCAATGATGACATATTGGACCCCGATATCTTTGAGCATATTCGGCGCAATTTCACCGGTAAAAGCGCCACTCGCTTCAAAGTGCATATTTTGTGCACCGATTCGCAAATTTTGACCTTGCTCAACTGCCATACAGTGCAAGTGAATGGCGGGAGCACAAATTACGGTTTCTACTTTTTTTGCACTAGGAACTTGATTAGCAACAGCTTTGATAAATTTGAGTGACTGGACACAGTTTTTGTTCATTTTCCAGTTTCCAGCGATAATAGGAATTCTTGACATAAGTTTACACCTCTTAATTTAGTTATTGGTTTGAGTATTTGATTTGCAAAGAACGCTTTGCCGAGCTTATTGATCGGTTAAAGATGTTAATCCCGGGAGTTCTTTACCTTCTAGCAGCTCCATTGAGGCGCCGCCACCAGTTGAAATCCATGAGAATTTATCAGCGCGTCCAAGGTTGATAGCTGCAGCTGCGGAGTCACCGCCACCGATGATTGAAATTGCCCCAGCTTGAGCAGCAATTGCGTCCATGACGCCAATTGTTCCAGCTTGGAAATCATCGTTTTCAAAAACTCCCATTGGGCCGTTCCAGATTACGGTTTTGGCGCCTTTGATTTGTGCTTCAAATTTTGCGATTGATTTTGGACCAATGTCAAGCCCTAAATAGCCAGCGGAGACAGCTTCGCTTTGGGTGTTTTTGACATCAGTATAGTTAGCAAAGGCGTTTGCTTCTTTTGAATCAACTGGCAAGATTAATTTGTCGCCAGCTTTTTCCATTAGTTCGCGGGCTAAAGCTAGTTTATCGTCTTCGCATAGGGAGCTACCGATTTCTAAGCCTTGGGCTTTGTAGAATGTATAGGTCATGCCGCCACCGATGATGACTTTATCAGCTTTGTTAAGTAAGTTTTCGATGACACCGATTTTATCAGATACTTTTGAGCCACCTAAAATTGCGACAAATGGACGTTCTGGGGCGTCAACGGCATTTTTGATGAATTTAATTTCGTTTTCAAGGAGGAAGCCGGCAACAGCATTTTCGACATTTGCCGAAATGCCGACATTAGAAGCGTGGGCACGGTGGGCGGTTCCAAAGGCATCGTTAACAAAAATTCCATCGCCAAGTTTTGCCCAGTAAGCGCCTAGTTCGGCGTCATTTTTTGATTCTTTTTTACCGTCAAGATCTTCAAAACGTGTGTTTTCAACTAGTAAAACCTCGCCATTGGTCAAAGCGTTAATTGCTTTTTCTAGTTTTTCACCGCGAGTTACGCCTGGGAAGTGGACTGTTTTGCCAAGCTTTTCTCCCAAAGCGGCTGCGACTGGTGCTAAGGATTTGCCAGCTTTATCAGCTTCTTCTTTAACGCGTCCTAGATGCGAAAATAAAATTGCTTTGCCACCTTGTTCTAGGATGTAATTAATCGTTGGAAGCGCTGCTGTAATTCGGTTATCATTGGTAATTACTTCATCTTTGATTGGTACGTTAAAGTCGACGCGTACCAACACCTTTTTTCCTTGCAAAGCTATATCTTTGATTGTCTTTTTTCTCATTTACAATAACCTCCAATATCTTATAAGAACTAAAGTACTATCTACCCCGCCAAACTCATCACAAATTTCAGCTTCAAGCTAGTTTTTCTTGACAAGGTATTACTATTGTACTCCTTTTTGGCCTAAATTTCAAACACAAATCAACATATTTTGATAAATAGCATACGTTTTCATCATGAATTACGCTAAATTTGGTGGAAGGTAATTGCTGGTTGTCGTTATGTTGAGGTTAATTTTTATGGTAAGACCACTTCAAAGTCGTATTTTTGGCTTAAGAAGACAAATTCGCTATATTCCATCACTTCATCTTTTTGCGTGTAAAGTCGGCGATTGATTCTTAAGGCCAGACTATTTTGCGCCTGTTGTAACAAATCAGCTTGAGTGTCGTTTAAAATAATCGGTCTAATTACTTGCTCTGAGTGGGCAAGTAGGTGTTGGTAATGCTTGGTGTACACTTCGTGCATTGAATATTCACGAATTAGTTGCTCGGTTAAATTTGGACACATGCGTTTACTTAAGTAGATAGATTCTAAAACTTGCGGTTCTTGATTCAAATAGCGGATGCGCCGGATTTTGTACACGCTTTCCGACCGGTCGTCTGGCTTTAAATTTAACTTCTTGCGGATCCATTTACTTACGGGAATTTCGATAAACGATAATAACCTGTTTGTTACTGCTGAGCCGTTTTTCTTTGACACCGCGCTCAAGCTTTCCAGATTTTGATATCGCGATACCGGTTTTTTGCTAGCGATAATCGTGCCTTTTCCTTGATGTCTAACGAGTAATCCTTCTGTTACTAAACTCGCAATTGCTTTATTTACGGTCATGCGGCTAATGTTTTGTTGCTCACAAAGATCACGCTCAGACATTAAATAGTCGCCTTCGAGCAAATCCTCAACTTCGATAGCTTCGCGGATAATATTTGCTAGTTGAATGTAAAGCGGTATATTTAGTTCTTTATCAACTAATCGCATAAAAAGCCCCCCTTTTTAACACTGCCGCCTGAAAATTAAATGCCGTTGTTGCTAATTACCTCGCGCATCCAAAAGCTACTTTTCTTTGGCGTTCGTTTTTGCGTTTTCAAATCAACCCGGTAAAACCCATAACGATTACGATAACCGTTTAACCATGACCAACAATCAACAAATGTCCAAAGCTGATAACCAAAACAATTGCTCCCTTCGGCAATTCCTTGATGCAAAGCTTGCAGATGATTGCTAATAAAGGCGATGCGATAATCATCTACAATTATGCCATCCGCATTTGCAAATCGCAACTCATCAGCAACGCCCATCCCATTTTCGGACACAAACCAAGGAATATTATCATACTCATCGCGAATCATTATCGCAACATCATACAGTGCCTCGGGATAAATTTCCCAACCACGATAAACATTCATCACCTTATCAGGCCAGTCATAATGTGAATAAATCTGACTAGGTTTTGTTGCTGGGATTTGCGGGTCTAAGCAAGCTTGCACGCGTCGTGGTTGATAATAATTTAACCCAATAAAATCAACGGTGTTATTGGCGATTAAGGCAGCGTCACCGCTTGCAACGGTTGGTAATAAATCATGTGTGCGTAAAAGCTCAACGAGCGCTTGCGGAAACTTTCCTTTGATAACTGGGTCGAGAAAACTTTTTGAATTTAGTAAATCGGCGGATAATTTGGCTTTTAAATCAGCAGGATTAGCGCTTTTAGGGTAGGCGGGTGAAATGTTTAAAATAATCCCAATTTCACCATCAATTTGTAGTTTTTTTAATTCGTTGGTCGCCATTACATGAGCCATTAAAGTATGATAGCCGACTTGAACCGCTTTTTTGAAGTCGTGAATTGCTGGGTAATGGTGCCCAAATAGGTAGCCACATTCAATGTGAACTAAAGGTTCGTTAAAAGTTGACCATTTTTTGACGATATCACCAAATAGTTCAAAACAAGTTTTAGCATAAGTTGCAAAGGCGACAACCGATTCACGGACTTCAAAGCCACCAAGTTCCATGAGCCACCAAGGCATATCAAAATGGAATAGGTTGATGATTGGTTCAATGCCTTTGTTAAGCAACTCGTTGAAATAGTCGCGATAATAATCGACAGCTTTTTGGTTGATATTTTTGCCATCTGGAAGTAATCTTGTCCAGGAAATTGAGGTTCGGTAAGAGTTAAGATTCATGTCTTGCATTAGTTTGATGTCTTCTTTGTACTGGTAATACACGTTTGAGGTAATTTGTGGTCCTTGCCCGTCGGTAAATTTTTCAGGATTTAGCTCAAACCATTTGTCCCAAGTTGATGGTGATTTACCATCGATATTTGCTGCGCCTTCTGTTTGTGGTGCAGAGGCTGCTGCTCCCCATAAAAAACCATCTGGAAATTTTTTCATTCTATTTGCTCCTCTAATTTAAAAAGTTGATCAGCTCAACCAGCTTGCTGGTCTATACCAATTATAACGGTTTCAGGCACAAAAAGCAAGCCTTTTTTGGAAATAAAAAAGATTTTTAGCCGCTGGCTCGGTCGGTTTAAAAATCTTTTACTGATCTTATAAAACATAAGTTTTGATTGCGTGGGCAACGCCGTCTTCGTCATTTGATTTAGTAATAACATCACAAATTTCCTTAACTTCGGCCTCAGCATTAGCCATCGCAATTGAAAGTCCAGCAATTTCTAGCATTGGCAGATCGTTAAAATTATCACCAATTGCGACAGTATCTTCAAGGGGAATGTTGTAGTAGTTAGCTACTTGTGTTAGTCCAGTGGCTTTATGCCCGTCAAAAGCCATGATTTCCACATTAGTCGGGTAAGAAGAAGTAACTGTTATTTTGGTAAATGTCGCTAAAAATTCGCGAAGCGCTTGTTTTTTTTCGGTTTCAACGGTAAGGGCAAATAATTTGAAAATTTCAATGTCAGGAGCCGTTGCTAGCTCGCTAAATGAGTTGATGATGATGGCAGGGTTATTTTGTTCATAGGCGAGGTTGTTGGCAATTGCTAGCTGATTTTCTTTGGCCTTGGCTTCGTTTGCTAAAATTGCTTGTTCTGCTAGTGTTAAGTAGTTACTTTTGGCAAAAATGCCTTTGCTAGTGTAAACTTTAAACGGATAGAGGTTTTGGTCGAGCCAGTTAAAAATTGAAGCAACAATCGGCTTAGCCATCGCCACTTGGTGAATTATTTTTCCATCAACCCAAGTTGCAGCGCCGTTACTTCCTGAAATTGGTAAGTTGGCAAGGTTATTGGCTTTTAAAAATGAGGTTAGGGCATCATGGGCACGTCCTGAGCAAATCATGACGATATGACCGGCTTCCTTGGCCTTAGCTATTGCGTCAATTGTTGCGGGGGTTACTTTTTTATCGGTTGTTAAAACTGTTCCATCCATGTCAAGGGCAATTAATTTCATCAAGGGTTCACCACCATTATTTTATCTAGTTAAATTCTTAGGCATCAGCGATAAGGAGCAACTAGTTAGTAATATTTTACCATAAATTGGCAAAAATTTAAATAACTTTAGTCAGATTTGTTACGATTTATCTGGTGTGTTAATTGTTACCGAAAAATGTTATTGTAAGAATATTTGTTTATTTTAGTTACAATTACCTAAAAATAGTAGGAGCATTCGCCGGTAAAAACCTGTATAATGTGTGTAACAGTTTAACAGCTGTTAAAAATAGTGGGGCTCTAGATTTTGCGTTTTCAACAAGGAAGTCGCCCTGAAATTATATGAGGTGAGGTTTTATGAAAAAAAGTTTATTGGCATTGTTTGTGCTCTTTGGTTTGTTTTTGCTGTCGGCGTGTGGTGATGCTGAGGCTGGCGATGATTCGCAAGGAACACCAAATGTCACTACCCCAAATGTCGCAGTCGATGAGCCTGATACTGCAGGTGAAGGCGAGCTTGACGCTGGTTTGGATGAGGTTGTAACGATTATTGATTTTGAAGGTGAAGCAATTGAGGTTGGGATTAATCCGCGGGTTGTTGCCGTTTATGATTTTGGGATTCTTGACATTTTATACAACATTGGCTTTGAGCGAACAGGGATTGAAACGTTGATTATTCCAAATAGCACCGGCGGTTTACCAGCATCGCTTTCTTATTTTGAGGATGCTGATTTTGTCCATAATGGCGGAACGTTGTTTTATGTTGATCGTGATGTGTTAGATTTAATCCAACCAGAATTGGTAATTTTAGGTGCACGGGCGTTTGGGATGAATGCTGCTGGTGAGCGTTTAAATGATGATGATCGTGATGCTTTTCGCGATGAGACGCTAGCGCGTTATGATAATACGGCTTGGATTCGCTTAGGTCCTGGGCGCGAAGTCAATTTAGTTGAGGATATGGTAACAAGTGCTAACGCTTTGGCTTTGATTTTCCCTGATTTAGCGGCTGATATTATGGCTGAACTTGAGGCAATTATCGCTGGGATTGAGGGAGTTTATGAGTTAGCAAGTGCTTCAGATTCAACAGCAATTTTTACGATGATGATGGATGCGACTAGTTTGTCAGTTTTTAATCCTGGAAGCCGTTTTAATATGTTGTATGAAGAATTTGGCTTTAGACCAGCTGATCCTGAGGCGTCATTAGATTTTACCGATCAACATGGATTTGATGTGCGTGCTGAATATTTATTATCAATTGATCCTGATATTATTTTTGTTCTTGACCGTAGCAATAATATGATTGGTCCAGGCGCTGCGTTTGAAAATATTACCGCTGATCCGATTGTTGCCCAAACCTCGGCTGCTCAAAACGGGAATATTATTGCCCTTGATCCGACTTCTTGGTATACAATTACTGGTGGTTTCGGAGCGGCGCGTCAAATGATTGCTGATTTAATGAATTATCTTGAGCAATAAGCATTGGTTAACTAACTGATCAATGAAATTAATGAATTTCCGAATGTTAGCTTTAAAAACATTCGGAATTTTTTATAATTAGTGGCGGCAATTATTAAGGAGTTCTGGTAATTACGTCAAAATGCGCAAGTGTAGGCGCTTCGCTTTTGGTCGAATTTNCCATCATGGGAGCGGTTGATTGACTAATTTAGCAAAAAAATCAACAATTAAGCATTTTAAATGCTGCAAAGGTATTAACATTAACAACAATTCGTGATAAAATAAAGGTGCTATTAAAAAATTTGCCGATATTAGACGAATTTTAATCTTAACTAAAGTAGGCTGTGCATAATATGACAAAACAAACAAGTATCATTAAACAACATTGGAAACGCCTCCTCATGATCACCCTGTTTATCCTCCTTTTTGTTCTCTCACTTTTTATTGGTGCCCTTGACGGGGTCACGTTACCCGCTTTAATTGCTGGTGATGAAGTTGCCCGACTGGTATTTTTTCATAGTCGCGTGCCACGAACGATGGCGATTATCTTATCCGCGGCCGGTCTTTCGGTTGCTGGTTTAATCATGCAAGCAGTTAGTAGAAATAAATTTATGTCACCAACAACAGCTGGGACAACTGATGCTGCTGCTTTAGGGTTGTTATTTTCCTTTATTTTTTTAAGTGAACAATCAAGCCTTGCCCAAACCGTTTTTTCTTTTATCTTTGCTTTAACGTCAACAGCAATTTTCACCATGATTATCAGTCGGTTAAAGATTCGGGAAGTCGTTTACATTCCGCTACTTGGCATGATGTATGGTGGGATGATTTCTGCTTTAACAACCGCGATTGCCTTTCGGTTTGAAGCGATGCAAGTTGTCAATATGTTTAATCTGGGGAGTTTTGCTAGGCTTGGCGATTTTCGCATGATTTATATTGTAATTTTTCCGCTGATTTTATCGGTAATGTTTGCGACAAAATTTAGTATTATCGGCCTTGGCGAAGATTTTGCGAAAAATCTGGGAATCAAGTACAACCAGGTAGTGATGATGGGGCTTGTTATCGTCGCATTGATTAGCGCTACCACTTTTGTTGCTGTTGGCCCGCTACCGTTTATCGGTTTAATTATTCCGAACATGGCAACGTCGTTTTATGGCGATAATTTGAAGAAGTCTATTTATGATTTGATGTTATTTGGCGCGGTTTTTGTTTTAATTTGTGATATTGTTAGTCGCATTGTGATTTTCCCTTTCGAAATGAACGTTAGTTTAACAATTAGCATCGCCGGTGGCGTGATTTTTATGATTTATTTGATAAGGGGGATGTCTGGTGGCAGCAATACACGAACACGAAAAAATTAACACGCCAAACTTATCAAGGGGCGCCTCACGAGAAAAATTAACTAAAATTAAAAACGCTCAGCGAAGAAATGTGATCTTAGTTTTTAGTCTGATGCTGATTTTGCTGGGCCTGGGAATTTTCTTGTACATTATGTCAAGAACTCATATTAAAGCTTGGCGCCTTGGCGTGCCCATGACTGCAACCGCCTTTGAGAGCATCCTCAGTCGCAGCGTTCCAGCAATTGTTGGGATGGTCGGTTCCGCATTTTTAATTGCGCTGGTTAGTTTAAGTTTTCAAACGATTACCGAAAGTAAAATTTTAACCCCGTCAATGATTGGTTTTGACGCAATTTTCATGGGGACACAAACTTTAATCGTGTTTATTTTCGGCACAACTACACAACTGTTTATCAACCCCTTTATTAATTATTTGATTTCGGCGGGGGCAATGGTGGTGATTTCATTTTTAATGTATCGCTCGGTGCTGCGAAAAAGCAAGAATAACACCGTTTTCTTGTTGATGTTTGGTCTGGTTTTGTCGGGGTTAATTAGTAATGGCGCCCGTTATTTGCAAACAATTATGACCGTTTACGAGTTTAATCACGTGCAGGCAGCGATTAATGTAACTGTTAACAATATGAATACCACGATTATTTATTTAGTTGTGCCACTAATGGCACTGTTATCGATTGTGATTGTTTGGCGACATCGAATTTATAACGTGATGACGCTTGGCGCTAAGCAAGCTCGGGGGCTTGGCGTGGATTACGAACGGGAGTTGCATTTGAATTTGATTTTAATTGCGATTGGGATGAGCTTAGCAACCGCTTTGATTGGTTCTTTAACCTTCTTAGGCTTACTAGCTGTTAACTTTGCAAGAATGATCTTAAAGACGCATCGCCATTTAGAGTTATTTTTAGCTTCCGGACTTGTTGCTGCTTTAGCATTGTTGCTCGGACAAACAACCGTTGAGCTACTTGAAGGGGCAGTCCCTGTAACAGTAATCATTAATTTAGTCGGTTGTTCATATATCTTTTACTACATTATAAAAGATAACAAAATTTAATTTGAGGTGAGGACTCATGATCGAGGTAAAAAATGTTAGCCAAGCTTATAATAAGCGGTCATCTAAAAAAACATTGGCGGATATCAATCTGGTAGTAAAAGAAAAAATGATTACGGCGCTAGTTGGAGCCAACGGGGCGGGCAAGTCGACGCTACTTAGTGTAATGACAAACATCTTGCCAGCGCTCTCAGGAGAAGTGTTGCTAGATGGCGTGGATATTCGGAAAATGAAGGCTAGCGATTTGTCAAAACAGGTGGCCTTCCTTCGTCAAAGTCAGCAATTAAATGTCAGAATTACGGTTAACGATTTAGTCGAATACGGGCGCTTTCCACACTGCGGTGGGCGTTTACAAGAAGTTGATAATGAAAAAGTTGACGAGGCGTTAGGTTATATGAATTTGTCACAGCTTCGGCATCGTTATTTAGAAGAGCTATCTGGAGGTCAGCGCCAACGGGCTTTTATCGCGATGATTTTAGCGCAAGATACGCCGTACATTTTTCTTGATGAGCCACTGAATAACCTTGATATTAAATACTCCGTTGAGATGATGAAGATTATTAAAAAGATGGTTGATGAATTAGATAAAACTGTGATTGTGGTGCTACATGATATTAATTTTGCGGCCGCTTATGCGCATCACATTGTGGCGATGAAAGATGGAATGATTCATCAAGCGGGTACTCCTGATGAAATTATTACTAAGGAAGTTCTTGATCCGGTTTTTGATCATGATTTTAACATTAGCACCCAAAACGGCAAAAGCGTTTGCCTGTATTTTGACAAAGATGACTGCGATGGCAATTGCGCAAATATTTTATGTGAGTTAAACCAGTAAAAATGAGCGAACCAAGTGTTAAAAAGACTTACAAAAAAAACCAAACAACGAAAAAATTGATGATTAATGGTATACGCCCAATGCAGTAGACACTGGGAAAAAAAAGTTTTCCAAACTACTTACTGGGCGTATCCCATTATGGAGCTAAAAAATCCATCATTTAACGTAACAGTTCAGCCCTAAGCAAAAGAAAAAAGAGAAAAAAGTCAAATAGGGATTGAAAAAAAAGAAAAATGTGTTAAAATAAGAATAAAGCGAATGGGGGTAAGA
>JGI990J12352_1000219_pt1 | contig 13483 bp, 17 predicted proteins | sample Intmic4MA4BA4MSA_FD_12352 | JGI IMG/M metagenome (IMG submission 12352) | reverse complement strand
TCTATTTATCAAAATATTTTCAGTAAATTTCGCCGATTCAGCGATTTTTTTATTTGAAATTAGAAAAAACTGCCCACAAACCTTAGGTTTGTCAACAGTCTGAATCACCTGTTGGTGATTTTTTTGGCGAAATATACGATATTATGATATTTTAGATTAAATGAAATTAAAAATTCAAATGAAACGTGGTGTAAATCTTGAATTTATCTGCTTTTGCAAGGAAACGAAAAAGGGTGTTTTTATAATAATTTCACTGGTCGTTGGAAAGAAAAAAACGTCATCACGACCAATGGTCACAAGTACATTCTTCGCAGTCAATTTCTCACTGGTTACCAAAATAACGCCTTTATCAATCCGAATAGCCACGTTTTTCTATTTCTTATGGATTAATACCACTTTCAAATCGAGATTTTTCTTAAATAATTCATAAGCCGAGTAAATCCCTGTGGAACTAGCACTGACGATAATTAAATCATAATTTGGATTGATAATTTTCGCCTACCAAACGACTAAGAGTAAACAGATGGTTTTAAAATCCCGATATACGGTAAGTTGCGGTACTTCTCATTATAATCTAACCCAAATCCAACCACAAATAACTTCGGAATCGAGAAACCAACATACTTCGCTGCCACTGGTGCTACACGTGCTTCTGGCTTATCGAGTAACGTCACCATTTCCACTGAAGTCGCTCCACGAGACACGAGCAACTCGATAACTTTCTCAAGCGTTCGTCCTGTGTCAACAATATCCTCAGCGATAATAACATGACGACCACGCACCGATGAATCCAAATCTTTTACAATGCGAACATCACCAGTTGATTCCGCTCCGTCATAACTCGAAACATCCATAAAATCAATCTGTAACTCGATATCAAGTGTCTTCATCAACTCCGCCATAAACATCGTCGAACCTTTTAACAAACACACTAAAATCGGGTTCTTCCCGTCATAATCAGCTTTTAATTCCGTTGCCAACTCGGTTGTCCGCGCCTCAATTTCTTCTCGTTTTAGTAAAATTTTTTCAATATTATTATGCATTGTAATATCTCCTTATTTTTTTGTTAATTCCCGATAAACAGTCGTAGCAATTAATTTTGCCCCCACAATATTTGTATGAACCCCATCATCACCGAACCCTTCGGGAAAATCTTTTGTTTTTTTATTGACCTCTATGACCGAGATATGCAGCTTTTTTCCTAGTACGCATACAGCATCAGCCATCAAGTCGACATTTTCGGCGATAATCGTGGATTCTCCAGTCACATCAGGGTACACAGTGGGCGGAGTTGCCATGTAAACTCGTGGTTTTGAACCTAACTTGCGATAATGGTTAATCATTGTTTCGTAGTCGGTCAAATATTCCTCAATCGTTGTGAAATTATGCGGTTTTGCATCATTTGAACCCAACATAATCACCACAATATCTGGTTCAAATATCGTACTCAATTTGAAATTTTCGTTATTCCAGTACGGTGCATCACCTGACCTCATCATCGTATGACCATTCATACCAAAATTTCCTACGACATAATCATCACCTAAAAGTTCATTCAAGACAGCCGGGTAACAATTAACTTCCCGATCATCAACGAGATACCCCCACGTTAAACTATCACCAACACAAGCAATTTTAATCATACATAAGACCTCCAATGACTACCAAAATAGTATAGCACATTTTGTCATTTTTTGAAAGTTAAAAAGGCGACTTGGGAAAATCGCCCTTATTCTAGTAATTATTAATCTTTTTAAAGTTTCACTAATCGACTAATCATTACCAGCAGATTACATGCTGATTGAAAATTTTTCTTTTGTTGAAACAAGGTTGTGCAAAAACCAGACAAATGTGGTATACTTAATTAGAATGCGCAGATAGTTGAAGCGCATGGATTGGAGAGATATTTATGGCATTACCAAAAGTAGCAGTCGTCGGACGTCCAAATGTCGGAAAATCAACAATTTTCAACCGGATTATCGGCGAGCGTCTATCAATCGTTGAAGATGAACCAGGAATCACACGTGATCGGATTTATGGTCGTGGCGAATGGTTAACACGTGAATTTAACGTAATTGACACGGGTGGAATCGAACTCGGCGATGAACCGTTTTTAAGTGAAATCAAACATCAAGCTGAAATCGCCATTGAAGAAGCAGATGTTATCGTATTTGTCACAAACGCCCGTGATGGACTCATGCAAGCCGACGAAGTCGTAGCAAGCATGCTTTATAAATCAGAAAAACCGATTGTTTTAGTAGTTAACAAAGTAGATGACGTGAATTTCCGTGACGAAATTTACGATTTTTACGCACTAGGATTAGGAGAACCAATCCCAGTATCAGCCGTACATGGAATTGGTTTTGGTGATATGTTAGACTTAATTATTGCAAAATTACCAATTACAAAGACAGATGACTACGGCGAAGATGTCATTAAATTCTCTTTGATTGGTCGACCAAATGTCGGAAAATCTTCCTTAACAAACGCGTTATTAAATGATACTAGAACAATCGTAAGTGATATTGCTGGGACAACCCGTGATGCAATTGATTCACCATTCAAAAAAGACGGCAAAGATTACGTCGTAATCGACACAGCAGGAATGAGAAAACGCGGAAAAGTTTACGAATCAACCGAAAAATACAGCGTATTGCGCGCAATGTCAGCAATTGATCGCAGTGATATTTGTCTTATCCTAATCGACGCTGAAGAAGGACTGATTGAACAAGACAAGCGCGTGGCTGGACTAGCCCATGAATCTGGACGAGGCGTTGTGATCGTCGTCAACAAGTGGGATGCTGTCGAAAAAGATGATGCGACAATGCGTAAATGGGAACAATTAATCCGCACCGACATGGCATTCCTTGACTATGCACCGATTGTATTCCTATCAGCACTTACAAAAAAACGAATCCACACCCTATTCGAGCCGTTAGACTTAGTATACGAAAACCACAACAAACGCGTTTCAACCCACCTCCTCAACGACATAATCATGGATGCTGTCGCAATGAACCCAACCCCGACCCACAAAGCTGGTCGTCTACGCATTTACTATGCAACACAGGTTAAAGCAGGACCACCAACTTTCGTTATCTTCGTAAACGATACCGAATTGCTCCACTTCTCATATAAACGATACCTTGAAAATTCTCTCCGTAAAGCGTTTGGTTTTGAAGGAACGCCAGTACATATAATCGCGAGGAAAAGGGATTAATCAACCATTATGAAATTACGGATTTTAAGTCGACATTTATTCTGACCTATGATATACTTAATGACAGGAATTAATCACATGGTAAAGAGGGTGTTGTTTATGAAAGATGTTTTTTCAAATATTGATACAAAATTAGAAAATGTAATTAATAACGCAGATCGAATTGTCACAATCCAAGCCAAGAAATTTAACAACTCGGTGAATATGCAAAAAGAGAATTTGCAAAACTATGCCGATTTATTGAAAGAATCGGTTCAAAAAAAGCAAACACAAAAAGAACTCTATGCTAAAAAAGACGGCTATTATAGTGGTGGGCTGGCAATGTTTGTTGTCGGGTTCGTATTATTGCAACTGGCTGTATTAGCGATGTTAGTTATGTTAATCCTCAGTAATATCCCAGGCGTTGGGGTTGTTTTCACCACGATTATTCAATATATTTTGTTCCCAGCCTCTGCAATTTTCATAATCTTAATGATTGCTGGTCGTTTTATGACTGCTAGGGTTAAGCGCTATAAAAAATATTTGCAAACAATTGGCGACAAGTTACAACAAGAAATTAGTAATTTAGCACGTGCGGTCAATAAGAGTGAAAATTCTACCCGTCGTGAAATTCAGTCGATGATTACCGCTAGTTGGTTTAAAGAAGCACGCTTAACGGACGATGGTCAGATTTTAATTGTTAATTTAGCCACTTTTGAAGAATATCAAGATCAGATGCAGCAAGCTCGTGAAGATGAACACATTCTAGCGTTAAGAAAGCAACAACAAGATGCGATGTCAACCAACACCCGTACAACAGTTCAAACAGGGGCAAGATTCATCGCTGAAGTTGGAGCATATCAAATTAAAATAACCAATCCGACGATGAGTGGCAAGTTATCACGGTTGGAACGGACTTTGAAAAAGATTTTTAGTCATATTGAAAATCACCCAGAAGTCATACCACAATTGCGTAAAATGGTTGATTATTATTTACCGACAACGATGAAGTTGTTAAATGCCTATGTGCAACTTAGTAAACAAGAAATCCAAGGATCAAATATTATTGCAACCAAAACCGAAATCGAAGATTCACTTGATACACTACTCGTTGCATATGAGCGACAGCTAGACGATTTATTCGCTGATGTAGCGCTAGATATTGAAACTGATATTTCGGTACTAAATACAATGCTAGTACAAGATGGACTGGTTGACAGTGAATTAGACAAGATACGAGGGAGCGAATAATAATGGCTGAAAAAGATTTGGAAGTTTTAGTAGATAGCAAAACACCAACTTTAACATTAGATCCATTTGCGAGTGACAAAGATGCACCAATCACCGAGTTAGTAATCGAAAGTCCAGAACCAGTTGCGAGCGAAGTAATTATCGCTGACACGCAATTAACACCAGAAGAACAACAGATGGTTGATAGTTTCGTAACGCAAATTGACTTGTCTAATTCAAACATGATTTTACAATATGGGGCTGGTGTTCAGAAGAAAATGGCTGATTTTTCGGAAAATACTTTAGCAAGTGTTAAAACAAAAGATCTTGGCGAAGTTGGACAACTTCTAACAGGAGTTGTAGCAGAATTAAAGAATTTTGACGAAGAAGAGTCAAAAGGATTGTTTGGTAAAATCAAAAAACAGGCAAACAAAATGACGCTCATGCGCGCAAAATACGATAAAGCTGAAGTCAACATTAATCGTATTGGTGGCATGATGGAAAATCATCAAGTAACGTTAATGAAAGACATCGCAATGCTGGATAAGATGTACGAACTAAATCTCAATTATTTCAAAGAATTATCAATGTACATTCTGGCTGGTAAGCAAAAATTAGCTGATGTAAAAGCCAACGAACTAGCAACAGCAATGAAATTAGCACAAGAAACAAGTCGACCAGAAGATGCACAAGCAGCACGTGATTTGGACGGATTATGCAACCGTTTTGAGCAGAAAATTCATGATTTAGAACTTACCAGAACAATTGCTATGCAAACTGCCCCACAAATTCGCTTAATTCAAAGTAATAATACCGTTCTAGTAGAAAAAATCCAATCAACATTATTAAATACAATCCCGCTTTGGAAAAGTCAAATGGTGTTAGCACTGGGAGTCGAAAATTCAATCCAAGCGGCAACCGCTCAACGTCAAGTTACTGACATGACGAACGAGTTATTGAAAAAGAATGCAGTAACATTAAAACAAGCAACCATCGAAACCGCTAAAGAAGCGGAACGTGGGGTTGTCGATATGGAAACCCTCAAAATCACAAATGAGTCATTAATCTCAACCCTCGACGAAGTGTTGAAAATTCAGCAAGAAGGGCGTGTTAAACGCCAAGAAGCCGAAATCGAAATGCGTAAAATTGAAAGTGAGCTCAAGGGGAAATTATTGGCGATTAATGAGTAGATTTCCAATCAACCAAAGGATTCAAGATGGAAGTTATTAAAAGTATCGACATTATGTTTAAAGCTATTAAAAAGAAAAACAAATCAAATTGTGGCGATTAGCAAATAATTGCTGCAATTTTTTTCATCGTTGATGATTTAGCAAAATATATGGTATACTTGACGAGGAGTGTGTTAATATATGAATATCGCAAACAATATTCGCAAAATCAAAGCAGAAATTCCCGATAATGTGACGATTATTGGGGTAACTAAATATGTCGATGTAACTGTTGCTGAGGAACTTTGCCAAAACGGGATTATGAATTTAGGTGAAAATCGAGTTGATGTTTTGGTCGAAAAGTATAATTCGATTAAAACGAAACCCGTTTGGCATTTTATCGGGACATTGCAGACGCGGAAAGTTAAGGATGTCATTGATAAGATTGATTATTTGCATTCGTTGGATCGCTTATCGTTAGCGGATGAGATTCAGAAACGGTCAGATAAGCGGGTCAAGTGTTTTGTGCAGGTTAATGTGACAGGCGAAAATAGTAAACACGGGTTGCCGCCTGATAAGGTAATGGACTTTATTTCCCAACTTGCTGATCATGACAAGATTGAAATCGTCGGATTAATGACAATGGCACCAGACACGGATGATGATTTAATTATTAAAAGCTGTTTTGCTAGTTTAAAGAGGTTACAAAAAAAGGTTCAAGAAAAGGTACTAAAACAGGCACCATGTACAGAATTGTCGATGGGCATGACCAATGATTACAAGATTGCTATCTGCGAAGGTGCGACATTCGTGCGGTTGGGGCGTTGTCTAATCAAATGAATTCACTTTTAAGAGATGATTTTGTTTATACTAATTATAGGGATTATAGCGAGCATTTTTCCACCATTTGCTCCCTAAAATCTTTTAGTAGGATTGATTTTAACAACAGTCAGTGTTATAATTTTGAAGTGTCAGCAATTAAGGATTAGGACGTGGGTTTGTGATGGCAAATTGCAATAAAATCTTTTAGCTATACATAATACAAGTAGGCTTGGAATCTAAATTATCCTACATTTTTAAGGGGGGAAATAGATTTTTCCGTTCTAAAATGTTGTCGCTATAGCATTTGGAATGGTTTTCAAATAGAAGTTTTTGATAATACCGAGAAAAAGGAGAGATTTTAAAATGAAACAAACAAGAGAACAACAATTAATGGAATTATTACAACAATCTACGACAAATACTACTGCACATTCATTGGTCGAAGCAAGCATAACAGGTGTTTCTGGAAAATGGTCATTCTTTTTATTTGGGATTGTTGGTGCATTGTTTGCTGGAAGTCAGCATGATGAATCAGGATTTGCAATGATTGATAATGGCAAAATTTACTTTTACAAAATTACTGGCTTAGGGAAACGGCAAGAAATCGAAGGTCGTCGAGAAGTTATATTTGACCGAATTGAACGCATAAGCAGAATTAAAGGTAATTGGCTTTCACCTAGCGCATTAAATATTAGATGGCGAAATAATGATGATAAGGCAGTTGAACTAGCTCTAGGCGGACTTTCTAATAAAAGACAAGTTCCGAATCGAATAGCACATCTTGATGAAATGGAGAAACTCCTTTTAGCCAATAATTTTGAGATTAAACCAGATAAAACAGTGAGAATTATACTTATTTGCGCACTCGTTGCATTAGTTTTACTAGCTTTTGCATTGTTTGCTTTTTATATGTATACGGCTAGCTAAAATTATTATTAATTAAACTACTATACTTTGAACAGTTCAATATGCGCTATAAGTAGGAACACCCGAAAACTGCCCAAATGGCACTAAAATTTTTTACGTGTGCAAGGATATGCGTTATATTTTCATATCAGAATTTATTAAGATAGTTCGCCACATTATTTTTATAAGACAAAAAGGGATTAATCAAGTGCTTTTGGAACTGATTTAATCCCTTTTTGCATTTCCGATAAATCTTTAAAGTATTTAAAAATATCTGTTAACTATCTTAAAACCAATTGCGATAATGACGATGATGAAAATGGCATATTTTTAAAAAAGAAAATCATTCAATGTCAAGATGAAAACCTTGAAACAGTAGCTGAAAATCTAATTTCAAAGGGTTGCAACAAAAAAGAATTTAATGGTTCTTGCTTGATTGTTCAAAGCTGTTCATCTTATAAATTCAACTGCAAATACCTATCCTAAAACGTCATAAAAAAAGTGTTTTGAAAAGTTCGCTCCAATATATCCATCAATTACGTCGAACCAGCCACCAAAAAGACGATGTCTGTTTTTTTTCGGGTAATTGATAAATCTTTCTGCTTGATGGAAGTAGAAAGCTAATCAATACTGAGATACAAAATCTACAAGCTGGTCAATGATAAAACTATTTTTTCAAAACTACGAGAAATGCCAAATAAAGTAAACAAACAACCTTTTATCTCAAAGTAAGAGAACATATGTAAGTGATTAAAAACTGGGTATAGGGTCACAGAAAAAATCTTTGATAGTTCTTGCTTGAATGAAATATATTTCCCTAAACCCTAGTTCATTAATAATTGGGAATCTAGCTTATTAATATTCTTTTACATCTATTTGGATTTGGGCTTGAATTTTGAGATTTTGATGATGTGGCTGTTGATGTATGTTGGAATAAAATACTTTCATCAAAGATAGCGTCTGACTTTATCCATGTACAGCAGATATTCCTGTCCAAATTGTTCTATACACCATCTTTCTTCTGATAAAATAACCCAATGTGCTGAAATTTGAAAAACGAGTATATTCCCTATTAGTATAAACGACTGTACCAATAAAGAAATTCCTATAAAACAGAAAAAATAAGCTACATACATCGGGTTGCGTGATAAGCGATAAAGTCCAACTTGATTTATACCGTTATTTGATGGTTTTGAAAAGCTTATGATTGAAAGAATTAACAATGCCAATCCTATGATATAAATTGCTATACCTGTATAGAGCAGAAAAGATTTGTTTGTTAGAGTTTCAAGAAATGGCATAGTAGCAAAAATGGCAATAGTTGATAGTTGATAAATTCCTAATGCCATTTTTTCTAATCCAATCATTGATGGAAAATGTTGAGCACGTTTCACAGCATCTGTGCTTAATTTAGTTAAAAGTACATACCTTATCAGCAATATAGGTATGAGTAATAAAAAACTGTTAATTTTAATCCACTCCTATTAATATATCTTGCTTATCAATAAAAATTTAGCTTATAGCCTGCAAAGCTATTTTCTTTTTTTCGACAACATGTTCCCAATAACAATACCTATAACAAAAATTGGATAAACAATAAATACTGAACGAATACCGTCCCAATAAGCATTAGGATGTAATTCCAAAAAAAGTCCGTTGAACCAAGTGGAAATCAACATAATTCCAACACAAACTAAAAAATGGAGAAGAAACACAATAGTCATGGACAACTTTTTAACTTTAAAAACTTCTAAACTTAACACAGATAATGCAACAATAATCAATCGACTTAATAAATGCTCATGCGAAGTAGAGCCGTTACTAATCAATGAAATTATAATATCCAAAATTGTTGCAAACGTGAACGCTTCACAAATCAGCTGAATTTTATTTCGATAAATAATCTCACTCAAAAGACCTTTTTTCTCACTCATTATAAAATCTCCCTTTTAGTCATTTTCAGTATCAAAAAATAGAAGTCGCTTATTCTATAAATTACTCGTATGAACAAGATAGTCAGATTTCTTTATTCCCTTAATCTTTACGACTGAAATAACTACACTTGTTGTTAGTACATCATGTTCTTAAAACATTAAATTGAAAAGTGCCAAGGTCATTTGTTTTGTTATTCAAGTAACGATATGACCGTTGTTCATCATCGCCCAAGTAAAAGATTGGGTTTAATAATTCACGCTTTAGCACCCCATCTTCTTGAAGATTACTGTCAACAAACCGTCCTTTAATTTTAGCAAAAACGTTGCAATAATCTCCAAATTCTTCCAATTCAATAACCCTAACTATCTTACATTCAATATTCAATACACACTCGTTGATGATAGGGGCATTTATTTTTTGGAATTAGTAACCGTCAATTTTGGTGTAAGTTTACACTTATCATCACCCGAGTTAAACCCACAAATTTCAATTTCAGCCATAAGTTCTTCACTGGGTACATTAAGAGTAAAACAACCTGTTGATTTGATTTGTTTAATCGCATGACCATATTTCCAAACACCGATTACCAACATATCACCTAACGTATATGATGATGAAATCGTTGTATAATTATGACCATATTTTTCATCTTTATAACCAAGCAAAAGGATTGGAAAGCCATAATAAAGTTTATCTGTAAAAAGCTCAACTTTATCTTGTTGTTGTATTTTAACCATCTTGTATTCACGCCCTTCTTTATTGTAACAGATTACTGCTAGGACAATTACAATTGTGTCCATTGTACAACTTCTAAAAAACATTGGAAATACAGGCTTTAACCTACAGTAAACAACTAATCATTTAATTAAACTTAAAAAAAAGCCCAGGAGCATAAGGCTTAGGAGCATTTAGCAGATAAATTTTTACATGAAATATTATGGAAGATTAAAGCCTTGATATGATAAATAAAAATGAAAGACATATCCTAATGACTTAACATAAAATCAGTCATTAAGAAATGTCTTTTATTGTTGTCCTTGAAACTTCCACTACTTCGCTATATGAACTGTAAGCGAGAAATAGCAGACTGTATATGAAAAATCCTCCAGAGGTAATAAGCTTAGTTAAAGCTTAAAACCTCAGAGGATTTTATATTGTCCTTAGGCAAACAGTTATTCTTGATGTTATCAGTCCATGGTAAAAAGTCCTCTAGAAGCTTGGGATTCCGAGAAAAATTGATATTAGGGAGTTTCTCAAATAGAAAGTTGAGGTAATTGAAAGGGTCAATCCCATTTTCTTTGGCTGTTTCTACTATTGTGTAAACAATAGCGTTAGCTTGTGCACCAGCCTCACTAGCAGAAAAAAGATAATTCTTACGCCCAATGGCTATGTTCCTCATCTTCTGTTCAGCCAAATTGTTCGAAAGCTGAAGTCGACCGTCTAATAAAATCCTCATCAACGAAGCTTTCTGGTTCAAAGCATAGATAATAGCCTCTCCGAACTTACCTTTCATTGGACGAAGATTTCCAAGCCATTCATAAAATTTCTCAATCAATGGTTTAAGTAATGTCTGACGCTTTTGATGTCGTTGCTCAGGCGGTAAATCTTTCAAACCTCGTTCAATCTTAAACATTTCATCACAATGGGAAACACCAACGGAGGCTTGTCCACCTTTCGGCACTTCAAAGAATTTACGCCTCACATGTGCCCAACACCCAACATCTACACAATTATCAATGTTCTTGTATGCTTGATAACCATCGCTTTGAATGTAGCCTTTGAAATCTTTTAAGATACCTTGAGCTACTGTTTGCTTTCTTGTCAAATCCGCATGATACATCACAATAGGTCTTTTAGCTTGATGTGTTGTACGGAAAATCCACATTCTTGAATCACTTGTGGCTGCTTTTCCATCAGATCGATTCAAGATTTGATAAGGCGTTTCATCCCCATGAATGACCTCATTTAATAGTAGATAGCGATGAATACATTGATAGATCGGGTACAGCCAGTCTTGGGTTGGAGTGATTACCCAGTTAGCGAGTGTACGCCGAGGCACTTTTAACCCATATCTCTTCCATTCTGCTTCCTGACGATATAATGGTAAGCTTAGCACATATTTTTGATGCATCAAAAAAGCCAACACACTTGCTGATGCCAATGAATTCTGGATTGGTCCTTTTGGTACAATACCACTCTTAATTTGCTTCGCTTCATAAGAAGGATCGTGGCAATTACACTCATAACTATGGCAGACATATACCTTCTTGTACAATTTTGCAGGGATAAAACATACTTCTTCTCGCATGATCTTTTTACCCATAGGTTTCATCTGTTCATCGCATTGATTACATTGACGTTCTTCTTCTGACAGTTCACAATGAATTTCTCTAAAAGGCAAATCTTTGATCAAGCTAGCTTTATGACCCTTTTGCTTTTTACGACGAGGTGTTACTTCTTCGTCGGTTTGTTCTTCAGTTGGCTCTGGCTCGTTAAAAAAGGGGAGTTCTCATCAAAAATAGAGAGTTGGCCATCGCCAATTCGGCTACTCTTTTCACTTGATGAACCAAACAATTTTTTTGTTAAGTAAGCTACTTGTTCGGTTAACAGCTGAATTTGATGAGCTTGCTGTTCAATTTTATTTGTTAGTTTCTTTTCTCTTTCCGTCATCAAATTCAACTCCTGTTAACGCTTTATGATTATTCTATTATACACCTTTTGACACGAATTTTCAAGTATTTTGGGAAAATTTTTCCATCATGAACAAACATGTCACACCTTTAAATGATATGACCCACTTCGCTTTCTTGAACAGCCTTAGGTTGAACAATTGATAATCCTTCAAGTAACCATTTATACTGTTGATGATTCAACTGCTCTAGAGACGGTTCCTTACCTTTTGGCCATTGAAGTTTTCCTTTTTCAATTCGCTTGTACAGTAGGCTAAATCCATCTGCCTCCCAATACAAACTTTTGTAACGATCTTTTTTTCCACCACAGAATAAGAAGATTGCTTCTTCATCAAATAGAACTTCTTCTTCCTGGGATATGATCGTTGACGCTAGACCATCTATTCCTTTTCTCATGTCCGTTTTTCCTCGCATGATGTATATCTTCGTTCGCTTTAACTTTTTCTTCATTCAAAAATCACCTCAACCTTCAGTTTAACTGATTTCCAATGGGATTTTTAGACAGTCTGCTATTTCTCGCTTACAATTTACCAAAGAAAAAATTTTTTATAAATAGCTATATACCGTATTTTAATTTATTTTATCAGTCACAACAACATTGTGCTACTTCTTCTCAAATTGACAATGAAGTGATATTTGCCAGCTAGGCACAACAATCCCCAGCACGTTTGATATTATATCATTCGCACTGGGCTTTTCTATACAATTTCTTATTGTTCGCTACGGCATTGGGTCGCAAGCATGTGATATTACAAAAACTTTTCTATACAGTTTCTTATTGTTCGCTACACTTACTTATGATACGATTCATTTGTGTTAATTTTAAACGCTCGATACACCTGTTCCATTAACATCAACTTAAATAACTGATGCGGAAAGGTCATCTTTGAAAAACTCAACTTCAAATCAGCACGTTTCTTAATTTCATCAGCAAGACCCACCGAACCACCAATAATAAAAACAATGTGACTCTGCCCATATGTCGCAACATCTCGTACTTTATTAGCAAGTTGAATTGAAGATAATTCTTTCCCATCAATATCCATTGCTATCACATACGCTAAATCAGGAAGTTTGTTTGAAATCAACATCCCCTCTTTTTGACGAACAAGTTCAAGATCTTTCGCTGAGGCCTTCTCAAAAAGCACCTCATCTTTAACTTCAATTAATTCTAGCTTACAAAATCTACTTAATCGCTTCTTAAATTCATCTATCCCTAGTTGCAAATATTTATCTTTCACCTTACCAACAGAAATAATTGTTATTTTTATTCCCATTTCACTTCCACTTCACTTCCCGATAACTTGTACCTAGCCATCTCTTGACATTCATGACACACAATTTTAGCATCGCTTATTTCTTCCATTAAAGGCATTTTCTCGATTTCATCTAAATAAATATCTAAAATTTCTTCAATATGATTAATGCAACTATAGATAGCTCTATCCATTTTTTAATCCAACTTTCCTTCTAAACGATTTGCTATTGCTAGTTACTATTACAACAACTAGTAATGTAAAAATAATTGCTCC
>JGI990J12352_1000218_pt1 | contig 13502 bp, 13 predicted proteins | sample Intmic4MA4BA4MSA_FD_12352 | JGI IMG/M metagenome (IMG submission 12352) | reverse complement strand
AACGATAGGGTCGGGCAATTCAATTGTTCCACGACCGAGTAGCGACCGCAGGGGCGTAATAACGCCCCTAATGCGGCACCCTCTAAAAAATGCAATATCGTTTACTTGGGGTATGGAGGATAATTTTAAAGCAGGGGACGCAGTAGACCCAACAACATTTGGTACTAACGGCAATGACAGCGTTAATGACGCTTATGTATCACAACAGCCCGTGCGCTATTGCGATATTATGGGGCGTGCCGACTTAGTAGAATTTAGGCTTTTTAATAGAACAACAGCATGGACGAATACGCAAATTGAAAGATTGCCCTTTGCAGAAGAAAATAGAGACTTTGTGCCATCTGCCGCCGCAAGTCAAATTTTAACACCTGCAAATATGTCGCTTGGGTTAGATAAAGATAATAGGGAGGCGATAGGCTTTAATTATCAAATCAATTTATTGACCGAAAATAACAACTTCATTACTTTCCCTAATTTGTTTGGCGAAAAAAGCAACAGGCTTAGATTATGTTTTCTAAATGCTGAAGTCTCACAATTTGACGAAAATGTGGAAATGAGCCGAGCCTCAATTATTGCTGATAATGCCGAATGGCAGGCAATACCTACTACCATGAATAGGCTTGAAATTAGAATAGAAACACCTAACGGTGTTGATTTAACTAGCGTAAAGTCCATTTGTTTTTACGAGCCAATTTTAGATGATAGCGGCAATGTAAGATTAAGATTTGCCACAATAGCAAGGAATGTTGGAAACTTGCCGAACAACCAAAAGTTGCAAAGTTGGTGGCTACAACCGACCTTTAATTAGCTAGGTTTTCATGCCAAGAGGGGTTACATAAATCACAAAAATGTCCCCGCAATTGATTAACGAATCTTTTCATCAACTGCTCACCCATGCCGCTTCTTCTAAAAATTTGCGCTTCGCCGTTTACGATATGCGATTGGATAGTCGGGGCATAAATAAGATTTTTTTGGTTGTTTGCAGTAACAAAAACTCTTAATTGTCGCCCATGATTTTCAATTCTAGTAGCATTAGCAAATGCCGCAGTTCCAAAATCGTCAAGATAAAACATCACATACCAATCATTGTTAGTTTCGTCATATCCAGCCCGAACATCAATAATATTTTCATGCGTAAGTATGTTTTCTGTTTCGCCATATAGGACAAATCTAACGCTTACATGTTCACAAAATTCAAAACGACTGTTGTCGTCATTGCCACACCCACTAACGGCAACAGCACCAAACAACATAACAACACTTACTAAAATAGCTAAAAGTTTTTTCATAATGCTATTGAGTGTATACCAAAAAATACCTAAAGTCAAATAAAAAACAGCCGAGAGGCTAAAGGAGGTAAATATGCAAATAGCAGCACTAATCATAGCAATAGTAGCACTTACACTAGTAATAGCACAAGCGGTATTTATTGCCTATGCAGTATGGTTAAGCGAAAAGCTCGACAGACAACGACAAAGAAAAATTAGACAGAGCAAAAAATGTAATGCAAGAGTTAAAAGAAGCTAACCCTCGACAAGAGCAACAACCCTAAAAATCAATCAGTTATAAGGAGAAATAATGAATCAAAGCAGAATACAAAATTTACGCTTTCTAAGTCTAAAGCTAGAAGTAAGCGGCACGGCGGCGGTGGCAAACAACACCAAGCTTTTACCAAGGTGGTTTTGGGTTTGCGCAACTGCAAGTGTTTGTGCCTGTTACGCCACAGGCTAGAGGCAGACCGCTACTTACAGTTTTTCGCACCACCGTAGATCAAACAGGCATGCCGGCGGTCGTACGCACGTAGTCGCTTTAATATTCATTATGTGGAGGACGTAACGTCTTATCGCTATATCTTTTCTTTTGTCACGAGGATGTTTTTTTATCTTGTACACGCTAGGCAAGTAAGAGGCAAGAATAGAGGAGGCGATTAATGCTAGAATTTGATGCACTGCAATTTTTTATGATTGCCATTAGCTTTGCCTTTGGTACACTGTAAACCTCTTTAGAATAGCGGCAAGTGCCTTTACAGGAGTAATGGACGGTACTCGTTTTGTGAAAGACACTTTAGTTAATAAAATGAACTGCCGCAAAAAGCGTGGAGTAATATTCACGCTTTTTTGCTATTGCGTCATTTTTTTTGAAAAATCATTGACAGCGCATATCTATTGGTGTATAATACATGAAAAAATAATCCTTACGTACAGCAAAAGGTATCCTTAAACAAGCAGCCATCAAGCAAGAGAGGTAACATTTTATGAAATACGCATATCCCGCAAATTTTACAAAAGACGATACAGGTTACCTTGTGCAGTTCCCTGACTTAAAGGGGTGTATGACTGAAGGTAAAGATTTAAAAGAAGCTATCAAAAAGGCAGAAGAAGCTTTGGGAGGTTACATTGCCTCTATGGTGGAAAGAGGATTGCCTGTTCCTGCTCCGTCCGATGTAACGCAAATACCTTATAATGCCAAATTAGAAAGTATAGTGGCCATTTATTCTCATGCGGATAGATACTTTACACAAACTAAAGCAGTTAAAAAAACGCTTACGATTCCTCTGTGGCTAAACACAGATTAGGGTACGGTCTAGGGTACGTTTTTAGAAGTTTCAAAATATCACATTTAATCTAATTTTCAGGGCATTGTTAATTTATTTTGTTTATATATTGGATTATTATTGTTATTATTTTTGATTATCTAAGGTAGTACATGTTGCCTACGGATCAGAAGTTCTTAGATTTTATCGCTTTAGAGTACAAAACCCTAATGGAGTTGCACTTTGAGTTCAATAGACATCTTACTTATTAAGGTGTATTACAGGATTTTGCAACGAGAGAGCCTTTAACGTCTAGCTATGTTACAGACCCTATATTTGTATCTGCATTTGGTTTTATGCTGTTGTAGAGATAAGAGAGTATAGTTTGGTAAATTATGCTAGTTTTAGATTCATGCGTGAAACGGGTACAACGATAAATTAAAATCCATAAAAAAGTAGCATTAAATATAATCGCTACTTTTTTTACTATTAAGAACATAAGTGCTATGTGCCCGTAGTTACAGAGATTTGTTTAATTTTTTTATGATTCGTTACATTTTGTGTTTATGGTGAGGTGCGCAAGATTTTTCTCTTCTTGAATCTTTTTAAGAGTTTTTCTTCCTTTACTTAATTTGAATAAGAGTACAATGCATTGCAATAAAGTTGTTGAATGCTGAAGAGGTTTTAAGTATAAAAAATCTATAATTACAAAAACTACTAAAAAGATTTATGAAATACTTGTTTTCATAAATTTTTTTTATCTAATAAATAGGCTGCAAATTTTATGGTTTATACAAGGTGTCGAATAAGCAGTTATTTAAAAAAGGGGAGGTGTTGTATTTTTATGATAACTCGCCGTAGCTGTGAATAGAAATTGTCATTAAAATTTAATCCCTCAAAAAAGGAAGTAAAATATATGCAAAAAAGAAAAAATGTGTTGTTGGCGGTATCTGTGATGTTGTGTTTATGCACAGTGCTTAGTAGTATATATATGGTTTATGGTACATCACAATATAATCAATCTAACGCTTTATGTGTTGGCACATATTTTACGTCTCAAATGGAAATCGATACAGACGCCAAAGCTTTTGAAAAAAAGGGGAGGCAAGAGGTGAAGAAAGAGCAATCCAACAAAAAAAGCGTGCAAACAAAATTTACACACGCTGTACAACAGACCTCACATGTGTTTGCAAAAAAGAATCACAGAAAACCAGCAAGGGGTAAAATGCCTCAATTACCTGTGCCTATGCCTAAAAGACCCGCTCGCAACTAGAACAGATTGTTATTATAATTGCACTTGCACATATACTGCTAGATTTCTCTGAATAAATAAATTACTTTTCCGATTACACGCATGCCTTCTAGTTGCTCTTCTTGGATACGAATAGGGGCGTATTTATGATTAAGGGGTATTAAATCTACGTAATCGCAGCCTGTTTCATAATGCACTTTTTTGATGGTTCCGTTCTCAAAATCTTCGTAACAAACAATGGCGATGTCGCCGCTATCTACAGAAGTTTGTCGTAATACAAGCACACGGTCACCGTCTAAAAACTTAGGGCTCATACTATCGCCTTCTACTTGTAAAACCATCAAATCATCTGCACGACGGCTACCCATGATAGAGCGAGGAATTTCTTGATATGCGCCGCTTTCAATTTCGTCTACAGCCGCACCAAAACCTGCTTTTACCCCTGCCAAAACGGGCAAAGATAAAATATCATCGCTTTTATTTTCATCTATACCTAATAGATAATCTACACTTATTCTAAAATGGTCCGCAATACGCATTAGCATTTTTGCAGGCGGGCGACGCTGTTTACTCTCCCACATTGCAACCGTAGCAAGACCAATATCAAATAGTTTACTAAGCTCTACCTGTGTTAACCCATGAGTCCGTCTAAGTTCTTTAAGTCTTTGTGCAAAGTTCATAGTCAAAAACCTCCATAAAAATTCAAATATCGCATTTAGTATAAGATAAATTATCTCATGCGTCAAGCATTTTTATCACAATTTGTCGAATAATCATTAGCACAATTTATGGAAATTTAAAAAAATAACAAATAAGTACTGCATGTAGCTCACATTTTTTTGAAAAATTCTTTTTACAATTTGTAAAATATATACCCTAATAGAATTTGACATGCGATAAAAAATATGATACCTTAGTATTATGAGTAATAATTTACCAATAGAAGATAATGCCGTTGTTTTATTTGGTGGCAGTTTTGACCCTGTTCAAAATGCACATGTAGAAATTGTGGCGCACTTAAATCAGCGTTTTAGTAAAACGATAGTAGTACCGTCGTTTATATCGCCATTTAAAAAGAAGGGAGGGTACGTAGACCCTGCCTTACGTTTTGAAATGTTGCGTATTGCATTAGCAAACAAGCTCTCGGTAGAAGTTTCAGGGTTTGAAATTGAAAAAGGCGATGTAAGCTACACCATTGATACGGTGCGTCATTTTAAAAACACTTACCCGAATGCGCCTTTGTATTTTGCTATCGGTTCTGAAATGCTTAAAAAGCTTCCGAAATGGCATGCTTTTGACGAGCTTAAAGCGATGGTGAATTTTTATGTAATCGGTCGCCCTGGTTTTAATATCGCAGATTCTCTTATTAAAAGACTTCTTACAAAGCATGAAGCAAAGCTATTGATTGCCGATTTTTGTGGTGCAGATACTTCTAGTGCGCAAGTAAGATTAGATGTGGCTTTTGATAAATTTGATTCGCTTCCCTCAGCGGTAGCAAAAATGATTCGTGCGCAGGGTTTATATCGTGATTTTGCGCCAATCATAGAGGTGTACACTTCCTTTAATTTAACCGATAGCGAACGCATAGCGCACATACATCGTACAGCGCAAACGGCGATTCGGCTTGCTAAGCTGCATAATGCAAACGTTTTTGACGTTACGGTTGCCGCACTAGTGCACGATATTGCCAAACAGGCTGATGCTACTACGCTAAAAAATATGGGTGTAGAGGTATCAGACTTTGCGGATATTCCTTCTAAAGTTCAACATGGATATTGGGCTGCAGCCGCCCTTAAACCCATTTTAAACATACGTAAAAAGGCTATTGCAGATGCTATTAGTGTGCATACTACGGGTGCGCCTAAAATGAACAAGATTGCTAAGATGTTGATTTTGGCAGATTATACCGAGCCTGGTCGTGACGATGAATTTGATGCAGAAATTTTAAATGACATTCGCCTAGAAACCAAATTAAATTTGGCTATTCTAAAAACCTTACAAGCAAAAGCGGCACATGTAGAAAAGAAAGGTGGCAAGGTGTTGCCGATAACCCAAGAGGCAATCGAATTTTACACCCCTAAACCCAAGGTGAGAAAAACGGGCGGCACATTGGTATTGCGTACACCTAAAACGCCTGCAGCGGTTACCAACAAATCGGTAGTTCCTGTAGCCAATAAATCGCCTGCTATCAAAGTAGAAAAAGAAAAGGGAATTGTAACCAAACCTTCTACTTTGCCTGCTAACACTACAGAACCTCTTCAATCAGCTCCTAAAAAACGCATGGTGGGCAGAGATGCGCATTTGGCACATACCATTGCAGCTGCATTAGATGAGAAAAAAGGTCGTGACGTTACGCTTATCAACCTAGAAGGCAAAACGATTATTGCTGACTATTTTGTAATTGCATCTGCATTTTCGTCTACGGCTGTTAAAGCACTAGCTGACCACGTAGATGAAAAACTATCCAAAGAATTAAAAATTGAGCCTTTGCGTCGTGATGTAGACCGCAACTGGGCGGCAATTGATTATGGTAGCGTAATCTTACATGTGCAGTTAGAAGAAACCCGAGAGTTTTATAACCTAGAAAGGCTTTGGAGCGACGGTACCAACGTAACAAGATACAGTTAAGCAAATTTCCAAATGTTTAAATGGTTTGCTTTTTAAACAAAATAACTGATCAAATACAAAAACGAGAGTTTGTATCACTTATACAAAACTCTCGTTTTTTGTTTACCTATGTTTACCTCTCACCATGTGTATGGGTAGGGGATTTGTATATTACCTTAATAATAAAGATGCATAGTATGTGTAATCATCGCCGTTAGAGCCACAGCCGCTAAAGAGATTAGTAAACCAATTTCCGATTGCGCCAAAAAACTCATTTAACCCAAAGCTACGCCACATATCCATAAATACAACGTTAAAATTAAAACGGTCTACGCCTGCGCTGGGTATAAAAGCAATCACCAAAAAAACTACCACTAGCGTCAGTATAACAAAAAAAAGAATGTTAAGTAGACAACTGCGTAAGGTAAAAGGGCTGCGTAATTTTTTAAGACGCAAGCTAGGATTTTGGCTTTCTTTAATAGCTTCTTCCATTTGCATAGCTGCAACCATTTCTGGTGACATCTGTTTTTCTAATGCCGCTTGCTCCGCTGCCATTTGTTGCGCCTGTTGCTTTTGCGCCTTTTTACCTTTTTTGCTTTTTTTGGTATTTGCTGGCGGTGGCGTATTCATAACGGCAGGAAGCGTAGCAGGTGACATACCTTCCATGGGCATACTTGCCATATATTGGCCGTTAGGCGGCATTAAATTGGGGTCATGGGGTGGCATTTGGTTGGGATCGTTTACCATAACAAACCTCTTTCGTGTTAATAGTTTATTCATATTTTAACATAGCTTAATTAAAAAGGCAAGCACTTTTTTCATTTTTTTTAAAAGAATTTTTTCTATATGCTATAAAAGGTTGATATTTTTTAAAATAATTGCTATATTATTAAAGAATGAGTCCTTTTGAAAATTTTATAGAGAATATGCACAAAGCATTCACCGAAAATTTGGCAATAACAATTTTGGATATTTTACTTTTTGCATTTATTTTGTACTTTGTGTTTTCATTTTTTAAAAAAAATAACGCATTGCGTTTGCTGTTCTTTCTTGTACCTGCATTGATTTTGGTGGCGTTTTTAAGCATCGCCAGCAATGGGCTTTGCGCTTCTATCTCGGGCGTTGATATATTTTATATTATTTACGTTTTTTGCAATTATTATTTTGTTTCCGTCCGAAGTTAGAAGAGCATTATGGAAACTTTCTGCGCCCAAAGAGTTGCGAGAAACATTTCAGGCTAAATACGATGTGTCGGATGAAGAACTTATCAATACAGTAGAAAATATTGTGCGGTCTACGCAAAATATGGCTAAAAAAAATATCGGTGCGCTTATTATCATTGTGCCAGAGGGTTTGCCTGGTCATATTTTAGAGAGTGGTATTGCTATTGGCGGCAAAGTATCTAGTGCGCTGATAGAAACAATATTTCATGATAAAACGCCTCTCCATGACGGTGCAGTTTGCATACAAGGCAATCGTGTTGTGGCGGCAGGTTGCTTTTTACCTCTTTCGCAAGATAGTGCGATTGATAAAGAACTAGGTACACGCCACCGTGCCGCTATTGGTATTACCGAAAGCTACAAAGTATTTTCTATTATTGTATCAGAAGAAACAGGTGTAATCTCTACGGCACAAGCAGGCAAATTAACCCGCTATTATGATTCAGATATGTTGCGTGATATTTTAATGCAAGTATACGGGCTTAAAACACTAACGCAAGCACCCAAGGTGCGCAAGAGAAAAACTAAAGGATAGAGGCTTTTAATTATGGACGAACAATTTATTACAAAAGAATATCCGCTTTCACGTGAGTATCCCGCTAGCCGTGAGTTTCCAACCACAAGAGATTACCCACGCTCTTGTGAATATCCTGCTACATCGCCGCAAGAGCCCTTAGAATTGGGTGTCAAGGACAATGCCGCCGCTAAAAGCCAAAACAAGGTTGTAAAAGTGTTACACACAATATTTGTTAAAGATATTGTAATTAAGCTTGCGGCTTTAGCAGTGTCGGGCGTAATGTGGGTAATAGCGGTAGGTTTGGCATAAAAACCCATAGTTTTGTTGATGTTATATTTGTGTGGCAACTCATCCATCGCACCTGTAACTAGAAATTATCACAAAAATTTAAAAACTCCAAGTTTTTAGGAAGATACGTTATATGAAAAATCCCGTACAAGCAGCAAAATTTATGTTGCCTAAAAGTGCCTTTCCTCTGNCTAAATGGGCGGTTATTGCATGTGACCAACATACTTCCGACATAGANTATTGGAGGCAACTTAAGGCTTGGGTAGGCGATGCGCCTTCTACACTTAATTTNATTTTTCCAGAANCATATTTANNAAANGAAACCGANACAGAAAAAGANAAGCGCATTGATGCCATTCATTCTTCCATGCGTACACTTTTAAATGATAACATCCTAGACACTCACGAAGGCATGGTGTATATTGAGCGANGTGTAACGGGCGGTAAAGTTCGTAAGGGAATTTTATTGTGTATTGATTTAGAAGACTATAGCTTTAAAAGAGGTACGGCAACGCTTGTTCGTGCCAGTGAAAGTACGGTGCTAGAGCGTCTTCCCCCCAGGATTGCGGTTAGAGAAAAAGCATTGTTAGAATTGTCGCATACCATGTTACTGTACGAAGACCCCAATTTTATAGTTGAGAAAGCGGTNGCAGNAAGCGCAAATAGTCCGCTGTATCNCTTTGATTTAAATAGTGGCGGTGGTTCTATCTGTGGCAGGTTGATAGCTCAAACAGAAAATGTGGTGCATGCGTTTAAACAGCTTTCTAACACCTCTGAAAGCCAATATGATGACCCGTTTTTGTTTGCAGTAGGTGATGGTAATCATTCGCTAGCGGCAGCAAAAAAATTGTATGAGCAAGCTAAAGCCCAAGGGGATGCGGCGCATTGCAGATACGCACTTTGTGAAGCCGTTAATATTTACGACAACGCATTGCAGTTTGAGCCAATCCATCGCTATATATTTATTCCTAAAGATGACGAAGTACATCGCCAAGAAATTTCCGCTTTGTTGCAAAATATGCCTACTGACCCAATTGAAGCAGTGGCATATGTGGATGCACTGGCGGCGAAGTATAATCTAGAGGTAGATTATATTCATGGTGCTGACCATCTTAAAAAATTGACAAAAGAACAAAATGGATTGCCCATTTTACTAAAACCTATCACAAAAGATGGATTTTTTCCTTACATTGCAAAAAATGGTGCGTTACCCAAAAAAACCTTTTCGATGGGCGANGCNGAAGATAAACGCTACTACTTAGAAGTAGCGGCAATAAAAAACTAATTGAGTTTATCAATGTGGGTNTTCTTATTCAACTTATNGAAAAGAAAATTATTATAAANTGAAAGATGGNTAAGCAATATAATNGATAATAATTAAAAGATNTTTCAATNAAAGTTGCAGTAAAATTGGCAAAACANGTAGCTTTAAATACAGCTTAAAGCGAAACAAGATTCTCAACATGCAATCTTGAGCAGATTTGGGCAGGTATAAAAAACAAATCCAATAGTTTAAACAAGACCCCCATGATGTATAATATACACAAAGAAAAAGGAGAGCGGAAGCAACAAAAAACACGATAGTATGTTCTTCCCAAACACATAAACAGTATGAAAGTATTAAAATTTGGCGGCACTTCTATGGCGAATGCAGCAGCAATCGACAACGTTAAAAACATTGTTAAAGCAGATAAGGCAAACCGTTTTGTAGTAGTTTCTGCACCAGGCAAGCGAGAGAGTGCGGACATTAAAGTTACCGACTTGTTGTATGCAGCGTTTGACGAAAAACAAAAAACGGGCATGTGTGATGCGGCTTTTACTAAAGTAGAAAAACGTTTTAACGATATCATTGCTGATTTAAATATCAAGTTAGATTTAAGCGCAGATTTTATCGCCATTAAAAAAGCAGTTAATGATGGTGCAGACGCCGATTACACGGCATCACGTGGCGAATATTTGTCTGCCAAAGTGTGTGCGGCATATTTTAATATGGATTTTATTGACGCCAGCGACCTAATTGTTTTTGACGAGCAAGGTAAATTTATGCCCGAACCTACCAATGAAAAAGCAAAGAAACGTCTTGCTCAATCTAAAGGTGCGGTAATTCCTGGTTTTTATGGTGCTATGCCAAACGGCACGATTAAAACTTTTTCTCGTGGTGGGTCTGANGTAACNGGCTCTATCATTGCCCGTGCAGTTACCGCTACCGTGTACGAAAATTGGACAGATGTTGACGGTTTTATGACGTGCGACCCTCGCATTGTAAGCAGCGCATGTATTATTGACATGTTAACCTACAAAGAATTACGAGAATTGTCTTACATGGGCGCAAGCGTGTTGCATTCGGATTGCATTTTTCCTGTACGTAAAAACGATATTCCTATCCATATCCGTAATACATTTAATCCTAGTTGCAAGGGTACGTACATTGTGCCTACTAAAAAATTTTTGTCGGGTGATTTTAAGCGTGTAGAGCGTACGGTTACAGGTATCGCAGGCAAAAAATGTTTTGCTGCGGTGTATATAGAAAAATCTATGATGCATGACGAGTTAGGTTTTGCACGCAAAGTGTTATCCGTGCTAGAGCGTCATAAAATTTCTATGGAGCAAATGCCAAGCGGTATCGATACCGTTACGGTTTTATTTGATGCGTCTAACGTATCGCAAGTCACACTAGATGCAGTAATGGCAGATATCAAAACCGATTGTGCGCCTGATAATCTGCAATTGGTAACCGATATTGCCTTAATCGCTGTGGTGGGTCATGGAATGAGCAGAAAAAAAGGTACCGCTGCTAAATTGTGTAGTGCATTAAGTAAAGCCAATATCAACATTAGGCTTATCGACCAAGGCTCTAGTGAGTTGAATATCATCGTAGGCGTAGAGTCTACAGATTTTGAAATTGCAATTAAAGCCCTTCACGATGAATTTAAAGACGATTAAACAGTTATTTGTAGCACCTTCTTCTTACTTTGGATGTAAAACCTAAGTTGCCTGTAATTAGTGTTATTTTTTATGCCGTTACTTACCCTTGTGAATTTAAAGACGATTAAACTAAAGCAATGTGTAGCATGATATTTTCTTCATCTTTAGCTTTCTAAGGTATAAAAATAGCCCAAGTTTAAAACATAAGTAAACTTGGGTCTTTTTTTGGGGAGTGCTGTCATTTTTATCATGATAAGCATATCTGTGGCTAGAAATTATCATTAATAATTTAGAGCCCTTATCTTGTGCAGGTTGTATTGTGCAACCCGCATAATGTCTAAAAATTATCATAAAAATGACAGCATTGCTTTTTTACGTAGGCAATAGAAAGTTATTAAATAAAGTAAAAGGGGAAAGCAAATACTTGTCCGTGCAGTGCCCCTTGTATGATAGAAACCACAATGAGGGTAAGCACTGCTAGGGCATTAAATGCAAGTGCAAGAATGGTAGAGAAATAGTGGTTGCGCATCATTTGCCCAGAGGCGCAAATAATACCTGCAAGCGCAATTACAATGATAGGGTAATATAAATAGAACCATGCAAAATGCTTGTAATCTTGCGGCATAGATAAAAACATTACTAACGCAAAAAGCAACAAGATTATGGCAACGCTACCTGCACAAATACTCACGATACTGAATATTTTATCCGATGGAGTTTTCTTTTCTTCTAACTCTAACGATTTTTCTATAAAATTCTTCTTCTTGCTATTCATCTACTATTTTAGTATAACATAAGATTATATTGTGTGTCAATGAGAATGTTGGCGAGTTTAAGGTCAATTAAAAATATTTTCTGCTTTCAAAAAAAGAAAAAAACAACTAGCGCAATATACAGCGTAGTAATCATGAAGCATGGTATAGGGATTCTAAAAGATTTTTAAATTTAACAAATAAGCTAGTAGACTAGTGCAATTTTTGTTTTTAAACAATTAAAATTAAAATGCAACCTATAGTTGCGCAACTGAAAAGTAGAGTTTGTTGACGCAACTTTTGAGTTTATGCTAAAATGGGAATAACCTCAAAGTTGAGGGGATAAATAAAGGAAGTATTGTTATGGATTACAAAATAGCAGATAGACTTATCGAACTAAGAAAAAAGCATGCTTATTCTCAAGAAGAGCTGGCGGAAAAATTGGATATAAGCCGTCAAGCGATTTCTAAATGGGAGAGGGCAGAGTCTTTGCCAGACACCGAAAATTTGATTGCGTTATCACGACTCTATCATATAACGCTTGATGAATTGGTTCATGGACATCAGGACAACATGGTTGGTGTAATACAAGAACAAGCTAGCCACACAACAACCCATAGAACCGCTCATAATGGGAAAAATCAAGAACTATTAAATATTGTTTTAGCTATACTAGGATTCGCAGCTGCAATCACTTGTTTAGCACTCATTGGTTATTTTATATCCGAGATAGTAGAAGTTGTAGGTGGTTACTACGACCACATGGGCGAGGCGCATGTTCGTAGTGAGCTTATCGGCTATTCGATAGCACTAGTTTTTTGTGTGCTAGGATTAGTTTTAGGCATTGTGCTTTCGGTAGCATCGTATAGAAGATATAAAAGATGTAAGCAAAAGCATTTGATAGGTCAATAAAAGATAGAAGATAGAAGATGAATTTTTTTGCTCTACAAATTAGAATATACAGTTGCGCAACGCAGGCAGAGTATTTAATATTGCCTATTATTTGTAATGTCAGCAGCTCCCAAAAATAGACAGCTGAAAAAAAATCTGCTATGGTATATGCAAATACGATAGCAGTTTTTTTTTCATGTCCATGTAAAAAAATATCTATTTGTTGCTAATAGATTACTTATGGGTAAATGATACTGATTAATTATATTTTCTATAAAGTTTTTCTTTCTTCTATTCGTCTGCTAAAAAATTAATCTTACTTTTAGTGCTTAAAGAGTTGACGAACGGTTTATAATGTTATATATAATAATTATGTGCGAAATACATAACTTAACATGTGTGTAATACTGCGCATGTTTGTTATGAGTACCCTTTACGGTAGGAGAATATTTTATGAAGAAGAAAGAAACCAGGTCTAAAAGTAAAGCTTGCTTAAGGCATAGCGCACCAATCGATA
>JGI990J12352_1000217_pt1 | contig 13521 bp, 16 predicted proteins | sample Intmic4MA4BA4MSA_FD_12352 | JGI IMG/M metagenome (IMG submission 12352) | reverse complement strand
CTGTTGAAGCTTACAATGAAGCTGGCACAAAAGTGTGGCAACAAGAACTTGATATTTACGGCAAGCCAAGGCCACAAGCCACGATGAAAAACAACGGGCTAATCATTGATGACAACCTTTATGATGATGATTTTATCCCGTTTCGCTACCAAGGCCAATACAGCGACAAAGAACTTGGTGGCAAGCTTTACTACAACCGCTTTCGCTACTTTGACCCCGAACTCGGAACTTACATCACGCAAGATCCGATTGGTCTTGCTGGTGGCAATCCGACGCTTTATGGTTATGTACCTGATCCTAACACTTTTGTTGATCCTTTGGGGCTATTTTTTCTGTATGTTCCCGAATATGCAAAAGAATGGACAAAAATACTTACAGAAATGAAAAGAGAAGGCATGTTGTTTGTTAAACACAGAGAAAAAAGGCTACATTGGTATTATGCCAAAAGCAACTGGGATTATATCAATAAGCTGCGGACTATGACCAAAGATATGATCGACGTTTTCCGCGGTGCAAAGATTTTAGGCAAGTATAGTAATGTCCTTATCGAAAATCTTGAAACAGAGTTATACTTAATTGATAAATTGAATAGAACATGGTCACCAGGACGAACAAAGACCGAAAATATGCTCCAGAAAAAACGTGAGCTAGAGCAGGCTGTTATAACTTTCAGGAATGACACAAAAGAGCTAGTTCGAAAATTAAAAAATGCTGAAAAAATTAATGACCTCTTTTGTACTGATTTCTAAAAATTTGCGAGTATATCCGCTAAGCCAATCCCAACTTTTATTTTAAAAACCGACGCCCGTTTGGCACATCTTAACTTTTTTCATAAGAAAAAGAAGCTGGCATGCTACTACCAACTTCTCAAACCTTAATTTGTTAATACTTAATAATAACCGAATCTTCGCCGTCAACTTCACCCAAAAAAACACTTACAGATTCCAATCTTGAAGTTGGGATATTCTTGCCAATGTAGTCGGCTCTAATCGGTAATTCGCGATGTCCACGATCAATTAAAATTGCCAGCTGAATGCATCTTGGTCGACCGTACTCAAGGAGAGCCTCCATCGCCGCTCGAATGGTTCTGCCAGTGTATAGCACATCATCAACTAAAATCACAATTTTATCACTTAACGCCATTTCCGGTTGAGTTGTATTTTTCTCAGCTTCACGTTTTACATCATCACGATACCCGCGAACATCAAGAGCAATAAAAGGTACATCGACCTCTTCAAACTCGGCAATCAATTTTGAAAGACGTTGCGCTAAAAAGACACCGCGAGTCTTAATCCCCACTAAAACAACATCCGCTAAATTATCATTTTTTTCCAATATTTCATGAGCTATGCGCTTTAATGACCGATCAATTGCCTCAGCATTAAATATCACTTTTTCCATTTGAATTTACCTGCCTTTCCAGTTTTTGGTGTTTTTACATAAGATTTTCCTTAGCTTATCTTACATGCTAAGCACCTCCTTTTTAGCTTAAAACCTTAAATTATTCCCGCCGAATCAATCTCTTTAGAAAAGGTTTCCCATTTATAATAAACGTCCGTAACCTTCTTATAGCGAGCTTCGTTTCGATTATATTGCATCAACTCCTTAGTATACAGCATAGCATTTTGAAAATCTAAACTTTTCATAGCAAAAGGAATTGCATCTTTTCTTAAAAATTCCTCGAAATTCTCACTCCTACCATCAGCGATTTTAAAGTAGTAAAAGTCGATTAGTAGTCGATTTTGAATCCTGAAATTGCCTAAATTTAGCTTCTCAGTTAAATTTATGAGTTGATTATATTTTTGCCGTTCATAATAAAATCTCATTATCTCGACAATAAATTCCTCGTTGACCTTGCCTCCTTTTTCCTCAATGCTCTTAATGTAGTATTCTTCTGCTTTAGAATTTTGCTGACGTTTTTCATAAATCATTCCTAAAACATTAAACAAATCGCGCCATTGCAAATGACTTTTAAGCGGGTCAACCAGCTTTTGAACTTCATCTAATCGCAAATTAGCACTTAGAGGATCACCATTTCTCACTGCTGCTTGGCACCATAAAATATCACACTTAAATACCCACTCCTTTTGAAAAATCTTTCTAAATTCTGCGGTGGCACGCTCTAAATAGGAAAATCCTAAATACACCTTTTGAATTTGAAAATAATATTTGGCAAGCTGCAGGCATAAATATGGATCTTCTATTTTAGCGCTAGCAGCAAGCTCTAGTGATTTCTTAAAGCATTCTCTCCCTCTTTCCCATTCGAAATTTTTAAAAAAATATATTCCTGAGAAGAGCAAATAATTTTGCTCTTCTTTTTCACTAAAATGATGGCTAAATTGGTCTACAATTTTTTTCAGATTAAAAGCTTCGAATAGGTCATTATTTAGCACTGCCTGAAAAAAATTAATCATTAAAATCTCATAATGGTGGAAAACATCATCAGCTAAATATGATTTTATGATGCTCAAATCTTCTTGATACAGCGACATTCTAAAAATATCAATTGGGCATTGATGCGCTTTTGTTGGAAATAAAATCCTTAATTTATCAGCTAGCTTAAGAAAAACTGCCGGCGGGGGAACAATAGTTCCCGATTCCACTTTTGATAAATATGAAACATCACAAATCCCATTAGCTACCTCAACCATTCGATATCCTAGTCGCAGTCTTGCCTCTTTGATGAAAATCCCATGATGATGACCATCAATGTTATACTTAATATTTTTCATAATAACGCACCCCTATCATTTATCTAATTGAAAATTATAATCCCTTTTTCCAAACAAAACGACAAATTTCGTAAGTGTTGATAACCATTATACAGAATTTGGTAGTGAAAATCAAAAAAATCTTCGCGTTTTATCATATTTATTGTCATTTCTGCATTATTTTTTAGTATCCACCTGTCAGAAAAGTCGAAAAACTCATCAGTTGTTGTTAAAAAATCTTCAATTCTTGCTAAGGCTTCCCGCTCTAATAAGTTCATCATCATGTAGTTACGCGTGCGCTCGTAAGCGATTGCGCGAATCTCAACTTGGGTTGCCATCATTAATAGCAAATGTGAGACTACAAAAACAATAGCAAGCATTAATGGTAGCATCGTTCCGTTTTCATCCCTCAGCATTTTCATCGTCCTCCTCCTCGGTAAGCTCTTCATCATCACTTTCCGTTAAATCCTCGCGATTAACTTCCATATGCGGGATAAAAACATAAAATTCAAAAACTTCCCCACTAAACGCGGTTAACGTTACCGTAGCGGCGTGACTGTCAAACAAAGTCACCGCCATTTGTGGTAAATTATAAATCAAAATATCCCCACCTGCACCATTAACTCGCCTTCCAAGGCGATTGTTAACAATCAAAAAACTAACTACCCGTTCCTCCTCAGGAAAATGCAAAAACAAACCGCCATCGACTGTAGTTAAAAAACTAGCTTGCCGAACTTCATTTTGCATTCTAATTGCAATCGTATTCACTTCATGCATCGTTAAAGCGGTTTGGTCAACCGTATAAACCGCGATTAACTGCATTAAATGTAAAAACGTGATACTTAACACTCCCATTATCACAATAGCGATTAGATGTTCTAGGAGTAAAAAGCCTTTTTCATTATAAGCAAATTTTTCGCTCATTACCATCCCTCCATCCATAAATCGCACACCATTCATATCCTTGCTGAAAAGCCTCGATTCTAAACGGCTCATCAATGATCACATGACCGGTAGCGCCGCGCCCGTGAAGCTCAAAAAGTTGATGATAAATTGCTTGCTCTTTGTCAAGGCGCGCCCTCTCGCTTAGTAAGATTGGCATTGCCGCAATTAGCGAAAACGAAACAATGCTAAGCAGCACAAGTCCAACTAAACTCTCAAGCAATGCGTAACCAGCTTCATGATTTTTTTTAATTTTATCTAACATCAAAACCACCTGTCCCAATTGAAAATACTACACTTCGTGTGTGATAACTACTAGAAAAAACAAACGTTCGGGCCACACCTAAATTCCCGCGATCGTTAAAACTAATCTCTGAAAGGGCATGTTGCCCACGAGCGACCGTAATATTTCTTGGAAACTCGCGTTCAACTTGCACAATATTGTTGTCTAAAATTACATATCGATTTTCATTGTGATAAATTCTAATAATTCTTCGCTGTTGACCACTAAGTTGCATCATGTTGACATCTCTAGCATCATGTAAATCCGCTTGAAAAACTGCTAATACTCGGTTAAGCTGAATATAATCATGCAAATTAACAACAAATGTCACGCTATTTAGCGACAAGATGCTTAAGATTATTAGTGAGATGATTGCTTCGATTAGCGTGAAGCCTTGCTCACAGCGCTTCATTAGTTACATACCCGATCAAATGAATCTTGCGGAATACTAGCGTCTTCACCAGTTAATTCGCTAACAACATCCATTGCTCGCTGCGTGGTTTCTAGGGCATCACAACCTTGATCATTAGCCGTACCTAAAATTTCCATCGCATTTGGAATCACAAGCAGTACTAAAATTGAGATTACGACTAACACAATCAGCATTTCAATCAAAGTGAAGCCCTTTTCGTTTTTTAATATATTGTTTTTCATTGTTAAAACCTCCATCTAAATAATTGTAATTAAGTCAAAAACTGGTTGTAAAATGCTTAAATATAACAGCGCAATCAAAATACCAACTAACGCTAAGAAGCCACCTTGAACCCCTTTTAGCACGCTAGTAATGACGCCATTTAAGCTACTCAGTTCGGCAGTAACGAAATTTTTTAATTCTTGATCAAGTTTGCCAATTCGCAGAGCATGCATGGTAATTAACCGAAAATACGGCGTGAAACAGTCTTTATTTTTAAAAAGCATTTCTAATGATTCCCCAGCGTTGACATCCGCTTCGATTTCTTTAGCGATTAATTTGACCATTGGCAAGGTGTTAAATTGTTGGATTGTGGCAACGCTATCTTTAAACGATAAACCACAGCTAATAAACATTTCAATTTGGGCTGAAAAGTAGTAAGAAAATAGTCTGGTTGTTAGCTTTTTTAGTAGCGGAATTTGAAAAATTTGTTTGCGCAACCGCAATTGAAAGTTGAGATTTTTCCATTTAAGCGCAACCAAAATCATCGCAATAATGCTTGTTATCGCCATTAGCACCACTAGTAATAACGTGATAATCACCCCGATTTGCGACTGTTCCCCTTCAATGCCAAATGTTGAATAAAAATCATCTAATCTGGGAATGAAAAAGATTGAAACAACAGTCAAAACAACGACAACAATTGCAAATAAGCATAGCGGATAGCGCATTTTTTTAGCTATTTCGGATTTGTTTTTGAAGTAATTTTGGCTGTAATCACGCGCGCAAATTAAGCCNTGAACTAAAGCATTGTGACGTTCGCTAGCTTTGACGATATAAACTATTTGCACTTCAAAGCCAAGCTCAGCTAACATGCTTGAAAATGGCCGTCCTTCGGCGCATCCGTCGGTCATCACTTTNATTAGTTGTTCATCAACAAGAGTGCCCATAATTTCTAGGGCGTCAATGATTGCAAAGCCATTTTCTACTAATTCGGTGAAACGCTGAAGAAATTTAACTTGCAGTTGTAAGGCTACTTTTGGTTTTTTTATCTTTTTGCTTGCTTCCATTTTAAAAACTCCTCGTCGATTGTGGTGTAGGAAATGTTAACAATTTCACCAGCAAGTACTTGTTCTACCGTGTTTTCTAGGTTTTTGCCACTACAAATTTCAAATAAGGCGCGCCGACCAGCTTTGGCTTCAACTAAACGTTGATTTACTAAACCNACAACCGCTTGCGATAAATCAATAACCGGAATCCCTAAATCCATCATCCGGTAAATAGTCCCCACGTTGTCTTTTGAGTGGAGCGTGGAAATTACTAAATGNCCCGTTAACGCTGCGCGAATCGCGTTGCCTGCGGTGGTTTTGTCACGAATTTCACCAATCACAATTACGTCNGGGTCATGTCTTAGAATTTCTTTGATGCCAACTTCATAATTCATGCCAGCACTTTCATTAACTTGCATTTGCACAATATCAGGTTGTTGGTATTCGATGGGGTCCTCGATAGTAATGACACTTTTACCTAAACCGTTTTTTAGATAATCAATAATTGCGTAGGCAGTCGTTGATTTGCCGCTACTTGTTGGACCGCCAATTAAAATAAGACCAGCTTCTGCTTGAGAGATTTGTTTTAACAAGCCAACATTGTTTTGAAATAAAGGAATTTGTTCGAGATTTTTGCCCATTTTTACATTAATAATTCGAAGAACAAGACTTTGAAACTTCACTGTTGGTAAAATTGATACTCGACAGCTTAAAATATCCTCCCCTTCCTCAATCACCAAACCGCCTGATTGTGGCTGCATCGGATGAGCTAAATCCATTGAAGCGTGAAATCTTATAAAGCTGAGAATTTTTCCATACTTTTCTTGGTCAATATAAGATCTTGGTAGCATTACATTCCCAGCGCGAAATTGAATTAAAACATCATCGCTTTCACTCAGGGTAAAATGAATATCACTTGCATTCATTTTAATGGCCTCCTTTACTATAGTGATTAACTCGATTTTTATCATAAAAAAAACACCTCCTACTATTAGTTACGCAAAAAACCTCAAAAAAGCTTTTTTGTAAGCGTTGTTTCGCGAAATTTACACACTTTTTACACAACTATGGCGAATTAACGTAAACTTTGTCGAAATTAAGTTACAAAACTGTCGCGACACGATTAGCGCCAACGCAAAAATTTGAAGCATTAATTTATCAATTTTTTGCGTTTTTGTGGCAACTGCCAACCACTAATCTCAAAAAAATAAAAGCGCTTCTAAAATACGAAATCGATAAGCTAATCCACAATAAAAATCACCTTAAAAAAGCAGCATTTCCTTGATAGAATTGCTGCTTTTTTTACTTTATTTAAGACTTTAGCTTGCCGGTTGCTGTGCGGGGTATGTTACACAAAAAACTACTGATCCAACAACGAGCAATAGCCAAATTCAGGCAATAATTTACTGTTTTTTAACTAACCGCCATTACTACTCGCTGACCAATTTTGCATGAATAACTGTTCGCCAAATCGTATTTCCGGTGCCGTAACACGTTATTAATGTTAAGAGTCGATCACTAGTACCAACATCTAAATCAAATTCATGGACGCTCCGTTGTTTAATAACATTAATAAAGGCTAAAAACTCGTCCTCGCTAAAAGATGGTGTTGAAAAGGAGTCTTCGACAATATAAGTATAAACCGAAAATATTTGCCATTCTAACACCGCTTCCGGCGTTATTATGGTTATTTGATTGTTGGCCTCATCATCGAAAAAATCGGCAGCTAACGCGTCACCCAAACTGCCAAACATGGTGCTATTTGGGGTATCATGACCGTAAATAATGGTATTTTGGCTAGTAAAGTCACGATTATTACGAAAGTCCATAAAAATCGTTCCTAAGTCATTAGCATTGCCATGAATATCACGATGAAGATAAAAATCATTATCCGCAGCTTGCACAATCGGATAGTTAACTTGATTGTTGTTAAATTTAATCCAACCAACACTATCTGGATTAATCTGCATTAAACTGTCAAAGTCAACAACAAAATCATCAGCTTCGTTTGGCATTGCATTTTCATTAGTTGGCGCTGGCGTGTTAATCACCCTTTCTCTAAGATCAGCTTGCAAGTTAACATTCCGATGGTTATTAATAAAAAAGGTAACAAGATTGTGCATGGAATATAACAAACCGCCTAAACAAAGAAAAAAGATGATAGCTTTTATAACCTTACGCTTAGACATAAATATCATCTCCTCTTAAACTGTTTAAATATGTTCTTGTAGTGCTTTCGTTAGCTGATCAGGACACGAAGTCGTGCGGTGACGACAGTGGATTCCTTGTAATTTCTCGATAACCTTGCTAGCTGACATTCCTTCAACAAGGTTTACTAGTCCTAGAGCGTTTCCAGGGCAGCCACCAATAAATTCAACATTAGTTACAATATCACCTTCTAGCTCAAAATGGATTTCTTTAGCGCAAACTTCTTCGGGTTTATATAAGACTTTTGTCATTTTTGTCACTTCTTTCAATTTTATTTTTTTTGTTAGATCGGACTAATCATTTATTCTTGATCTGTGTTTGTTTCTGGTGGGTCAAGAAAATTTACAATAATTTCGACTTCTGTTACCTCGGAGTAGACGCCAGCTGGTAAGTTGATTGGGATTGTTATTTGCCCGTCATCATCAAGGTCAGCAAAGTTAAAGCGTGGTAATTCGATAGCCTCTGGCAGTGATTCAGTCGCTCCCCAGACGAAAATTTCGACAAAATTTGGGGTAACACCTAAAATTCGATATCCTGAAGGCACGCCCAGTAAGTTATCGTTAACTTCAAGCGTTAACGGTTGTAAATCTTCGTAAATTTCCACACTAACACCAATCGCTGGGTGGCTAATACTCGTAATCCCAGCAACTTGATTCCCAACAATGTCATTAGCAACGACAATAGCTTCGTGAGTAGTCGTTCCGACTTCAGCCTCAACATTAATAGCGTTAAAGATCGCTCTTACTTCAACGATGGTATCAAGAATAACTTCCGGTGCTCTTATGGTGACATATTCTGGATAAAAGGAGATATTGTAACCGTACCGACTGTCGAGTTCATCAAAAATATAGCGATGATTCGTCGTTAAAGTTAATGGGAATTGACGTTCTTCAATTCTTGCAATTCTAATTTCTGAAATCATGTTTGGGATTGCGGTTGCCACGATTTGGCTATTAGTAATCCCCTCGACGGTGATTGGAATAAAGTCATATTCGCCAGGTTCAAGCCTAGTTAAATCAAGGTTAGCACTAACACTGCCGACCTCGGTTGCCATAAAAATGGCAATGTGGGTTGCATCCCCGGTTAAGCGGACATTGATTTGTGAAGGGATTGAGCTTCCAAAGTGAGTATAATTTTCATTAATAGTTACGGTTAGGGGGACATTATGAAGAATATCATAGTGCTCAGTTGGTGCTGGTGGTTCATGTCTAGCAACAACAACCAGCACCATCGCAAGAATAAGCGCTAGAATTTTGACAACAAGTTCATTGCTTAGCAATTTGTAGGAGTTGTGATCAAGATTTTTGATTTTGAAGAGGTTTAAGATTCGATTTGGATATACTATCATTAAGAGTATATTTTTAAAAAATTCGGTAATTTTCTTCATGAATAGTCTCCGCCCTTATTTTTAAGTATTGATTTATTTCATATATGATTGCAACGCTTCTTTGAATTCGGTAATATTTTCAAATCTGGTAATCCGCCCATTTCTAGCAACTGACATAGTGCCGGTTTCTTCTGAAACTACCAAGATAATCCCATCGGTAATTTCACTTGTGCCAATTGCTGCTCGGTGCCGTGTTCCAAGTTCTTTGCTAATGTCTTCGCGAGTTGTCAAAGGGAGGTAAGCTCCCGCACAATAAACATTTTCTTCACGAATGATAACCGCTCCGTCATGCAGTGGCGTGGTTGGCACAAAAATGGTATTTAGCAGTTCAGCTGAAATTTTGCTATCCATGATGGTTGATGATATTAAAAATTCATCTAATTTGACATCTTGCTCAATAACAATTAAAGCGCCAATGCGACGTTTTGCCAAATATTCAACAGATTGGCACAAAATATCTGCGAGGTTTTCGTTGTTTTTTCTATCTGTACCTTTGACACTGCTAAGACCAATTTGTTCAAGCGCCCCACGAATTTCTGGTTGGAAGACAATTAGCACTGCTAAGAATCCGTGACTAAGCAAAGTACCAACCAGATCGTTTAAAGCGGTTAAGTTTAAGCCTTCGCTAATCATGTTAATGATGAAGATAAAAATTAGCCCTTTAAGCAGTTGCATAGTGCGCACGTTTAGCTTGATTAGGTTTAAAAGTAAGTAGACAATAATCCAGACAAAATAAACGTCTAAAAACAAAAGTAAATATTCTAGTGGCGTAAGATTCGAAAATAAATATATTAAGTCAGTAATCAATTTCTTACACCCCTTTCGCTGTGGTTATTTTAGTATAAAACGGCTTATGTATATTATAGCTAATTTTGCCATTAAAATCAACTAAGTAACGTAAAATTATGCAAAATTAATAGTTCTTTTTTTGACTTGCGCAAACAATAACTAAATTTATCTAAAAGTCATCGTGTAACTAGCTGTAAATTCCTCACCAGCTTTTAGCATTTGAATGCCGACTTTATTTTTAAGTTCACCAGGCACTTCGCTAGTATCCGCCAAGCCATACCACGGTTCAACACAAACAAATGGCGCTACTTCGCCAGCAGCGTTAATTGGTGACCAGATACCAACATACGGGAAGCCGTCAAACGCAATCTCGACTTCACGATCGTGGGTGTAAGAACGAAGCATAATTTCCGACTCGCCTTCTAAAATTAAGGTTGGATACTCGGCAAACAAGTCTTTACTTAGCGGTAAAAATGGTAAATTCTCAATAATCTCGACCTTTTCGGCATCAACATCTACTAAACCGCGCGCATTGTCAAAAACATAAGTTTCAATGCCCATGCTAGTCCCCATCTGCAACGAATAATCCGCTAACTCAGGACCCGCCAGTAGCGCCGGATGCGCTCCGATTGAAAATGGCATTACTTTATCACCGCGATTTACAACTTCCCACTTAACCGCAACCTGCGCGTCATGCAAAACATAACCAATGCGCAACTCAAAATCAAATGGATATACCGCCCGCGTTTCATCACTTGCCATCAAACTAAACCAAATCTCATCATTAGTCGTACTCACCACATCAAACACCAGATCTCGAGCAAATCCATGTTGTGGCAGCTCATATTCAACGCCTTCAACTAAGTATTTGCCTTTTGCGACTGTCCCGACAATGGGAAACAACACCGGCGAAGTCCGTCCCCAAAACGCCGGATTACCATCCCATAAATAGTCATGCCCAGCTTTTACAACGCGAACCAACTCGGCGCCGTGAGCATTAATTGAAATTTCTAGTTGATCATTTTTTAATGTATACATCGATTTCACTTCCTAGTTGTTATTTTTAGCATCTATAAATTTGGCACAAGTTGCGACAAAATTGCCTCAATTCGTTACTAATTCAAAATCCCGCGTCCCGCAAGCTCTCCCATTAACAATTAGCGTGATTGAATGCGTCCCAGGGTAATGCTTTCGCGTGCTTAAGTTTGCCAACGCGTGCTTTTTGGTGTAAGTCCTCGTTTCATTGGCTTTTAGGGCGGTTTCGGAAATTTGAAAGATTTTTTGATTTCGCTTGCCACCAGCTTTTACATAGTCAACCCCGTATTCTAGTCTTAATTTTGTGGCAACGGTTGTCTGGATTGTCAATGAAAAAGTTAGGGAATCACCAAGTAAAACGGTTGCCTCCTTGAGGGTGAAGTTGGTAATTGTTAGCTCTTCGATGTCGTGATAGCCAAAAATTGCTAATACATCGCGATTACCTTTTTTGAGTAATGTTCGACAGCCATGCTTTACTATCCAGTTGGTAGCTTCGTTTTGCCCATACCAACGCTTAGCAAGGTCAACAACTAAATCAGGATGCGTTTTGGAAATGTCGTTTAAGTTGTTGGCAACGCTTTTTCTAACATATAATGCTGGATCGCTGTTGAGTTGCTGAAGAATTGGTAACAGCGGGGTTGGGTCATTTTTGTATGCTTGTAATCCTTGCGCCCACGGTAATTGCGGTCTGCAACCTTCGCTGGCAAGTCGGCGGATGTGTTCATCGTCAGCCTGCGCCCAAGCTAACAGCTGTTTTCTCATTCGTTGTTCATTTTTGATGATAAAGGGCCTGACGGCAAATTCTGAGGTTGAGTATTTCGTATATCTTGCTAAGGCTTCAATAGTAATATCCCAATTTTCTTCAGCTTGTCCGTAAATTTGGACAAAAGTTGGGAAAATCCAAAAGCCATGTAAGCCGCCTTGGCTGCTTTCGACAACCTTGTCAATAATTTCGATGGCGTTTTCATACGGCGGGAGAAATTTTCCTAACGTTGCGCTAATTTGGTAAATTCTTTCTTTTAATTCCAAGTCGTGCCATTTCCCGCCAGTCGTAGCTTTTACAAATTCAGCCACCTCAAATTGGGGATAAACCGCTTGGATGTCTAAAGCAAATTGATGCAGGGTTTTGTCGTTAAATCTATCTTTTATTAGTTTTGTCATTTAATCACCTTTTTATTGCTTTAACTTTGCGAAAATTTCAAAAATTGCAAATCCAAAATCGTGATAACCAGCTTTTAATGAAGCGTCAAAATTTGGCGTAGGTTCGGCATTAGCGAAATTGCTGGGCTATTATTTTTTCGTACAACTCATATTATAACAAAAAAAAGCCATTTATTCAAATGACTTTTCTAAATTAAGCAACATTATTTTCATATTTTGCTTGCTATCAGCTTTTAGGTTTAGTGAATCGTCGGCAACATTGATAAAGCCAAACATTGCAAATAATTTTTCCACTTCTAAACTAGGTATTTTAGTAATTAGTCGTTTTATGTTGTTGGTGTAGGCGGTTTTATATAATTCAAAAAACATTTCAACTAGTCGGTCAGCTCCTGCAACGCAAGCATTATAAATAAAATAACGAATAATCCCCATATCATCATGTGACTCATAAGACACCATCCCCACGATATCGTCATCATCCTTAATTAACACGCAGCGTGATAATATTTCTTTATCCGGCTTTGCATCTAATTGAACTTTTCTAATGAGTTTAAGTACCTTCGCTTCGTCATTTTGTGTGTATTTTTTAATTTTCAACATATAGAAAAATCCTCCTTGCTCAAGTTTACGCTATTAGAGGATTTAATATGTCAATTGTTTAACTATTTCACTTCTACAATTTTCATGAGGTTAGTGTTACCTTCGCCAATCGGGATACCTGCAGTAATCACGGCGATTTCGCCTGTAGTAAGCCCAGTTGCTTTAACGGCAACCATTTCAGCTTGCGCAACGACTTCGTCAGCGCTAGTAGTATCTTTAACAATGATTGGGTGAACGCCCCAGTGTAGTGCTAGCGAAGTTGCAGCTTTTGCACATGGTGTAGCTGCAATAATTGGTGCTGATGGTCGGTGTTTAGAAATTGTCCGAGCTGTTGCGCCTGATTTAGTGGCAGCAACAACAACAGCTGCATCCAAATCAGTAACTGATTCGGCAACTGATAAAGCAACAGCACTTGAGGTGTCACGTTGTGAACCAGATAAGGCGCGAGCAGCCATTTCTTCAAAATCAATTTCTACTTCAGCTCGGCGAGCAATTCTGGCCATTGTTTCAACCGCTTCTAGCGGGTACTTACCAGCTGCTGATTCTCCAGATAGCATAATTGCATCACTTCCATCTAGGACAGCGTTAGCAACGTCGGATACTTCTGCGCGCGTTGGTCGTGGATTTTCTTGCATTGATTCTAGCATTTGTGTGGCAGTGATAACAACTTTTCCAGCAGCGTTACATTTGGCAATGATTTCTTTTTGAATCATTGGCACTTCTTC
>JGI990J12352_1000216_pt1 | contig 13540 bp, 13 predicted proteins | sample Intmic4MA4BA4MSA_FD_12352 | JGI IMG/M metagenome (IMG submission 12352) | reverse complement strand
TATTAAAAAAAAGATCATTTTGACTGCTTTTACTGTACTTTTTTGGTAATTTGCATGAATTTTGCCCTTTGGTAGGGGTTGCCAAAATTGATTTCCGTGTTCAAATTCCGCGTTCGTTGCACGAATAAAGATCTTACAGGGCAAAAAAATAATTGACAGCAACGCTTTTTTATGATAAAATAGCTACTAGATAGTTGGGGATGGATGGGTTCTGGTGTTCCCTCTGGTCTTCAAAACCAGTATGAGGGGTTAAGAGCCTCTTGGGTGGGTTCGATTCCCACACACTCCCGCCAATTAATTATCCTACTACAGCGCCAAAGCGGATTAAGGTTATAAATTAAAAATCCGCTACGCTTAAATGGTCTTGTAACAACATCATTTAAAAAAGTGCCTCGAAATCAACAATAAAAAAACTCACTCAAATCTGGAAGCGAGTTTTTTTATTGTTGGCAATAAGCTTCTCCCATAGCTTTTTTGTTTCTCATTAAGCACGTGGGTGCGTCATTTCATAAACAGCTTTTAGCCGCTCCTTCGACACGTGCGTATAAATCTGCGTACTACTCAAATTCACATGACCTAAAAGCTCCTGAACCGAACGCAAATCTGCCCCGTTATTAAGCAAATGCGTCGCAAATGTGTGGCGAATCATGTGTGGTGCCAGCTTGATATTTTGAGAAGTTTTATCTGTTAACCGTTTCAATATATCGCGAACGCCACGATCAGTCAGCGCCGTTCCACGGTTATTCAAAAACAAAACATCCGTCTTAACCTTCGACTTGCTTGCAAGTTCGCCCCTTGCCGTGCCCAAATAAGCATCGATCGCCATCGCGGCAAATTCCCCAACCGGCACATAACGCATTTTGTCACCCTTACCATGCACAAGCAAAACGCTACTATCACGGTCGAAATCAGCTAATTTTAAGCTACAGAACTCTGATACCCGAATCCCAGTTGCGTATAACAATTCTAGCAGGGCGTAATTGCGAATCCCCAGCGGATCGGTGACGTCAATCGAATCAAATAAAGCGTTGATCTCTTGTTCGTATAAAAACTTGGGCAAGGTGCTGATGCTTTTACCGGCTTTGACTAGCGTAATTGGGTTTGCGGCGATGGCGCCTGTGCTAACTAAAAACCGGTAAAACATTTTAATCGCCGACATCGTGCGCCCGACTGAGGAGCGGGCGAGTTTTTTGTTATGGCATTCCTGAAGAAATGATCGGACTTCTTTGTACGTGACGTTAAGAAAGGAAATGTTTTGACTGTTTAGGAAGTTCAGCCAATTTTGCAGGTCTTTTTCGTAACTGGTAATGGTGTTGTCGGCGTAGCGTTTTTCGTAGGTTAGGTAATTGAGATAATCTTTAACAGCTTCCATTAGATTTTATCCTTGTACGTGTTAATTACATCGATTGCCCGGCTGGCGTATTTTGCCTTTTTCTCTTTTTTCTTCACGCGACCTGCTAAATCCTCGAAGATGCCGAAGTTAACATTCATCGGTTGGAAATTTTTGCTATCAGCCCGAGTGATATAGTGAGAAAGTGATCCGATGGCTGTTTGCGGGGAAAATTCGATAAGCGGAGCATCTGTAAGATATTTTGCCATGTTAATCCCAGCGACCATGCCTGATGATGCCGATTCAACATAGCCCTCTACTCCGGTAATTTGTCCTGCTAAGAATAAATCCGCTCGCTTTTTCGTCTGGTAAGTCGGCTTCATAAAGGTTGGTGAATTGACAAAAGAATTTTTATGCATAACCCCATATCGAACAATTTGGGCGCTTTCAAGTCCTGGTATCATCTGGATAATCCGTTTTTGCTCAGGCCATTTTAAGCTTGTCTGAAAGCCAACGATATTGTACAGGGATGCCGCTGCGTTATCTTGCCGAAGCTGGACAACGGCGTGTGGGCGCTCACCGGTTTTCGGATTTTCAAGGCCAACTGGCTTCATCGGGCCAAATAGCACCGTTTGGATGCCACGCTTCGCCATCACCTCAATCGGCATACACCCTTCGAAAAACACCCCTTTTTCAAAGTCCTTTGGCATTAAGACTTCAGCGCTAACTAGCGCTTCGTGCCACGCGTTAAATTCAGCTTCGTTCATCGGGCAGTTTAAGTAAGCGGCCTCCCCTTTGTCGTAGCGCGACTTGAGATAAACTTTATCAAAATCGATGGAATCTTTGTCGATAATCGGTGCCGGCGCATCGTAAAAGTAGAAAAACGCCTCCCCAGTTAACTTTTTGAGCGCTTCGGCAAGGTCGGCACTTGTTAAAGGTCCTGATGCTAAAATTGTCGGCCCGTCGGGAATCGCGGTTATTTCCTCGCGAATAATTTCCACTTGCTCATGATTTTCTAAATATTCTGTGATATAATTTGCAAAATTCATTCGATCAACCGCTAAAGCACCGCCAGCTGGTACACGCGCGTAGCGTCGGCTACAGCCATTACCAACGAGTCGAGAATGCGCATTTCCTCTTTTAAAACGCCAACCGCATTACCAAGTCCATCAGCTCTTAACGAATTTGAGCACACTAATTCCGCAAATTTATCAGTTTCGTGAGCGCCGGTTTGCTTATCGGGGCGCATTTCGGATAATTTTACATTAAATCCTCGCTTGATTAGTTGGTACGTTGCCTCGCATCCCGCAAGTCCGGCACCGATTACATTTACAGTTTTCATCTTGTCACATCCATTAAATTCTTAAGTAAGTATTGTATCGTTAATTAGTGCGAATTGCTCGCTTTTTGAATCTTGTAGCGTTCATAAATGTACGGCACTGTTGCTTGAAATTTCCCGACCAAAACCGCGAGCACGATTACAGCGATAAAATACTGCTCTAATCTGAGCGCTATTACCCCAATTGCAAAGATGGCTAAAAAAATTGTATTTGTAACCCTCATAATGTTTAAAACGGTCCGATATTCGAAAAATCCGCGCATGAGCGATTGCATGATTTTACTACCATCAAGGGGGGCAATTGGTAACAGGTTAAAGATAATGATTGTCAGTTGTGGATAAATTAATGTTGGCGAGCCATCTAGCAACGTTAGCATAATCACCAAAATCACGTTAAAGAAGACGCCGCCGCAAGCGACTAAAAAAGCTTGTAATCGCGGTTTACTTAAGTCGTTTTTAAAAGTCAAAAAGCCACCAATCGCGGTTATTTTTAAAAGTTCGACTTCCCATTTAAACAGTGATGCGATAATTAAATGACCACACTCATGAATTATCACGGCAATCAAATAGGCTAAATAAACATCGATTTGCCTAGAAAATAGTGCTAAAAGTAATGCCAGATAAAAAGAAAAGTCAATTTTCATAAGTCGTATTCCTCCCTAATACTATAATATTATGCATTAGCGACTTTCATCATGATTAGCTTGACTTATTTTTCTGGCCTTGGTTTTAAAATTTTAAGCAACGGCAAATAGCTAAGCACTAAGAGCACGGTGTTAAAAATTAAGGTGATAATCAGGCGATATTGCACAAATGCCCAAATCGCCACCGCCTGATTAGTAATCACTGTAACAAACGTATAAACAATAATCTCAATTGTAAAAATTGCGACGATGACGATGTAAAAAATCGAAACAAAATTAACTGGCGTAACCGGCACTAGCTTGTTTTTCACCACATTAACCACAACTAAGAACATCACCCCGTAAAGACCGAGCAAATTAGTTGCATACATGTCGTAAATCAACCCAAAAATCACAGCTAGCAACGGGACATGATTTTTCTCATCGAAAAAAGTTGCCAAGCAAATCCCGATAAGCAACAAATAAGGGACGACTTGGTAGTCACCAAACACCGGTCTAATCGGTAAGAAAATGACCATTAAATTATCAACCGTAAATAAAATAATGAAAGTTATCAGCGCTTTTATCATGATTCTAACTCCGCCATCGCTCGCTTAATGATAAACACAAAGCGCAAATCATCATACCTCGCGTTGTTTACTAAAAATAGCGTTTGAGTTAAGCCATCGCTACTTACTTCATAGCGACTAACATAACCAGCAAGCAGCCCCCGCGGAAACACACCGCTTAGTCCTCTTGTGATTACCTGTGCACCAATTTCAACTTCAATATCAAGCGGAACCTGCTCCACAATTAACTCGCCAGTTGCTGCATCATAACCATGCAAAATGCCCCTTGANCCTAAAACTCCTAAAACTTCGACATCGGCACGAATATCACGATTATGTGGCTTCATTAAATGCAAGCGAGCGGAAAAATTATTAACTTCGGTAATTCGCCCAATTAAATAACCCTCTAACGATAAAACCGCCATTCCCAACTCGACTCCGTGACTCGCTCCCCGATTAACCGTAATAAAATCATGCCAACTATTAATATCTCGACCGATTGTCACCGCCGTCATTCGCTCAAAATCAGTCAACGTCTCATCAACTTCGAGCATTTGCCTTAAAAAAGCGTTATCCTCGCGTAAGAGCGTATTTTCGATATTCGCAAGCTCGACTGTATACATTTGCTGACGTAAACGCTGGTTTTCATCGTTAGCTGTAAACAAATCAAAAGTATTTTGTCCGAAATTGCTCACATCATTGACCAGCCCAACAGCCACATTTTGCACAACGGCAATCCCATCATTTAACAACTTAACTACCGGATTATTCGTATCGACAAGCATGGTCATGGTAATTGTTGCTAAAATTGTGGCAATCATCGCAATAATTATAAATGTTTTGAATTGATTAATTTTTCTCAAGCGTCACCCCCTCCTTCACATAAAATTTACTTGGCGTGCTTTTTTGCCTTACTCTAAAGTAACTGTTAATGAATCACCTTGCGAAACTTCGCTACCTGCGCGAATTGTTTGTCGCACACCAAACCCTTGACCATCAAAAGTAACATCAAGTCCTAACATCATGGCATAACGATTAATTTGCATCAGGCTCCAACCGGTAAAACTTTCAATATTAGCAACAGTATCAGTTTGAATAAAAATTTTATCACCAACAATTGTTGAGGTGTTTGGCATTGGTGACTGCCGAAACACATTACTTTGATTACCAATCACCACCGGAACAAATCCCGCCTCAAGCGCCAGCGCAATTGCATCATCAGTCGAAAGATTAATCAAAGTTGGCGCGGGTGCTCTTTCAACTTCGATTAGCGTGGCGTTAGCGCCAGTTGTGGCAACATTTGCAAGACCTAAATAGCTTAACGTATTATTCATCACAAAACGGTAAATTTCACCCGCATAAGGATGGCCATTAGTGTGCGTTGTCGTGGTGGGATTTTTAACCGAAACAAACATAATCAACTCAGGATCATCAAGCGGCGCAAAGCCGACATAATTATAAATATGAACGCCCGCTAAATAACCGCCAGGCCCTGGTACTTGAGCTGTTCCCGTTTTGCCACCGCTAGCAACATCAAGTAAATAGTTAACCCGTCCCGTCCCAATCTCATTAGTAATTACCCCAGCCATCAACGCGCGCATTTGCTCAGCCGTAGCAGCGGTAATTGGTGTTGCAACAACTTCCCGTTCAAATTGGGTAATTTGGGTATTCGTATTCGGGTCATAAATTTCAGCAATTAATTGTGGGCGAATCATGTTACCATCATTCACAATTGCTGAAGTAGCTTGCAAAATTTGCACCGGNGTTGTCNTAAATGGNCCTTGCCCAAAGCCGGTCATATAAAGATCAACCGGACTCATTGCGATTGNGGGAATCAGACCAGCATGCTCCTCCGGCAATGGCAAGCCCGTTGGGGCGCCAAAACCAAAAGCTTCAAGATAATCAATCCACCGCGAAAAACTTAGCCAGTTTTGAAATATATCAATAATTGCCGTATTTGAAGAACGATAAAACCCTTCATTAAAAGTCATTTCGCCCCAGCTTTGGGAAAAATCATGCACCGTTACACCATAGATTGTCCGATTACCCGATGTAAATACTTGATTGCCTCGATAATTACCTTCGTTAATCGCCGCAGCGTAGGTGAAAATTTTTACAGTTGAACCGAGCTCTGCTGGATACATAATCGCATTTGCGTAAGACTCGGGATTTCTCACATTCGGATCAAATGTTGGGCGACTACTAGCAGCCAGAATTTCCCCAGTTTTAGCATTCATAACCACTGCCGTAATATTTTCAGGTTTGGCATTTAGCGCAACTTCATCCATTGCCATCTCTAAAAATCCTTGAATAGTTGCGTTAATTGTCAACCTGATATTATAGCCATCAAGCGGTTCGACTAAATAAGTAACATCGGTTCCTGGTTGCCGAAATTCGTACCTGTCGCGATAAAAGACAAAACGACCGTCTCGTCCTGTTAAAAGCTCATTAAAATGCGCCTCAATTCCCATTGCGCCGATAAGTTCTTCCTCGCCAGCACTAACATCACCAAATCTTGTATAACCGATAACATGAGAAGCAAACGCCCCTTGCGGATAAAACCGCGTTAACATTGAATCAAAGCGAATCCCTGGTAATTCCATCTCAATAATCTGATTAGCTTCGATAAAAGAAAGATGCAATCCAGCGGCGCCAAATTCGACATGATAAAGATCTTGCGAAAGCAATTCAATAATTCGCTCAGGGGTCAAATTAATAACTTCCGACAAGCGATGCGCAGTATATTCAATATCTAAAACGGCACTTCCCCACGCCGGATTCAGATTGGCAAATAATCGATATGATGGATGTTGCCTTGCAATGACAACCCCGTTAACATCCGTGATGGTGCCACGCCTTGAAGCCGTGTGATCTTCTAGTAGTTGGGTTGTTGCAGCAATTTCAAACAAATCGTACCCACCAGCAATCCCAGTATGGGCAATTACCGCAAAACTAACGCCGGTAATGGCAAACAACATCAAAAAAACTACTAAGATCATGATCATCATCATGCGTCCTGTTGGTCGCAAGCCACGGTTTAATTTTTTATTACTCATTTGTCAAGCAACTCCTTTAAATTTTTTATGTTGAATCACTCGCTACAGATTCACTACCTTTAAGTATACACTATTTTAATGATATTTTCTACTGTTAATTTTCAAAAGCTAAAAATTTATCGCAAAAATTGCATAGTATCTTAAAAATTTGGGCATAACTAGCGTAAATAAAAAACGCTAGGAAGTGATATCATGAACGAATATGGTCGAAAATATCAACTTAACGAATGGGTTGGTGCCAAATACGTCGGGACAATTATCGAAAAATATAAAAACGCAAACAACGAAACAGTTACCGTCTTTATTAATTCTCGGGGCTTTATCACCGAATTGGCATTGGCAAATGACGAATTTGTTGATGATTCTGGAAAAGTTTGCTCCCAAATTTAACTTTCTTGTAAAAAAAAGCTTGTTGATTAGCGTGATTCATTTTTACAGCCTCGCCGTTTTGCGCAACCAAAAGCGACCAGTCATTTTTTGAACTGGTCGTTTTTTCGATTTAACTCGCTTTGGTTTGGCAACATCCGAAAAAATTTAATTTCTCAATTTGCCCAAACTCGCACATATTCAATTTCATAAACATACGGCAAATCGCGATCCTCAACCTCACCACCGAAGAAACCGCCGACGGCTAAATTGAGTAACAAGTGATATTTTTGCTCAAAGGGCCATGCTTCTTCGCCCAAAGTTTTCACTTGCCCATTTGTCCGTTTATTTTTATAAAAGGTGGCGATTTTTCGATCATCAAAGGAAAAGGAAATTTCGTCCTGCGACCATTCACACGTATACTTGTGAAAATCATCACTTAACCCAACCAACCTTTCAACATGCGTTTCTTGCGTGTTGATTGTGTGATTATAAAGCAAACTATGCAAACTAACATGCATCGCTTGCGAATCAACGCCCGCTGCGTACTCCATAATATCAATCTCGCCGCATAATGGCCACGGCACCCCATTTGTTGCCCCTTGCCAACCTTTCGCATCGGGTAACATCCAAAATGCCGGCCAACTTCCCTTACCACTTGGCAACTTTGCCGACATTTCAACCTTACCGTATTGAAAAGAAAATTTCGTCTGCGTTGTTAACCTTGCCGATGTATGCTTTCTTGTTCCTTTTTGCTCATTTAAGGCAACAATTGTAAGCTTGCCATCCCCTACAAAAGCGTTTTTTACATCATCAGTATAATACTGAATTTCATTGTTATGCCAATTACCACCCGTTTCATGAACCCATTTTGTCGGATCAGGTTTACCTTCGTAATCAAATTCGTCACTAAAAATTAACTTCATCTAAAACTACCTCTTTTCATGGTTTTTTACTTGCAAGATAAATTTCAAAACTGTTAGCGCTACTTGCTGAATTTCTGCCAACGTAATGCCACCTTTATTGTAAGATTCTAGTAGCGAACCGTCGCCCTCTGGTGAAAAATGCGCCTTCCCGCCTGGCATTAAAACATCAACACCGGCTCGCACCCGATAAGCATCATTAGTCAACAATGCAAAATCGGGATCTTGATGTGGCTTCATCCACCAATCGGTAATAATATTACCATCATAACCCCACTCATTACGCAAAATCGTCATACATAATTCGTAATGATAATGACCCCAAACACCGTTAATTTTATTGTAAGCTGTCATAATATTTTTCGGTTTTGACGCTTTGATACAAATTTCAAAACCTTTTAAGTAGATTTCGCGTAAAGCGCGTTCGGATACTCGTGAATCGTTAATCGTTCGGAATTTTTCCTGATTGTTACAAGCAAAATGTTTTGGACAAGCAGAATGTCCGTGAATTTGTAAGCCTTTGACGATCGCCGTTGCAGTTTTACCAGTTAGTAATGGATCTTCAGAAAAATACTCAAAGTTGCGTCCGCATAACGGGTCGCGCATAATATTCATCCCTGGGGCGAGCAAAACGTGTGAGCCTTTTTCGGTTAATTCGCTACCTTGAAAAGTGGCAAGTTGTTCAAGAAGCGGTAAATTCCACGTTGATGCTAAAGCGGTGCCGCAAGGTAGCAAGGCTGCTTCGTATTGTAAGCGAATCCCTGATGGCCCATCCGTCGTAGTAATCGCTAACACGCCTTTATCACGTAGCGACGGCACGACCCCACCAAAGACGCCAGCGTTACCCGGGGCGCCAAGCGCCGAGTTCATTATGTAATCACCCCGTGTTAAGCCTTCTAGTTCGGTCATGTTCAGACTAGCAACAAAAGTTTCAAGGGTAATTTTACCGCTGATTACATCATCAAGATGCCATTGATCAGCAGTTGGGGGAATTTCGGTTGGTAAATTCTCCAGGATTCGCCTCTTTAAATCAACGGTTCTCACCGGCGTTTGCTCCCAAGTTTTAGTGTAGCTACCATCGGCATTTTGGCTCGCAACCAGTCGCGCAAAGGCATTTTCTGGCGCAACGGGGGCGGCTTGGGTTAGTTGCTGACAAACTTCTAGCTCGGTAAGGGTGATTTTTCCGATAGCGCAAACATTGCGGGCATCGCTTCCGAGTAAAATTTCATAATCACCAGCTTCAAGCACGTAAGCCGATTTATGGCCAGTTTTACCAGCGTCATCATAAGATGCCATTAGTTGTTTATCAAAGGTAATTGTTAGCGTTGTCGCTTCGTTTGGTGCTAAAGTGTTGGTTTTGGCAAAACCAGCAAGTTCAAGGGCTGGCTTTTTCAAGATGCCTTGCGGGGCGCGGTAATAAATTTGTACAACTTGCTTACCCGAGGTTGCTCCTGTGTTGGTTACGGTTACCGTTGTGTGAATTTCATTTGCTACTTGGCGGATTGCTTCAGCAGCCACAAGTTGAAAGTTGGTATAAGATAATCCGTAGCCAAACGGATACAGCACCACGGCTTTTGCAAAGGTTTCAAAGTAGCGGTAACCGACATAAATGTCTTCGACATAGTTGTTAAACGCCTCGCCACCAAAGTTAGTTGCTGTTGGGTAATCTTGATATTGCTTAGCAATGGTGCTAGTTAATTTGCCAGAGGGGCTGACTTTTCCTGAAAGTATTGCTGCTAAGGCATTGCCACTTTCCATACCACCTTGCCACGCGTAAATTAGCGCATCAATTTTGTAATCGGTTGTCCAAGCAAGGTCAATGGTATTACCAGCATCAATAATGACTACAACTTTATCAAAGTTAGTTGTCACTTTCGTTAGCATCGTTTTTTCAGCGTCAGTTAGGTAAAAGCTACCTGGGGCAAGCAAGCTTTCACGATCCTCACCAGCGCTGCGCCCGATGACAACTAGAGCGATGTCGCTATTTGCTTTCGCAGCTTTGATCAAAGTGTCGGTTAGTGGCATTTCCGCAAAATTAGTTGGCCAAGTGCCCCAAGCGCCTTCGTCAGGAATGTTTTTGGCGCACCAATTTTTGTACTCGGTGTTTAAGGTTTCGTTGATGTTAAAATGGGCACTAGCTGCCAAGCCGTCCATTAAGCTAATTGCGTATGGTTTTTTAACATCGCCACCCGAGCCGTAACCAACATAGAAGTAATCATGTTGGACACGTCCAAAAACTGCGATTTTGCTGGCTTTGGCAATCGGCAAGACCCCGTTGTTTTCGAGTAAAACAATCCCTTCCGTTGCTGCGTCAAGGCACGCTTTGCGGTATTGGGGGGCTAATTCACCAATTTTTAGCGCTTCGCCATTTGCTGAGGTTGATAATTCTTGTGATAATTCTTGTGATAATATTGTTGCTGTCATTTTAAAATTCGCTCCTTATTTTGTGGTGTTTGATGTTATTACTAACATTATAGTTGATATTTCAAAGGAAAACAATCCTTGAGGATGCTGTTGTAACAAGTTACAAAATCTGTAACACTTTTGCTCGGTTTTGCTAACTAATCACGCCATCAAAAAATCTTATTAAGCGGCGCAAGCCTTCTCTAACTAAGGTTTGCAGGGCATCGCCAATATTACGTCCTAAACGAGCAATTAGATTTCCTTGGTAGGATGCGCCTAAATCATGAGGACTGCTGTGACGATTGCCGTCATAAACAATTCCATCAATTAGCCCCGCTTCGTAAGCTTTAATTTGTTCTTCTAAGGTCATATGTTGGTTATTTACGACTCTTGGCGTTGGTTGCGGTAAATTTCTTGCGCCTTCATATGACATTCCTAACCATAAAAATAAAATCACTAGTAATAATTTATATCTTGCCTTCATTTATCATGACCTCTTGCTTATAGTCTGTTTTATTAATTATAGTCGATAAGCGGTAAAGATGTTGGCGGAATTTGTTAGGGTTGTTAGTTCTATTTTAAAATTCATTGACATAAAATGACATAGTTCGATTTTTATGAGGAGGTATTAACATGCTTATTTTTTCCTGCTTAGTGGCAGCATTGCTAAAGATGAAGCCAGTACTAGGGAGTTTAACGGGGCAAGTTTTTCCAGCGCCGTTATCAGCAGAAATGGAAGCTCATTATTTGTCACTACATGCTAATGGTGATCGTCTTGCTCGGCAAAAGTTAATTGAACACAATCTACGGCTTGTTGCTCATATTGTTAAAAAATATGAAACCACAGCCAGTGATAAAGATGATTTGATTTCAATTGGGACAATTGGGCTAATCAAAGGTATTGATTCTTTTAAAGGGGGCAAAGGGACTAAACTGGCAACTTATGCAGCAAGATGTATTGAAAATGAAATTTTAATGATGTTTCGCGCTAATAAGAAAAAACGTGGTGAAGTGTCTTTGCAAGATTCAATTGGTTTTGATAAGGACGGTAATGAAGTCGCTTTAATTGACGTTTTACCAGATGAGAAAAGTGTGATTGATGAAGATGTGATTAAACAGTTAACGCTTGAGAAAGTTTGGGGGCATTTGGATGTGTTAACCGATCGCGAAAAAGAAATTATTATTCGACGGTTTGGCCTTTTAGGTAGTGATGAACAAACGCAACAAGAAATCGCCAAATCATATAAAATTTCCCGAAGCTATGTTTCAAGGATTGAAAAACGGGCACTAATGAAGTTGTATCGCGCTTTTCGCAAAAACTAAACCTCTGCAACTGTTTTGCAGAGGTTTGTTTTTTTAAGTCAAGGCATCAATATCGGCGAGTTTGTTAATGATAGCAATGTTTTGCGGACAAACTGATTCACACAAACCACAGCTAACGCAAGCAGAAGCGTTGCAACTAGCTTCAAACTCAGCGTATTTTTTCTTAAATTCGCCAACACTTTTGTTATTGACAAATTCATTATTGTAAACGCTAAAAATATCGAAAATTGGAATTTCAACCGGGCAGTCAACTGCAGTATTTACAGTTTGTACACGGCACAGTTGGCGCTTCAAGTAGCGCTTTAACAGCTTGTTTAACTGCGGTAGCTTCAGCTTTAGAAAGTGGTTTAAATTCTTTCATGTAAGCGACATTATCAGTTAGTTGTTCGATATTTGACATCCCACTTAAAACTGTCATAACCCCGTCTAAAGAGCTGGCAAAGCGAATTGCCCAAGAAGCAATGCTCATTTTTGGTTGAACATCTTTAAAAATCGCTTCGATTTCTCTTGGCATTTTCGCTAAAAAGCCACCACGAACTGGTTCCATAATGACGATTGGTTTGTGATACTTACGCGCAATTTCGTAATGAGTTAGCGCTTCAAATTCCCAGTCGTAATAATTAATTTGGAGTTGGACAAATTCAAGCTCAGGATGCGTTGCTAAAATGTGCTCTAGATCCTCAGTTGTTCCGTGAAATGAAAAGCCCAGACTTTTGATTTTCCCTGCTTTTTTCATCTTTAACGCAAACTCATAAGCGCCCATTTCTTCGCATTTAGTGTTATTAGCCCCATTTAACGCGTGTAGCAAGTAAAAATCAAAGTAATCAACGCCACAACGTTCAAGTTGCTCATTAAAAATTCGTTCAACATCCGCCGGCTTCTCAACTAACCAAATCGGCATTTTATCGGCAACTGTAAATAAATCACGCGCATACCGCTTCACAACGGCCTCCTTAAAAGCACCTTCTGATTTACCATCATGATAAAAGTAAGCTGTATCAAAATAATTCATCCCACTGTCCATGTAATGATCAACCATTGCTTCGACTTGCTTTAAATCAATTGCCGTAGCTTCACCTGTAGTTGGTAAGCGCATTAAGCCAAATCCTAGTTTAGGAATATTTTTACTGATGTATTCTGGTGTTAAAAAACTCATGCTAAATCACTCCTATTTAGTGTAAAATAATTGCAGATTATAAAAATTTTTTGGTAATTTTGCAATTATTTTTTGTTGTCAAAAGTAATTATAGCACTTTTAAGCGCTAAGCGCAACAATAAGCGTGCTCATTTAATTTGCGAAGCGTTTTTATAGGAGCATAGCTCGATTATAAGGTATTTTCTTCTTCATCTTAACTTAAGCTCCTTGTAATTTCCTCATATATTACAAAATAAGGCAATTCAAATGTTTGCTAGGGTTTTCTATTGCTTTATTTTAGCTAATCTGGTATACTTTTTAAAATTCAGAAATTTTTGTAACTGCTTGGCACAATTTTAGAGGAAGTAACATAATGCAACCTAAAATGATTAAAATTGCCGTTGTTGAAGATAACGAAATTATGGCAGACAAAATCAAAAAAATACTATTAAACGCTCTAGCATTGCTACAAA
>JGI990J12352_1000215_pt1 | contig 13563 bp, 3 predicted proteins | sample Intmic4MA4BA4MSA_FD_12352 | JGI IMG/M metagenome (IMG submission 12352) | reverse complement strand
CATACCATTCATGCTTCCTGACCAAGTCATTTGGTTAATATTGTTATGACTCAAATCTAAAGAATTCATATGGTGCATTCCAGCAAATATATTATTAGTTATGCTACCTGTAACTAAATCATTATGGCTTAAATCAATATCTGTCAAATTGATAGCTTGATTTAACCCTGTCAAAGTTACAATTCCTCTGTTACTTGCATCTAAAGTCGTTAATTTTTCTAACCAATTTCTCGGGAAAAACGTATTTTCTTCAGCATAATTATCAGAAAGGTTTAATTCTGGATTTTCCATCCTTAATGTGTCAGCAATAGCCTCTCTTAAACCTAAATCGGGCACATTTATTACTAAATTAGTAGTAATGGTATTAAAATTAATTATACCATTAAAATTAGTTGCCTCTGTTAAATCTGCTGGATTATAAGTAAAATTAATTCGAATATTTGAATGTGTAGCATTTGTTGCATTTGGCAATGAAAAATGTACATAATTATCAAGCGCAGATATAATCCATCCTTCTGGAACCTCATCATGCTCAATGCTTAATCCTTGATTTGTCATCGTTGTTACTACTTCCCTGGTTCCCTCAAGGTGAGTTAAAATTTGATTATCAGTTACTGTTACCAATTGATCACTCACGTCAATGTTTCCGCGAATATTCTCCAGCGGTGTAATATTGGCAATTCGATTATCTGATAAATCTAATATTTTTAAATTATCAAGAACCTCAAACACAGCAGGATTAATAGTAACAATTGCATTATTGCTCAAATCTAAATATTCAATATTACTCTGACTTGCAAACTGAGCAGCCGCAATTGTTGCAATATTATTATTACTCGCATTAATCGATCTAATTCTACCTTGTGTACTAAATCTATTCGCTCCAAGTAATGTAGTAAAGTTATTATTATTTAAATTTATTTCTTCTAAAAAATGGTTGGATGATAAACTGGAAATAGGCATTTGAGTATTGGTCATAGAATTATGACTCAAGTTTATACTCCGTAAATTAATCAATGGTTGGAATGTATGACTTGCAACACTAAAAACAGATCTTTGATTACTAACATCTAAATGTTCCAAATTAACCATACCTGTCATACTACCAGATGGAAATTGGTCAATATTATTGTTACTTAAATTCAAATTCCTAACTTGATTCATTCCACTAAAGGCGTTAGCAACTATACTTCCACTCCCTGAAATTAAATCATTACCGCTAAGATTAATAGTTTCAAGTCGATTAGCTTGATTAAGTCCTGTCAAAGAAACAATTCCACTATTTTGGGCGTTTAATCTTCGCAATGTCCTCATTTGAGTCGGAAATAATTGTCTATCTGTTCTAATCGGCTCTCCAATATACTGTAACTCTCTAATAATTACATTCCTTAAGTTTTCATCTGGTACATTTACAAAACTTGCATTTCCTTCAATTCGTCCAATATCAAATGTTCCATTAAAAGTGATATTTCCATTTATATTGTCAGGATTTACTGTCCAATTAACTAAAACATTATCATGAGACCAACTATCATTGTTGAAACCTGGAAGCATCACAATAGCTATATCTTCGTGAATATGTCTTCTCCAATTATTTGCATTAGCGCTCGTTCCAGTTATAGACAACCCTTCTCTTTCAAGCGTTGACACAGGTAAACTGACCCATGGTTCAGTTACTGTTCTTAAAGGAATATTTACAACCTGGTTCCTAACAGTAACCGCTGTATCCCTATCATTGAACACATTCTCCAAGAGTGTCAGGTTTGTTATAGCATTGTTATCTAAATTAAAGTTTATCAAATTATTCAGACCATTAAATCTGTTTACAGCAACAAAATCACTCATATTATTGTTTGCTAAATTAAGATTCTCTAGTACAGGTGTTCCTGAAAACGAGTTACTTACTAATGAGTTTATACTATTATTGCTAAGATTTAATTCTATTAAATTGGACAACCCGCTAAATCTATTTGAATTATCAACATTTGGAATCAAATTATTACTTAAATTTAAGTATTGTAATCCTGTTAAATTACTGAAACCATTTGAATTAAGAGTACCAATCAAATTGTTATTTAGTTCTAATAATTGTAAATTACCTAAACCTGTAAATGCTCCTGATGATGGAGAAGGTAAACTATTATGGCTCAAATCAAGTTCCTGCAAACTTGTCATTTGGGCAAATCCACTAGATGATAATCCAGTCATAAGATTATGACTTAAATCAAAATGAGTTACATTTGTTAATCCGTTAAATGTCGCACTCGCTCCATTATTAGTTAGATTGTTATGACTTAAATCCAAAGTTCTAAGGCTTGTTAACCCTCTAAAACCATTATTAACTGTAGCAGTAATTGAATTATTTCTTAAATTCAGCTCTTCAAGCACAGTTAATTGATTGAAACTATCGATAGGTATTGCACTAATATTATTGTTACTCAAATCAAGTGATAACAAGTTAGTTGCCTGATTTATCCCTACTAGACTTTCTATTCCTTGGCCAGAAGCATTTAAAGTTCTAAGTAACCTCATTTGAGAGCCATAAATTTGATTGTCTGCCCTAATTGGCTCACCAATAAATCTTAATTCATCAATTATTGCATTCCTTAAACCTTCATCTGCTATCGGTGCAAGCAGGTTTTCACCAGAGGCTTGTCCAGTTATCCTTGCTATTTTAAAAGTACCAGTAAATGTCACAGAACCATTTTGAAGATTTCTGTTATAGGCAAAATTAATATTTAAATCTTCTACATCCCAGATTGTATCACTAGATGGTAATCTCATAAGAATATCAGTGTCAAATCTTGACAAAGTCCATCCCGCTGGTAATTCTGTAGCATTTGTAATAATATTTAACAAGGTTGGGGTATCTACATTGAGACCTAATAAAACATGAGGTCCATTCAACGTAATTGGATCAATATTTATAATTTGACCTGTTACATTTATATCAGCTGTTAAACCTTCAACTACCGAGACATTTGTAATTCCATTTCCACTTAAATCTAGGACTTTAAGATACTCTAGATCATTAAATCTATTCTCATTAACTAAGTTTATAATTGCATTATTGCTCAAATTAATTCGTTCTAAGCTTGAAGCTCGTTGAAACGCATGCGCAATCACCGTATGAATATTATTGTTCTCCAAATTCAAACTAATTAAATTACCTAATCCTGTAAAACGATCTACATTTATCGTACTAGTCAAATTATTATCACTTAAATCTAAATTTTCTAATCCAGTTAAATTTTGGAAAGCATTAGCAATTAATCCCGTATTATCTATATTATTATCGCTTAAATCTAAACTAACTAAATTACTTAACCCAGAAAATCTATTTACATCTACAGTACTAGTTAAATTGTTATTGCTTAAATTTAATGACTGTAAACTTGTCATTTGATTAAATGCATTCGCAGGCATTGTATTCAAAGTATTATCACTTAAATTTAGATACTTTAAATTCGTTAGCCCTGTAAAACGATTTGATGACGATGTCGTTGTAATATTCACATTACCACTTAAATTTAAAATTTCCAAACTAGCCAATTGATTAAATCCATTAGCAATTAAACTATCATTATTCAAAGCATTTCCACTTAAATCAAGTTCAATCAAGTTAACTGCTTGATTAAGCCCAACTAAACTAGTAATACCTAATTCACTCGCGTCAAGCTTTGTTAACAATTCTAACCAAGTACGTGGGATTGTTTCGTTGTCTTCTGCGTAAGTCGCTGGGATATTCAATTCCTGTTGCTCAGCTCTTAATGTCTCAATAATAACGCTTCTTAAATTAATATCAGGCATACTAATAGCATTCGTTGTCGTGATGTTCCCGAGTTCAACAACGCCACTAAACGAAGCAACTTCGGCTAACAAATCGCCATCATATGAGAAGTTTACACTAACCCCAGTATAAATATCGTTGCCAGCATCTGGAATCGTCACATAAAAAGTATCCTCAAACGCATGCGTTGTCCAAGTATCAGGCATTTCTCCAGCATTCTCCACCTGCAAACCAGCTTCTTCAACAGTAAATAAAACGTCTGATATAGAATTTTCAAAATGTCTAAACGTTCTAACTCCACCAGCAACGACTTGATCACTTACAGTAATTCTAGTATCATCACCAAAAACATTTAAAAATCTAATATCTCCAATTCTATTTCCGTTTAAATCAAGAGTCTCAAGATTCTCCACCAAAGATGCAAATCTATCTTCTCCACCTAAATTGATAATATTATTTTCACTTAAATCGAGACGTGTCAAATTAGGTACATTGTTAAACCCGTTCACAAGTAAACTACTGATGTTATTATTGCTTAAATTTAAGATTTGTAAACTATCCAAATTAGTGAATGCATTAATATTCGTTGTATTCAATAAATCATTTCCACTCAAATTTAAGTCTTCTAAACCAGTTAATTGATTAAATCCATTTCCAACCAAGCTTCCGATATTGTTGTTACTCAAATCTAGCGTTGTCAAATTGCTCAATCCATTAAACACAGTATTAATATTTGTACTAGTTAGCAAGTTGCCACTTAAATTTAAAGTCGTGAGATTTGTCAGTGGTGCCGCCGTAGTAGCAAACGCATTAGCAACTAATCCACCAGTCCCAGCAATTCCGTTGTCGCTCAAATCAAGCACTTGTAGACTTACTAATCCTGCAAACCTGTTAGCCAAAGTATTCGTTAACGTACGGATCTCGACACCATCAGCATTAACACCACGTTGACTACTTAAATCAAGAACTTCTAACTNACTCAACTGATTAAAAACATTAGCAGGTAGACTTGTGTTCGGTATCGCATTATCACTCAAATCTAATTCGATCAAATTAATAGCTTGATTAATACCTGTCAAGCTTTCAACACCAGAATTAGATGCATCAAGCCTCTCCACCATTTCTAACCAGTTACGCGGAATGCTTTCATTGTCCTGTGCGTAATCAGCTGGCACCTCTAATTCAGAATGAACATCTCTCAAATATTCAACTATTGCTTCTCTTAGACCATCATCAAAAACATCAACATTTAACACCGAAGATATTGAATTAAAGATAATAGTTCCGTCAAAAGAATCTACTTCTTCAAGGTTATATGAAAATCCAATCTCAACTCCATTGTGAGTAGTATTTGGAACATCTGGAATGCTTACTTGAATATCATCACCATCATACGCGCTGAAATTCCAACCAGCAGGTACATTTTCGCCATTAGTTATGGTTAATCCTAACTCGCTCGGAGTAGTCAAAATTCTAGCTAAAACATTATTAAAATGAGTCGCTTGAACATTTGCAGTAACAGTTATTCTCTGATCACTGACATCTACATTCATATTTTCAGGTAAGTCGGCTAATAATAGTATATTCGCAAAATTATTACCACTTAAATTCAACGTTTCTAAATTATTAAGTGCAGTAAACCTGTTAACATCAGTTATAGTTGATAAATTATTGTTACTTAAATCTAAAGATTCTAAATCAACTAAATCTTGGAATGCATTAGCAATCAAGCCCGCATTATTTATATTATTACCACTCAAATCAAGTGTGACCAGATTCCCTAGCCCTGCAAAACGATTTATATTCGTTGTACTAGTCAAACTATTATGACTCAAATCTAAATTTTGTAGACCCGTCAATTGATTAAAGCCACTAGCAATCAAACCAGCATTATTTATGTTATTGTTACTCAAATCAAGCTCCACTAATCCACCTAAACCATTAAATACAGTATTAATATTTGTGGTAGTTAATGCATTGCCACTTAAATTTAGGTTCGTAAGAGTTGCCAATGGCGCAAATCCATTAGCTTCTAACGCAGTTATCCCATTATCGCTCAAATCAAGTTCATTCAAACTAGTTAAACCTGAAAATCTATTAAGTAAAGTGTTTGTTAATGTACGAATTTCTTCGCCTTCATCATTAACACCACGTTGACCACTCAAATTAAGAACTTCTAAATTGCTTAATTGATTAAAAACATTAGCTGGCATTTGCGCATTAGTTAAAGCATTGCCACTCAAATCTAACTCTGTCAAATTAATCATTTGATTCAAACCAGTCAAATCAGTAATCCCATGATTAGAAGCATCTAATGTTTCTAACATTTCTAACCAATTGCGTAATATATCTTCATTATTTTGAGCGTAATCAACTGGTATTTCAAGCTCTGGGAATTCATTTCTCAAAGCTTCAATAACTACCGAGCTTAAGTTAGCATCTGGAAAATTAACGACCACTTCATTTTCAATAGTTTCAAATAAAAATGTTCCGTTAAATCCAGTAACTCCGCCTGCTAGTTGTGAATCATCAAAATCAAAATTAACTCCAACATTATCTATAACAACATTCGGACCGCTAAATAACCTAAATAACAATTCATTGTTACTGGCTAATTCCACTTCCCACTCATCAGGCATATTCTCACCAGCAGTGAACACTAACCCTTCGTTTTGTGTGGTCGCTAAACCAACCTCGACTATATTTTCAAATCTTTGCAATAAAATCGGGGTTCTATTAATAATTTGATTTCCTATTGAAATCGAAATTTCTTTGTCAAGTTGTTCCAAATCTACGATATTAGTGATCGCATTACCATCGAGGTTTAATGTCGCTAAATGCGTTAATCCTGTAAATGATATTTCTTCTGCAGTCGGGATTCTATTACCGCTTAAATCAAGAACTCTCAAACTAGGTGCACGCTCAAATCCATTAGTAATTAAAGTGTTGATTATATTGTTGCTTAAATCCAACGTTTCCAAATTACTCATACCAGTAAATCTGTCAACATTAGTCGTTGTTGTTAAGTTATTACCACTTAGATTAATTTCTTCCATCAATGGCATAACATTAAATGCATTAGCTGGGATTACTCCTATAGTATTGTTACCTAAATCAAGATTCGTAACACGTGCTAGACCCGTAAACGATGCCGCTGGAACAGTTTGCAACGCATTATTATTCAAATTCAAAACTTCCAGTTGAATTAATGGATTAAAACCACTACTCACTAATGCAGTTATACGATTATCACTCAAATTCAATTCTCTTAAGCTACTAAGTCCACTAAAGCGATTAGTTGCTGTCGTCGTAGTAATGAAGTTCCCACTTAAATCAAGTGTTTCAAGCACATTCATTCCATTAAATACATTCGCAGTCAAAGAATCAGCCGTTAAATTATTATCACTTAAATCCAAAGTTTCTAAATTAATCGCTGCATTTAAACCTGATAAATTTATAATTTCTCTATCACTTGCATCTAAATTACGAAGCAGTGCCATTTGAGGTACAAAAATCCGACCATCAGTTCGTATTGGTACATTCATAGCCTGGAGTTCTTCTATAACAGCCAATCGTAAATTATCATCTTGTAAGTCAGCAAAAACAGCTTGACCTTCAGCGCGTGCAATATTAAATGCACCATCAAATGCAACATTTCCATTTAAGTCTTCACCATTAAATGTAAACTCAACACCCAAACCAGCAGCAATCCATGAATTACCATTAAAATTCGGCAACGTTAAAACAATGTCGTCTTGCTCAACAGACACATCCCAAGTCAATGGTATATTAGTTGTATTTACTACACTCAATCCACGACTGTTAGTTACATTCAAATCTAACATAATATTCGGACCTTGCATAACAAAATTAGCAATGTTAATCTCCTGACCAGTAACATCCACATTAGTTTCAAGACTAACAAACACTTGTTCTATCGTCGCAACATTCGTAATACTATTACCAGACAAATCAAACTCTTTTAAAGTGGTTAAACCTGTATACCTATTCACAGCATCCAAATTATCTGCATGACTATTATTCAAATTATTATTGCTTAAATCCAATTTCTCAATATTTGTCAAATGTTGGAAAATGCCAGAGACACCAAGACTCTGGATATTGTTATTATTACTTAAATTTAATCTACGCAAATTACCTAGATTTGTCCACGAATTGACCGCTCCAGTATTGTTAAGTGCGTTGTAGCTTAAATTTAGGTATTCTAAAGTGGTTAATTGATTGAATCCATTAGCCACCAAATTATTAATTCTATTATTACTCAAATCTAATTCTTTTAGATTTCCTAAGCCAACATATGCGGTGTTATTAGCAAGGTTAGTAGACGAGATATTATTATTGCTTAAATCTAATCGCTTGAGTTCTGTCAAAGCCGAAAAACCACTGTTTATGAAGCCACTGATATTATTGTTGCTTAAATTCAACTCTCGTAATCTTTCAAGACCTGCAAAACTATTAACTGCTCTTGTATTTGTTAATCTATTACCACTTAAATTTAATGTTTCTAGGTTTGTTAAGCGGTTGAATCCATTAGCAGCTAAATTATTATTACCAATGTTATTATCACTTAAATCTAGATTAATCAATCTAACCGCATGATTGAGTCCTGTCAAGTTAACGATGTTACGATCACTTGCATTTAACTCTGTTAACAACCACAAATGTCCGCGAGTTAGTCTGATTGTACGAACGCCATTGCTTGTATCTATTCCTAAATCAAAATCTGCATTAAGTTGGTCTATAATAGCTGCACGCAACCCTAAATCAGGGATTGAAACTTCAGCAGCAACTAAATTCATCAAAACAGAACTGATTGCCATTGATTGAACATCAGTTTCCAATGAATGCAAACCCTTCGGAGGAGCCATTAATTCTGCTACTAGATTAAATATTTTTGTGTGTTCATCCATTTCCTCTAAAGCATCAAAAGGTTTAATATATGAAAAGTCAGCAACCTGTTGTGCCTGTACATTTGATGCTGGAAGTGTCGACAAACTAAAACCACCACCAACAAGGGCGGCGGTACTTGCTATAATATTCAATACAGCTTTTTCTTCTTTCGATAGATGTCGTCCATTGGTATTTTGTTCAATATTACTCATGATTCCACCTCTATTGAGTTTCATTTTTACCAACCATGTTGAAGTTTTCATCAGAAAATAATGTATTTTTTATTTTTCAGGATTTTTCATTTCAATATAATATAATCAAATATCTTTAAATTTGTTGGCTTTGTCGATATTATACATGCTTTATCCTAAAAATTCAACATGCACATCCTAATGAAAACGTTGGCAATTTGCGAAGTAAGCATATATAATGAACAGTTTTTTGGACGAGGGGCACTGGACGTAGTTTGGTGCCAGCTCGCTTTTTGAGGGTTAGGTTTAGTTGTTTTTTTGAATTTCCTGTAGTATAATGTTCGGAGGTCAAATAGAGGGTAATGAATGCGACTTGCTTATAATATTTTATTCGAAATTTTGGTTTAAATGAAAGGAATGTTGGTTTGATATGAACATGAAAAAAGTACTAGGAATATCTGTGTTTATGGTGGCATTAGTTTTAGGCGGATGTGGGCAAAGTTCGCAATTTGAAAGGGTATTTGATGCTACCAATAATGCAGAAATTGTTGCTCAGAGTGTAAATGTCTCGGAGCTGATTGAGGAATTAGACTTTGAAAATCAATTCACTGGTCTTATCTTCGTAGGTCAAGAAGGAAATTTAACCAGTGAACTTATTGCAAATCAATTGACTGAAGCAGAAAATGGATTATTTGATTCTTTTTATTTTTTCAATCCTTCAAGCGGGGGAAATCATGAAGAGTTATTGGATATATTTTTACAAATCGGAGCAACTGTTCACCAGAATGATGAAGGAGAATCTGAGCTGCCAGATGCAGAGCTACTCATATTGCAAAACGGTTTCACTGTTACAAGATTATCTGATTTCATGAGTTTAGATGAAAGTCTTATTGACGAGGAACAAATTGCCAGTGGGATGCGAGCGATGTTTGATTTTGTTGAAATGATTGGTATAATGGAATTAAATGAAAATGCTGAAAATGCTGAAAATGCTGAAGAGGCTGAAGATTTGGAGTAACATTTGAATAGCTAAAATACGGGCTGGCAAACCTTGCCAGCCCGTATTTTAGTCTTTTTTTGTTTTATAGAAATAGAATGCCATGAGTATAAAGAGGCGAAGTGATAGACTCCATCACTTCGCGTCAGAAATCATAAAACATCAGCAGAGAAAACGCTTCACAAATCGAACTTTTTTCGTGAAAATGTGTTCTTTTAAAAAGAATTTCAGCCTCATGAAAAATGTAGAAATCGGATATTTTTTGCAAATTTCAGTGTAGCACAATCCTACACATTTGTAAATGCGAACATTAAAAATCAGCATTTCTAGGTGTGCGAGGGAATGGGATAACATCACGGATATTTTCCACGCCAGTTAAATACATAATCATACGCTCAAATCCGAGTCCGTATCCTGCATGGTTTATACCACCAAAGCGCCTTAAATCGAGATACCAATCAAGCTCATCCTTTGGAATCCCCATCTCATCCATTCTAGCTTCAAGGATATCTAGACGTTCTTCCCGTTGAGAACCGCCAATCAGTTCACCGATTCCTGGAACTAGCATATCCATAGCTGCCACAGTCTTGCCGTCCTCATTCATACGCATATAAAACGCTTTAATATCTTTTGGATAATCTGTTACGAACACTGGACCTTGAATGTGTTCATCGGTAATATATCGCTCGTGTTCAGTCGATAAGTCAATTCCCCATGAAACAGGGTTTTCGAACTTTTTACCAGATGCCAGCAAAATATCAATCGCTTCTGTGTAAGTTATGCGTTTAAATTTCGCTGTTGATAACTTCTGCATCCGCTCAAGAATTCCCTTATCAACGAATTTATTGAAAAATGCCATTTCTTCTGGTGCATGCTCTAATACATAATTGATGACGTATTTAACCATTGCCTCAGCAAGCGCCATATTATCATTCAAATCAGCAAAAGCAATCTCTGGCTCAATCATCCAAAACTCAGCAGCATGGCGCTGTGTATTCGAGTTTTCTGCTCTAAACGTTGGACCAAATGTGTACACATCACGAAACGCAAGCGCATAAGCCTCCGCATTTAGCTGTCCTGTTACTGTAAGGTTTACAGGTTTACCAAAGAAGTCTTTCTTATCATCAGTCGAGACATGAAACATTTCACCAGCACCTTCGGCGTCACTTCCCGTAATAATTGGAGAATGCACATAAACAAAATGGCGCTCCTGAAAAAAGCTATGAATAGCATGAGCCGAAAGCGATCGTACACGAAAAACTGCCGAGAATAGATTAGTACGCGGACGCAAATGCGCAACTTCACGCAAAAACTCCCTCGTGTGACGCTTTGGTTGAATCGGATAATCTTCAGGACAATCTCCCTCTAACACTGCCTCAGATGCCTGAATCTCAATTGGCTGTGCTTCCTTTCCAGTTGCTACAACCTCACCAACCACCGTAACGGCCGCACCGACGCTAAACTTTTGTACATCTTTAAAATTCGCCACATTTTCTTCAGCATAAACAACTTGAAGCGTCTCAAAAAACGTCCCATCATTCACCATCAAAAAACCAAACGACTTCTGTGCACGATTATTACGTATCCAACCACTTAACCGAACTTTCTGCCCAATATACTTTTCCTTATCTCTAAAAAGTTGCCTAACTACGACCTCTTGCATCATCATTCCACCTCGAAAATCTATAACTTATTACCCAATATCATACCCTTTCACGTCCAAATAGTCAATCATTAGAATCTTTTTTCAAAAGGCGCGTTAGTATTAAACTAACGCGTCAGCAATCACCCCCGCTACAGACTCCGTAGCGGGGGTGGATATATATATCATATACAAAACAAAAAAACGCCGTGACTAGCCAGGATTCCAGCGTGCACATACGCCAATAGCAGTATTTTACAAAAGGCGGTGGGCTGCTAAATATCTAACTCGGTCTGGCACTGGGACGCGATTCATGGCGTATTTAGCCGTTCTGACGGGCGCTTTAGCAAGTCTGAATGGAAGTGGCACAACTCGTAGTGGGAGATAGAGAATTTGCTTTTTGATGCCAAGCTTTGGCCAAGGTCGATCAATTGTACTAAAGCCAGCGGTTGTCAAGTATTCATCTAGGCAACCTTCATATTCAATGCGGACATCCATCGATTGGACGATGTCATCAGGTGTTGTTAAAAATGGCGGCAAATCTTCGGGAAATAATCCAACTTCTTGGCAGATTTTCGCCACGAACTGAGAGCAAAAGTACGCATGTTTTCGGGGAATTTCCACACCAGCCAGCGCAGTGAAAAGACCTAGGAAATTGTACTTATATTTCTCTTGATTCATTTCCATCTTTGTGATACGTTCTTTTAATTTTTCATACTGATTTTCACTCACTTCAAGGCTTAAAACTTGACATTGGGCGCCTTTGAAAACACCAGTATCAAGACGTTCGCGAGAAAACCCCCCGATGAATGGGTTGTCTGGATAGAGACGACCGAAACTATACGTATATTCCAATTTTTCATCAAAAGCGATAGAAGAGTGGTTATACGGATTCTTTGTCACCATCTTGATTAATTTGGTCAGATTCGAACCAGTGTCGGTCAACAGGATAAATATTCGCACGAGACTTGCCTCCTTGTCTGGATTTTTATAAAGCTTTTTTTCACAACGTAATGTGTCATTCTTACTTACATTATACTACAATTACGCGATTTCGTATAGATGTTTGTCGAATTGTTTATGCGTTTTCATAAAAAAATGTATTTTTAAGAGCTTACTATTCACGCCATATCAACCTCGCTTCACAAAACTCAAAAATTCCTAACATCATGACAATTTTGGAGTTTTGCTTGATGGATTAATATTTAACAAATCCAAAACTTGTGCTCCTATGGGGTTTTGGAGTTTTTGTTTTCCTGACTTTTGTTAAATTTTAGGGTCTTTTAGCGATCGCGAGTAAATAGTTCGGCTTTTAATTTGCAATTTTCAACACAACAAATAGAACATAAATGAAGGAGAACGTCATATGATGTAATAATGTGCAAAAAATAATCAAAACATTTTGCGCTAGTGCAATTTCGTGTTGATAAGCGCTCCTTATCCTCATATTGGCACATACGGAAGTGTGTAACAAATAATAATCAACACGATTTTTCACTATCACAAAACATTTTCAAATGGTGCAGGCAAAAATCGCCTGCGTTATCTAGCACATAAGCTGTAGAGTCCAAAGGAAAAGCGAAAGTGAGTGATGCCTGGCTTCTGCCAATCTTGAAGCTTTCATTTTTTTGCCAAAGGTGTCAAAAACAAATGAGAATGAGAGATTGGCGCAAGACTACGAGCTGGAGGCTAGATACAAGCTTATGTGGATAGAGATTCAAGATTAAAAATCGGGGGAATTTTAATGGCGTTTTTGGAAAATTTTATTTGGATGTATCTTACGATTCCGCTACTTTTAGCGGTTAGTATTTCGTTTTCATTTCGATTCGGATTTCCGCAGTTTAAATTAGGAAAAATGGTCGCATCGCTCACTTCTAAGGGTGGCAAGCCTGGTGACATTTCACCCGTTGCATCGCTTGCTGTTGCTTTATCTTCACGTGTTGGCGTTGGGACATTGGCTGGTGTTGGGCTTGCCATTTCTCTTGGGGGACCAGGGAGTATATTTTGGATGTGGTCGGCAGCCATTATCTCA
>JGI990J12352_1000214_pt1 | contig 13565 bp, 13 predicted proteins | sample Intmic4MA4BA4MSA_FD_12352 | JGI IMG/M metagenome (IMG submission 12352) | reverse complement strand
GTTTCGCAGACATCTTTGAGCAACCTTCTCTTTTACCAATAGCTTCATAAGTTAGTCCACACATGTGATAAAGGTGAAATCTTCTGTGCTGAACAGATGAAAGTTCCTTTATTGCTTTCTCTAGTTTTTCACTTCTCGAATTTTCAAATACAATCTTATCTAAATTCTTAGGTTGGCGTATAGCACGATTGCATAAATTTTCTTCCGTGAGCTCAGAATATTCAAGATGTCTTTCATCCCAACGTTTTAAATTACGTTCGTGTTTACCAAATTCATAAAATGCCAGATGGACTTCATGCGAAACTTCGATTCGATGAAATGCTCCCTGTCCGTCATTAAAGGAAATGTAATAGCTCATCTGCCCATTTTTTCTACTGCTTCTAGCGTATACAGATTCGTATAATTCAACATATATTTCTCCCCCTTATTTTTCATACCTTCTACCTATTTCCACAGTAAGTGCCCAAAAGTAACCCTTGATTTTTGTATTTTCTAAAATTCATTGTATAGAAAAAACAGCAAGAAGTTTTGCTAAACTTTTGCTGTTTTTTTATTTTGTTTGCTAGTTCTCAAAAACCCAGCAACAAGCTATATATGTCTAAAGTCATAACAATTTCAACTCTAAAATTTTGTCTCTTTTTGTGTGGATAGACCTATTGTAAGCGAGAAATAAAAGACTGTATGTAAAAACCCCAGAACGAATGATATAATATCAAAAGTACTGGGGAATATTTGTATTAAACGGCAAGTTGTTCATTCCCTAAATGAGAAGAAGATGCACAATATTCCTGTGAACCTTTTGCCCATGGTAAAAACGTCTCTAGTAGTTCAGGTTGCCTATAAAAATCAAGATTAGGCAAATGCTCAAAGAGATAAACTAAATATTTATATGGATCAAGCCCATTTTGTTTAGCAGTGGCTACAATCGTGTAGGCTTTCGCATTGGCATCACCGCCACCTTCACTGGTAGAAAAAAGATGATTTTTTCTACCGATGACCAACGTCTTAATCTGTTGTTCGCAATGGTTGTTTGATAACAAAAGACGTCCATCATCCAAAACACGCATTAAAGATGTCTTTTGATTCAATGCATAATCCACTGCTTTCTTTAGATTTCCCCTTGGATTTAACGTGCCTAGCCATTCATAAAATTCTTCAATGACTGGCTTCAACATGATTTGGCGCTTTTCATGACGAACCTTAGGTACCAATGCTTTTAGCTCACGCTCAATCTTAAACATACGATTACAATAATTCATCGCAATTTGTGCATGAGTTAGCTTGCCTTTGACCTTGGCTACATCATTAAATTTACGCCTTACATGTGCCCAACATCCTACATCTATTACTCCAGATATATTTTTATAGCCTGCATAACCATCACAGTGAATATACCCTTGATAGTCATCTAATACTTCTGTGATAACTTCTCGTGATCGTGTTAATGATGAATGATATAGAGCGACTGGCTTATCCTCTTTTCGTAATGTGTGAAATGCCCATAATCTTGATTGACTTGTTGCTAGTTTCATATCGCTACGATTAAGTATTTGATAGGGCGTTCCATCTCCGTGGATAACTTCTTTTTTTCGTAGTTCTATTCGTAATAATTCATAGATTGGTTGTAGGTAACCAAAACTACCTGAAATAATCCAATTCGATAATGTTTTTCTTGTAAGGGTTAGTCCTGCTCGTTGCCAATCGTTAATTTGACGATATAATGGCACGCTTAGTGTGAATTTAAGGTGGAATATCCACGCAAGTAAGCTTGATCCCACTATTGAACCTGATGCAAATACTGCTTTTGGCACATCTGCACTTTTGATTGGTTTCACTTCTAATAGAGAATCGTGGCAATTACATTCATAACTATGGCTTATATGTCTTTTGATATGTAGCTGTGCTGGTACATAGTGAACTTCATCTCTCATTACTTTTTTACCAAGTGGTTTCATTTCTTCGCCACAACAATTACATTCTCGTTCTTCAGTTGTCTCTGGCTAGGAAAAAAAGGTGAGTCTGTGTCGAAAATTGATGGTTGTCCTGCACCTACTTTTGGATTCTTTTCACTTGATGTTCCAAACATTTTTTTCATTAGAACTTGAATTCTTTCTTCAAGGATTAGGATTTGAATTTGATGTCTTAGTTGTTCGTTTATTTCTGTTAGTTCTTTTTCTAGTTCTGTCATCAAAATTCAACTCCTAATTTCCAACCTATAGGTAGCGCTTACTATATTTTTGTTATGCTCTTTTTGACGCTGAAAACACTTGATTTTCAGCGCCTTTTGTAGGTTTTTTAAAGTTTTAGAAGATATGTCCTACGTTTGCTTGTTTTACTGCTTTTGCTTGAAAAATTGATAATCCTTCTAGCAACCATCTGTATTGTTGGTGGTTTAAGAGGAGGTTCGTGTTTTCGTGTTCTTTCAGCCATTTTAATTTTCCTTTTTCAATTCGTTTATATAATAATGTGGATCCATCTTTTTCCCAATACAACGCTTTGTATCTATCTTTTTTTCCTCCACAAAACAAGAACATTGATTCTTCGTCAAATAGTTCTTTTTCATTGTATTCTGTTGCGATTGCCGCTAGTCCGTCTATTCCTTTTCTCATAGCACTCTTCCCACATATTACGTATATTTTTTCTCTTAATTTTATTTCTTTTTCCATACTGTTAAACACCTCCATATTCTGTTGCTTTTAGCTTACCTGATTTTGGCGGGGTTTTCTATACAATCTCTTTTTACTCGCTTACGGTTTGTTAGTTATTCCGTAGGCATTAAGTAGCTTATAGTAAAAATCAGACTAACACATCGTTAAGCCTGACCTCTGTTTTGTAATTTTTTAGCAATATATCTAGTCAATTCTTCACGAGTCGGCAATCCCTCGTTATCACTTGAATGCCCGACTTGAATTGACCCGATTGCATTTGCACGTAATACAGCATCATTTAGGGACAATCCTTCAATAACACCGCTGATTACACCAGTTGCAAACCCATCCCCAGCACCAACTGTATCAACAACTATTTCAACTTTAAACCCTGGAATCATTGCTGATTGTTCACCATCGCGTACATATGCCCCCTCTGGTCCAACTTTAACCACGACTTGTTTAGCACCTAATTCTTGATAGAAATCAGCAACCTTGACAGGGTCAGCGCTCCCCATTAACACTAATCCTTCTTCCTCACCAGGAAGTACGATATCAGCCAGTTGTGCTAAATCATTTAATGTTTTAACCATCACTTCTTTGCTTTCCCATAATGTTGGACGTAGGTTTGGATCGAAGCTTACTGTTATTCCTGCTTCTTTTGCACGCTCCATCAAACGCTTCGTTGCCGCACGACATTCTAAAGAAAGTGCAGGTAAAATTCCAGTCATATGTACTAAATCAAATTCTAATAAATGAATATCATCCATTTGCTCAGGTGTCATTTTTGATGCAGCTGAACCTTTGCGATAGTATGCAATATGTGGATCGCCGTCTAGCACTTTACCTTTTAACATCATACCTGTCTTAAATTCATCGTCAAAAATTATTTGATCTGTGTTGATGCCTTCGTTTTCTAATGTTGTTTTTGTATAGTTACCAAATGGGTCACGTCCTAGGCGAGTAACATATGTTGCTTCATGCCCAAGACGACTTAATCCAATACAAACATTAACTTCCGCTCCAGCTAGCTCTCTTGTGAAACTTTCAACTTCTTCTAATGGTCCAACCGTATCAGCAATCAATAGCGCCATTGGTTCACCAATTAATAATACTTTAGCCATCTATAACACCTTCTATTATAATCTCTTACTCTCCACGTGCTGATGCGACTTTGACAACAAATTGCTTTGCAAGCTCAGTTACACCTGCATAATCTCCAGTTTTAGCAGGTCCTGTTAAGTCACCTCCTACTCCTACTGCCACACAACCAGCTCTAATCCATTGATCAACATTATCAATATTAACTCCGCCTGTTGGCATAATATTCACTTGTGGTAATGGCCCTTTAACTGCCTTCACAAATTTTGGTTCAAGTGCGCTACCTGGAAATAATTTAACAATGTCGCAACCTGCCTCCATAGCTTTAATCATTTCTGTAATAGTCATACATCCCGGCATGTAAGGAATCTGGTACCTGTTACACAGTTTTGCAGTTTCAGGATCAAATCCTGGCGAAATAATGTAGTTAGCTCCTGCTAAAATTGCAATACGTGCAGTCTCACTATCTAAAACAGTCCCAGCTCCGATTAACATTTGATCACCAAATTTTTCTGCTAAGGTGCGGATAACTCGATCGGCTCCTGGAACCGTGAACGTTAATTCGATTCCTTTAACTCCACCTGCTAAACAAGCTTTTGAGATTTTAAGAGCTTGTTCTTCATTTTCAGCACGAATTACTGCTACTACCCCTGATTCTGTTAATTTATTTAAAATTTTAAATTTTTTCATTTGTTTTCACTTCCTTGAATGCGCGCGTACTTACGCTTTATATGTGCTACTAAAGGTAACGATTACCCCTATAATGCGATATAAGACAACGGACTTAGCCCGAAGGCAAAGCTGGGCGGTGACCATAGCATGTCGGTAAATCCAAAATTAATTCCTAATTATCACAAAAAAGTATTATTTTAATCGGTAATTAGGTAGTGTTTGAAAACGTGTTTTTCCTCATAAAAGTGTATCAAAAATGATAGTTTCCATACTTAAAACTCCACCAAATAAGACATTTTAAATGAGATTTATCCACTATTAAAAACTATAATTTGACTTTTCAAACACTACCTAGTACCCCGACCTGGCAGAAATTAAAGAACAACAGGGTAAAGCGTCTTTAACTTAATTCTGCCGTCATCGTTTGTAAATTGCCAGTTTATTTTGGCAACATGACTATTGCGTTGTTGGACCCAATCTTCTATTTGATTTTTAAAACTTTCCATGTCTGGAAGTGGCTTCGCCAATTCTTGATGACACATCACGCCTATTTCGATTTCAGCCATGTTCAACCAACTTCCATGTTTCGGTGTAAAATGCCATTCGAATCTATCAAGCAATCTTTTTGCTTCTGCAGGAACAAAAGCTTTATATAAAGAATCTGGTTTATGTGTGTTGAGATTATCCATAACGAGCACAATCTTATGAGCATTTGGATACAGTTTGTCAGCTACATGCTTTAAGGCATTAGCGAAATCAATAGCTGTTCTTTGTTCGGATACTAGTACCTCTCGCTTGCCAGCTAATGGCTCGCTTATCATAAAAACATTCGCTACACCATTTCTAACATATTCATAATCAACTTTTTCAGGCTTTCCAGGTTCGCATGGAATTCGGCTCTGATGGATTAGCTGCTTGTTCGTTTCATCTATACATACAACTGGATGATGTTCGTTATATGGACGTTGATACACATCTAGTACATCTTCCATTTTTGCTACGAATTCTGCACTTGCTTCTGGGATGCATCATTGCTTTGTGAGCCACGGCTTAATCTCGTTTTTTTCATCGCTTCACAAACTGCTGAGTCACTGATAGAATCTACTACTTTAAGTTCTATTAACTTGTCAGCTATCATTTGCATCGTCCAACGACTACGACCCACTGGCGTTTCACTACAAGCAATCGCACAGATTTGGGCTTCTACCTCTCCTGTTATCTTTCGACGACGATTCTCTTGTTTTTTCCTTCCCAGAGCTGCTTCCATTCCTTCAAGGACAAATCTTCTCGTGACACTGGCAATTGTTGCGTGACTTGCTCCGTATGCTTCTCGAATTTTGTCATAATTCCATTCTTCATTTCCTGGTATTGTCTTATCTAGTTTCAAAAGGATTTGCGCATGTCTAATACGATAACCTTTGCCACCTTTTTGGCTTAATTGCTTTAATTCTGATTGTTCTTCCTTCGTTAAAGTTACTTTATAACTTGGCATTCCTCTTCACCCCAGTAGGTCGTTTACTTACGTATATCAGATTTCACAAGTTTTTAACGGTTTTCTTTAATTTCTGACAGGTCGGGGTACTAGTATAAGTTCGAAAAATAGATTCCAAGGCACTTGTAGAGTTAGCTCTCAATCAGTCCGTCGCTACAAATTGACGCCAAGCTAGACGTCCTTCTAGACACACTAAGCTGCTAATGTAGTTATGGGAGAGGTCTAATCAAATTTCCAAACTCTTCAAACTACGAAAATCATATTAGAAATGGTGCACACCCTGTGCGTTCAAAATCATCCGCTGGGCTCGGTTATTCCAATTAAATATTATCCCGACTTTTAATTTGAAGCCTTGATAATTAAGCAATCTACTTTAAAATAATCGGGATAAAAAATTTAAATCTACCCATATAATTTCTTTATCGCTTCATCATCATCTTGCCAAGGATAGAAACCTCAGCTGTGTTTAAAGGATTTAAAGTCGATTTTGCCTTCTCAATGACATCTTGCTTCATTTTCGCATTTGCAAATGCGTATATCATCGTTGTTTCTAATTGGACATGCCCTAACATTCAGCAAAGGTTCGGTCTTATTATCCCGACTATTTTTAACAAACGTACTGAATGTCTCGCTTTTTAACAGAATGTCGGGATAAGTTCTGACTTATTTCATTTTTATAAATAAAATATGACATGTAATTCCTCCTAAAATTTTGTTTAGCCTTTATATCCTTGTAATCTAGATATTTTATCTGCTGCTAGCTTGACCAATTCAATATCGCATGTTGGATTATAAGATTCTTGATATAATCTCAATGTTCCAATTGCAGCTGTCACATAACCACGGTGATCAAATATCGGAGCAGCAATAGAAAACGTATAATCTTCATTCTCACGGTTAGAAATAGAACAACCCTGTTCTCTTATTTTTTCAATCTCTCTTAATAAGTCCATTTTTGAAGTAATACTTTTATCTGTTTGTGGACAAAAATCAATCTTTTCGATTAAACGCTCCTGTTTATGAGAAAATGCCAATATTGACTTACCAATACTTGTTGTATGAAGTAATAATCTATCACCGATATTAGGGGTAGCAATAATCTTCTTCTCTGGCTCTTGCTTTAACGTAACAACAATTTCACCACTTGTTTCTTTTGCAATGAGAATAGCTAAATCTGTAGTCTTTGCCAGATTCTTAATAATTGGCTCAGCAACATTTAAGAGTAGGGAAGTTTTTGAATAATTGCTCCCAATTGAATATGCCTTAACACCAATTTTATATGTTTTTATACCATTTTCCTTGGTGTATAGCATATTCATATGAACAAGCGTTTCTAAAATATCAAATGCACTTGTTTTAGGAATATCTAACTTCTTAGTAACATCACTTAACGTCAACTCACAATCAGAAGAAGCAATTAATTCTAAAATTTCTACTGTTCTCTGTACTGTTCGATTTACCTTCATAACAAAATCTCCTCACTACTACATCCAAAAATCTATTTTTTCAACAAATTTGACAAAAACTTTCGACTAAACGAGATGTCTTCATCAACAACTCTTTCTAATATAGTATCAAAAGTTGTTTGCAATGTATATAGCTTTTCAATGAGATAAGGATAATCCATATCGCCACGGCCTGGAGCAACCTACACCAACTGGCTATCTTCTAGTACAAAATCATTTGCGTGAACAATCATAATTTTATCACCAAAAAATCGACTACTTCGTCGATGATTTGACGCTGCTGCCAGTATTACCTTTAGGCAACAAGTTAAATAAATCGGTGCAACATCCGTATAAATAGGCAATCTCCTTCGGTAACACTAACTAAAGTGATTCAAGCACATCTATAACGGATTGTGCGAATGCTTCAGAAGTATTTTTTACTGTGATCATCTCTCCTAATGCCTATTATCACTATAGTGTCACCCCAAATTTCCAGATTGCAATTTCACGGTAGTTGCGATTCTCATTATGCGTCCAATTACCATTGCATACATCTATTATATAATCAGTAAAATCTTGAACTACTTCTTTAGTTGGCGTTGTTAATATTTTTCCAGCGTCATAATCAATCCAATGCGGTTTCTTTTTCGCTAACGGTGAATTTGTCGAAATCTTAACTGTTGGAATAAATCCACCATAAGGTGTTCCACGCCCTGTTGTAAAGAGTACCAAGTGGCAACCTGCAGCACCTAATGCCGTTGTAGCAACTAGATCATTACCTGGTCCTTGCAGTAAATTCAGACCATTTGTCTTTAAACGATCTGTGTAAAATAAGACATCAACTACATTTGATGTTCCTGCTTTTTGCGTACATCCTAATGACTTATCTTCAAGCGTTGTAATTCCACCATCTTTATTTCCCGGAGATGGGTTTTCATAACAAACTTGATTATTATCTTCATAATATTGCTTAAAATCATTAATTAAACGAACAGTCTTATTAAACACTTCTTGAGTTTCACAACGATTCATTAAAATTGTTTCTGCTCCAAACATTTCAGGTACTTCTGTTAAAACCGTTGTTCCGCCATGAGAAACTAAGTAATCAGAAAAATATCCCAGTAATGGATTTCCTGTAATTCCAGAGAATCCATCGCTTCCGCCACATTCTAAACCGATTCTTAAATTCTTAAGTGGCGAAGGTGTACGACGGTCATTTTTCATGATGTCATATAACGCTTCAACAATTTTAACTCCTGTTTCAACTTCATCATCTTGCTCTTGAGCTACCATAAAACGAATACGCTCATCATCATATTCACCTAGCGTTGCTCTAAATTGATCAACTTGGTTATTTTCGCAACCTAAACCAATAACTAGTACTGCTCCAGCGTTTGGATGTCTTACAATATTTTGCAAAATCTCTTTCGTTGTTTCATGATCATCGCCCATTTGTGAACAACCGTAAGCATGCTCAAATACAAACACGCCATCAACATCAGTAGCTAACTTATCAACTTGCGCTAAAAATTCATCTTTAATTCGCTCAGCCGTTTTATTAACACAACCAACTGTTGGAATAATCCATAATTCATTACGAATTCCAATATCACCATTTTTGCGGCTGTAAACTTGTACCTCACGCTTTTGACTAGCAATAATCTTTTCTTCTAAATCAGGTACATACTCATAATCGAGTTGCTCACCTAGATTCGTTTTAATATTATGAGTATGCACATGAAATCCAACTTTGATAGACGCTGTTGCATGACCAATTGGAAAACCATATTTGATAATATCTTGACCACTTTCAATGTTAACAATTGCAATTTTATGCCCTTGTTTGATATTTTCATGTAATATAATTTCTTTGCCATCAATAGCAATAGCAAAGCCTACATCCAAATCTTTCAAAGCGATAATAACATTATCATTATCATGTAATTTGATAAAATTTCTCACAAGCTATCACGCTCCTTAAAGTTTTAATTTATTTTTAAGACGAATATGCTACAATTATTTGCTTAAAGTAACTATATGACTACAGAATTAGAGAACAAAAAATAACAACAGACATGCTTTTGAATTTAATAGGAATAAAAAGCAAATAAAGAGAAAAATCCAATTTTAAAAGTCGTTCTTGCCAGACATAAATCAAAAATGATGGAAAACGATGTCGCTTCAATTGAACTCTATCTATCCTAACTCAATTCAATTATAATCCCAAAACTAAGTAGAAATACTTAGCTTTTATTTTACTCCAAAACCTCTTCCTGCCTTAATTCATAATAATTTGCAAGTCTTTTTGCAATCGTCGCACAAACGATCTGTTGAAAAAAAATTCCTGTAACAATTGGAATCGCCGCACGTGGTGGAAAATAAGCTACTGCAATAACCACACCAGTACTCATATTACGCATTCCACCAGAGAAGACAATCGCTTTTACTTCACCTTGAGACAAGTTTAACCATTTAGCTAACTTCCATGATAACATGTATCCAACAATCGCCAAAAAAGTAATGCTTACCATAATCAGCAATAGTTCTAAATCAACAGGCGGAAAATACTTACGAATATTGCCACCATTAATTAAAATAACTAACAACAACGCAATCTTAGCAAAAGGTGCTAACCTCATACTCCATTTCTTGCTAATTTCACCTTGCGTAAACTGATTCAAACTCATCCCAACAAGAGATGGCACAACCACCATCAGCAACAAACTTTTCATCATTCCCACAGTATCAAGCTCAATACTCGCACCCGTTAAAACTAAAATGGAAAATGGTAAAATAAATGGTGCCAGAATTGTATCAAGCAAAACAATACTCAAACTTAAAGAAACATTCCCTTTTGTAATTACCGTCCATAAAACACTATTTATCGCAACTGGAAGCAACCCAAATAACAATAATCCAGTTTGAATATAAACATCATTTGGGAAAAAGACACGCCCAAATACCAATGAAATCATCGGCATAATAACTCTCAAAATAAGCATAACAACCAAAATTCCCTTTGGTCGCTTAATTGTATCTAAGAAAGCATTAAAATCAATCTTCAAGCTACCAATGAAAGTTGTCCCAGCAAACAGCCACATAACAACTCCAACATACTGCCCAACTCCATCTCCTAAGAGCAATCCTAAAAATAAGAATAATGGAATTAAAAAAGGAAAATACTTATCAAGAAACTTTAAAAATACCATAATTACTCTGCTAAGAAGTTTGTCAACGTAGCTTCCATTCCACTAACTAAAATTGACTCAACTACACTTGTAAGCTGATCATTTAAACCAACAATCTCATTTAAATCAGACTCCCAATGAGAAACAAGACCTAAAAACGCAGTAACAACACCATGCACATCTAATTCCGACGCATCATACTTAGCCCATACATTAGCATAAAATTGTAAAAACTGCTCTTCATCTTGTAAATTGATTAATTCATCATTTCTAACCCCTTTAAAAAAGACTAACATACTAGCTAACGAAAACGCTATATAAGATGGGAATTTGCCATTAACTTTGACATAATCAAGTGCTGTTGGTAATAGGCGACTCTTAAATTTAGCAGTAGAGTTTAGTGAAATCGCCATTAACTCATGATGCACTTGTGGGTTACTAAATCGATCATAAATTTCTTTTGCGTACTTTACTAATACTTCTTTTGATAAATAACGCTCAGTTGCAGGGATAATTTCTAAATCAGTTGTATTTTTGATGAACTTTAGCATTAATTCATCTTTCATCGCATTTCCTACTGTATCGATTCCTTTTAAATAAGCAACTGGTACCATTAAAGTATGAAGCCCATTTAAAATGCGTACTTTTTGAATTTTATACGGCTTAATATTATTAGTAAATACCATATTTAAATTTGCTTTAGCCCCATCTAAGATTTTGCCAATTCCGTTACGGTCTTCAATTACCCATAAATGAAATACTTCTCCCATTACAATATTATTATCGATGTAACCAAACTTTTCAGTTAACGCCTCAATACGACCAGCAGGATATCCTGGTACGATACGATCAACCAAAGTGTTTGTAAATGTATTAGCCTCTGACAGCCAGTTGATAAAGTCAGCCTCTAATTCGTGAATTTCGGCTAAACGTTTTACGCACTTGTGTAGCTCATCACCGTTATCATCGATGAGTTCGCATGGTACAATGAATAATCCTTTATCCATAGCCCCGTTAAATTTTTGATATCGATGGTATAAGAATGCTAATAGTTTTCCAGGGAATGTTTTTGGCGGAGTATTTTTAATAGAGTCTGTTTCATCTAAAACAATTCCTGATTCTGTTGTGTTTGAAAAAATAAATTCTAATGTGTCAACTTCTGCTAGTTTTAAATATGCGTTATAGTCTTCATATGGGTTAATGAATTCGCGTAAGATATCAATTACTTGAGTCGTTGCAACAAATTGACCATCTTTTACACCTTCTTGAACAAGTGTATACAATCCATCTTGATCAGCAAGTTCTTTAACACGTCCAAAATCAAGAGGCTGAACAACAGCTACATCGCCATTATAAATGCCAGCATTGTTTAATTCTTGTAACATCCAATCAACAAATGCTCTTAAAAAATTTCCTTCTCCGAATTGAACAATTTTAATTGGACGTTTCGTTTTGTTTCCAATAACTGTATTGCTTAAAGTATTCATCTTATTAGCTCCCTATTTTAAGTTTTCAAATCTAAAATATTTTTTTGAATTATTGTAGCAAATATCGCAGACTACACTACCTAAAAATTCGATGTCAGCTGGATATTCTCCCGACTCTACATACTCGCCTAATAATTGACAAAGAAGACGACGGAAATATTCATGACGTGGGAATGATAAGAAACTTCTTGAATCAGTTAACATACCAACAAATTTAGAAAGTACGCCATTTGCTGCTAAATCACGCATTTGATCAATCATACCATCTTTTTGATCCATAAACCACCATCCAGCTCCAAATTGTAATTTCCCTGGCGTAATCCCATCTTGGAAACATTGCATTAAAGTTACAACTTTATGATTATCAGCTGGATTCAAGTCATAAATAATCGTCTTTGGTAATTGATCGGTAGCATCTAAATCATTTAAGAATTGCCCCAACTTTGCAATATCAAATGAATTATTAATAGAATCATAACCAGTATCAGGTCCAATTTCATTTAATCTGCGAGTATTGTTGTTACGCAGAGCTCCAATATGTAGTTGCATTACCCAATCACGTTTGTGGTATTCTTTACCTAAGAATAACATAACATAAGCTTTATATTTCTCAACTTCTGTAGCAGTTAAACTTTCACCCGCACGACCTTTTAAGAAAATAGCTTCTGCAACTTCACGTGTCACATCAGTCGTATAAGAAAACACATCAATACCATTATCAGATACAATACATCCTACTGATACAAAGAAGTCCATACGTTCCTCTAAAGCTTTAAATAAGTCATCTAATTTTTCAATTTTATAACCTACAACATCAGATAACGTATTTATCCAATCATTGAACCAGCTTAATTCAATATTAACAGCTTTATCAGGTCTAAATGATGGTAATACTTGTAAATCAAAGCCCTCTTCTTCGGCAATTAACTTGTGAAATTTCAAATCATCAACAGGATCATCAGTTGTACACATCGCTTGAACGTTTTGCATCTCTAACAATCCTCTAACACGAAATTCCTCTTTTTGTAGCATCTCATTACATTTAGCAAAAATTTCATCAGCTGATTTTTCAAAAAGCAGTGTGTCGATGCCAAAATACCGTTGTAATTCTAAATGAGTCCAATGATATAATGGATTTCCTACTAAATAAGGAATCGTTTTAGCCCAAGCGTCAAACTTAACCTTCGCTGTTGCTGATCCTGTTACTATGTCCTCTGCTACACCTAAAGTTCTCATAGCACGCCATTTGTAATGATCACCACCTAACCAAATTTCAGAAATATCATTAAACTTCTTATTTTCATAGATTTCCTGTGCATTTAAGTGATTATGAAAATCAATAATTGGCATTTTCGCTGCATACTCATGATACAGAGTTTTAGCCGTTTCGTTATGTAGTAAAAAATCTTGATCTAAAAATTTCTTCACGTCTAAATTCCTCTCTTCTCTTTAGGTTTAATAATAACTTTTGAATCTACAATAATATCATGAATTCCTGGCTTTCCAAGAAAAACTGGTAATGTAACTAA
>JGI990J12352_1000213_pt1 | contig 13567 bp, 11 predicted proteins | sample Intmic4MA4BA4MSA_FD_12352 | JGI IMG/M metagenome (IMG submission 12352) | reverse complement strand
CAAACTGCCATTTGCTCACTTCAGTTGGCAAAATATCATAAGTTCCCTTCGGTTTAAAAAATGTCATAATCTCACTCCTAAAAAACAATATAATTATTATATCACAAAATTTACAAATTGGCAAAACAATGTTGCGGCAGTAGCTCTTGCGACACACAAAACTTAAATACCCCACAAAAATCCCACGTTTGGTAGCTAGATCAAGCTTTTTTTGCTAAGAAAAACTTTTCCCCGCACCACAGCAACTAGTTAACCTAACCAACACTGCGATGATACATCCTCGCATAAACTCCGTCGGCTGTAAGCAGTTGCTCATGGTTGCCACTTTCAATAATTTGCCCGCCATCAATAACCAAAATTAAATCAGCATCCCTAATCGTTGATAGTCGGTGGGCAATTACCAAAGCGGTTCGCCCCGCCATTAGTTGCTTAAAACCTTGGGCAACTCGCGCTTCGGTCATCGTGTCAACATTTGCCGTTGCTTCATCTAACACAACAACCGCTGGCCGCATCATTAACACCCGGGCAATCCCAAGCAATTGACACTGACCGACAGATAACGAGCCACCATTATCGGTAATTACCGTTTCATACCCTTTTGGTAGTCGCATAATAAAATCATGTGCCAGCGCAAGCGTTGCCGCTTCTTGTACCTCAGCAAGCGTCGCCTCGGGATTTTTATAACGAATATTATCAGCAATCGTCCCCGTAAATAATTTTGTATCTTGCAACACCATCCCAATATGACCACGCAAATTCGCCTTCGTTAACGCTTTGATGTCATAACCGTCAAGCGTAATCCTCCCAGCGGTAATCTCGTAAAATCGAGTAACTAAATTACTAATTGTCGTCTTCCCAGCGCCTGTTTTCCCGATAATTGCCACCTTATCGCCAGGCTTTGCTTCAAAACTTATCCCTTTTAATACTAAATTATGCGCATCATAACCAAAATCAACTGCGTCGAAAACTACATGACCAGCTGCCTTTTCTAAAACTGTGCGACCAGCATCTACCTCAGGCTTTGCATCAAGAGTATCAAAAATCCGATCACTAGCAGCTAACGCCTTAATAATCGAATTAATCTGCACCGAAATCTGCCCAATTGGCTGCACAAAGGTGCGACTTAAATAAAGAAAACTCGCAACCGCTCCAACTGTGAGGGCGCTGTTAACATTTACTACTAAAAGCCCGCCAATCAGGGCGATAATGCCATACATTGCTTGCCCCATTGCTAGCAACATCGGAAATAAAATATTTGAATACTTGTTAGCCGTTTGCAAATGGGTGGTTAATTCCTCATTTAGCACATCAAATTCGGCTTTAACCCGCTCCTCACGAGCAAAAACCTTAACAACTTTATGGCCAGCGAGCATCTCTTCAATGTAACCATTCATCTTGCCCATCGCTTTTGCTGATGAAATAAAACCGGCTTTACTTTTACTAGTAATCAACTTGGCAACATACATCTGCACTACCACAATCAGCATCACAACAATTGTTAGCGGGATACTTAACACTAACATGCCGATAAAGGTAACAACTAGCGTAAACAAAGCCCGGAGAATTTCCGGTAATGACTGCGATAACATCCCGCGCAAAGCATCAATATCATTAGTTAGCGTGCTCATTAAATCGCCGTGCTGCCGGGCGTCGAAATATTTAATCGGTAACGTTTGCATCTTTGTAAATAACTCATTACGAATTAATCGCTGAACGCCTCCGGAAATGCGAGCCATTAAGAAGAATAAAAGATACGTTGAAAAAGCGCCGACTGCATAAATTAGCGCCATCAAAAAGATTTCGCCAAGGAGCCCGGCTGCATTAAAGGCGCTAGCCGTTTCCGTGATCACTTGCCCCGAATTATTAATTAACGAAGCATCACTAATTGCGGGAATAACAAAATCATCAACGACAATTTGTAAAAACATCGCCCCCCGCACCGCAGCAAATGTTGATAAGAATGTTGCAAATAATACAATTGTCATTAGTGGTAAGTAATTTTTAGCCATATATTGGCACAAGCGACCAAACGCTTTAATGGTGCTTGCGTTGCTTCTGTTGTTATCTTTGCTCCAATCACTATTTCGCATTAGCTTAAATCTCCTTTTGGCTCCTGTTGCATTTCGTAAATCGTGCGATAAATTGCACTGCTTGTCAGCAGTTGCTCGTGCTTACCAACGGCATCAATTTTTTGCTCATCAACAACAATAATGAGATCCATATCTTTAATTGACGACACCCTAGCACTAATCACAATTACCGTTGTCGTTGCAGCTAACCGGTCAAAGCCCGCGAAAATTTCGGCTTCCGTTTTAACATCAACCGCCGAGGTCGAATCATCAAGAATTAAAACTTGTGGATTTGTCAAAAGGGCACGGGCAATACACAATCTTTGCTTTTGCCCACCAGATAAATTTGTCCCCAGCTCATCAATTCGCGTTTCAAAGCGCGCTGGCATNGCTTCAATAAATTCCATCGCCCCCGCAATTTCACAAACCCGTACAAAATCTGCCTCCGTTGCCTCAGGGTTCCCAAAGTGCAAATTATCCTTNATACTTCCNGAAAACAAAACATTTTTTTGCAACACAACCGCCACCGACCGTCTTAAAGTCGTCAAATCATAATCCCTAACATCCTCGCCACCGACTTTAATCGCCCCACTTTTCACATCATACAACCTTGATAACAAAGCAATCAGCGTTGATTTTGAAGCCCCCGAAGCGCCAATAATTCCAACTTTTGCACCACTAGGAATTTCTAAACTAATCCCGTCAAGCGCTAGCACTTCGCTATCATGATAACCAAAATCAACATTATCAATCACAATACTCCCATCCGCAACTACTGTCTTTGCCTTTGCTTTACTCGTTAGCGTTACCTCGGCATTAATCACTTCCAAAATCCTGGCAATCGCTGGTCTGGCGCTAACATAAAGCGTTAACCCAAAAGACATCAACATGACCCCCATCAACATCTGAAACGTATATGTCAAAACACTCATCAATTCACCCGTTAGCAAATCACCAGTAACGACTAACCGCGCTCCCAGAAAAGCCACAATTAAAATACACGCATAAATCGTTAATTGGGCTGCTGGCGCATTAATTGCCAACAAACTTTCCGCCTTTACGAAATCTTGGTATAAATCATCAGTAATCTTTTCAAATTTCTTAATTTCAACCACTTCACAAGCATTGGCCTTCACCACACGAATCGCATTTAAATTTTCACTCACAACATTATTAATCGCGTCGTAATGCTTAAAAATTTTGCGATACAAATCGTGAGCCCGCACGATAAAGAAAAATAACACAACCCCAAGCGGGGGCACAGCTAGTAAAAAGACTAACGACAAGCCAATATTTAACGTCGAAACAATCACAAAAGCGATAACCAACATTAATGGACCGCGCACTAAAACCCGCAGAAATGCCATCTGATACATCATTTGCACATTAGCAACGTCGGTTGTTAAACGAGAAACCAAGCTAGCCCGCGAAAATTCATCCATATTTTCCAGAGAAAAATCCTGAACTTGATGAAACATAACTTGTCGCAAATTTTTTGCCAAACCAGCAGACGCTAATGCCGAATTTCTCCCCGAGCGCATCCCTAAAACCAGGACAACCAGCGCCGAAATAATGATTAAGCTACCAAAGAAAATAATATTTGTTTGATTGCCAGTCGCAACGCCTTGATCAATAACAAGTGCCATCAAAAGCGGGATTGTCATCTCCAACCCAACCTCAACAAAAACTGTTGTAACCGCTCTTAAGGACTCTTTTCGATACTGGCCGATATAACTAAAAAGCTGTTTTAACATCTTCATCAATCCTATTTAATAAGTCATTTTTATCCTGCTAAACACGCCAAAAAGCTACTCCCCACATCAGGAATATCAACCGCGTTGGCGTTGGTATAATTGTTGATAAAGCGCAAGCGTTAATTCACAATCTTTTAATGCTCGATGATTATTAGTAGTATCAACGTTAAAATACTTCGCTAAAGTCGATAACTTATGATTTTCAACCGCGTCGATTCGCTGACGCGCAATTGTCAAAGTGTCGATAAAATCATTAGTAAACGGCGCCAAAAATTCGCGCATCATCGCCTCGTAAATAAAATTTATGTCAAAGTTAACGTTATGACCAACAATCACGCTAGTATCGACAAATTCTTGAAATAGTAGCAAAACTTCTGGTGCTGATGGCGAATTTGCAACCATTTTATTGGTAATTCCGGTAAAATTTGTAATGAAATAAGGAATTGCGGTCGTCGGTTTAATTAAAGTTTGAAAGGTATCAACGATTTGCAAATTTGCCACTTTGATGGCGCCGATTTCGATAATTTCATCAACTTCTGGTTTTAAGCCAGTGGTTTCGATATCGATCACGACAAAATCGCAAAGCAACTGCTGTAATTTTTTACCTTTATCGGGGCGTCTTTTTGCCATTATTAATCATCCTCAATTTTTGTAAATCAACATTGCTGAATAGGAAAATATTTGCCCAGGGCCGTCGCTAAAGTGGGAAATTTGATATTTAAGATCAATTAACTCACCAGCTTCAAGCTCTGCTAAAAAACCATTGACCGCTTCTTCTAAGTCGGCTTCATGCTCCTCGTCAAAAATTTTAATTTTTACATCCATGTAAAGCCCCCCACTTTTGAAAACATTTCCTGCTTAACAAGCAATCCGATTCGTCGCCACTTCCGTGAATCGCAAACTGGCGTTAAGCGTGCTTGATTAAAAAGTATTTTTTCTTACCACGCCGAATCACGCTAAATTCTTCCCCGATTGCGTTTTCCTTTTTGACGATAAAATCAAGACTCGCTTGCTTTTTCCCGTTAATCACAATTGAGCTATTCGTAATAAATTCGCGCGCTTCGCGCTTTGAGCTGGCGGCACCAATTGTAACTAGCACATCGATTAATCCTAAATCAGCGCTGAGGGTTGTGCTCGGAACATCTTTAAAACCGATAGCGATTTCATCGCTTAAGAGGCTGTTGATATCGCCGGAAAATAGCGCTTTGGTGATGCGAATTGCTTGATTAATGGCAGCTTCACCATGGATTAATTTCACAACTTCATAAGCAAGGGTTTTTTGTGCTAAGCGTTCATGGGGAGCAAGGTTAAATTTTTCGATAATTTCTTCGATTTGCGGCGCGGTTAAAAAGGTGAAGATTTTGAGGAATTTGATCGCATCAGCATCGGCAGTGTTGATGAAAAACTGGTACATTTCGTAAGGGCTTGTCTTGTTAGCGTCTAGCCAAATTGCCCCCGATTCTGATTTACCAAATTTTGTGCCATCAGCTTTAGTAACCAGCGGTAGTGTTAGCCCAAAAACTTGAGCTTCGTGACCTTGTTTTTTGCGAACAAGCTCAAGTCCTGCAGTAATATTTCCCCATTGATCGCTGCCACCAATTTGCAGTTGGCATTGGTAGTTTTCGTAAAGATGGTTAAAGTCCATTGATTGGAGAATTTGGTAAGAAAATTCTGTGTATGAAATGCCAGTTTCTAGGCGCGATTTTACTAGCTCTTTCGCAATCATTTGGCTTACACTAAAGTTTTTACCAAAATCACGGAGGAAATCGATAACATTAAGATTATGGGTCCAATCATAATTATTTACAAAGCGCGCTCCATCAGCAAATAAAGCTTTTAGCTGTTTAGTTAGGCACGCAACATTGTGCATAACTGTTGTTAAAGTTTGCACTTGGCGTTCGGCGTTTTTACCGCTCGGATCGCCAATTGTTCCGGTAGCGCCACCAATTAAGACAATTGGCTGGTGGCCAGCGTTTTGGAAACGTTTTAACACTAAGCAAGGGATTAAATGACCAATATGCAAACTATCACCAGTCGGATCAACCCCGCAATATAAGGTGATACTTTTAGTCGCTAAGGCTTTTTCTAATTCTTGCAAGTCGGTACAATCATTGATTAGGCCTCGCCATTTTAAGTCGGTTAATAATTCGTTGTTCATCTTCTGTTAACTCCAATCTTCTTTTTGTAAGGGTCAGCCGCGCTACTTAATTGTTTAATGTCGCTCACTTATTAATATTTTACCATAAATTCCGCGAAAATTAAATGGCTTAACTACTTTTTTTGATGATTTCGTTTAAGGTCGTCGCAATCGTCGTAAATTCGGCTTCATTAAGCGTGCGGACATCAAATTCGCAACGGTTATCTCTAATTTTGCAAATAATCGGAATGCTCGCGTTGCGTAATTTTGTTGCAAGTTCGTTAGCTGATAAGCTGGTGGTGATTGTTAGCGCTTTTGATTTTAGCTTTACATCGGGATAGGCACCACCGCCAACTTGGGAGTTCGTATCAGTTATGGTTACTTCAACATTTTGGCAAGTGTTTGTTATTTTTTTCATCAAGTTAGTCGCAGCTGCTGTTAGCTCCTCAATGCTCACGGTCAGCATTTTCAACGTTGGAATTTCTTGCAGGGCAACGTTTTTATCATAGTAAAGTCGCAGCGTGGCTTCTAACGCCACAATGGTCATTTTGTCCACTCGTAAGACGCGTGCTAGCTGATTTTTTTTCATCGCCTCAATGTAGCATTTTTTACCAACAATAATCCCCGCTTGTGGCCCGCCTAAAACTTTATCACCGCTAAAAGTGACGATATCAGCGTGATTTTTTAAACTTTCGCCAACGGTAATTTCGGGTGGCAAGCCGTATTCTTGAAGATCGAAAAGCATACCACTACCCATATCATGAATGAGTGGTAGCTTATTTTGGCTAGCAATCGTCGCAAGCTCGGCAAGTTCGACAGCTTTGGTAAAACCACAAATTTTGTAGTTGCTTGGATGAACCTTTAAAATTGCTGCCGTATTTTCGCCATCAACAGCGTTTTCGTAATCGTGTAAATGGGTTTTATTCGTTGTTCCTACTTCTTTTAGTCGGCAACCTGATAATTCAATAATTTCGGGAATGCGAAACGAGCCACCAATTTCAACAAGCTCACCACGAGAAACAATAACTTGGCCACCTTTAGCAATAGTGGCAAGCGTCAACATCACCGCTGCCGCGTTATTATTAACAACCATTGCCGCTTCACTTCCTGTTAATTCACAGATAAGTTTTTCTAAATGTTGGTGACGACTGCCGCGACTGCCTTGCTTAGTATCGTATTCAAGATTCGAAAACGAAAAAGCAACATCCAGTAGATTTGCCATTACCCGCTGGCTTAATTTAGCGCGCCCTAAATTCGTATGAATAATTACCCCCGTTGCATTAATGCAAGTCCTTAAGGATGGTGACAATTTCTTTGTAATTTGTTGCCGAACTTTATTTAATAGCATCTCGTGAGCTTCCTGCTGATTAGCAATCGTAAACGCTTGCGCGCGAAAACTAGCAAGCACCTGGCGTATCGCTTGAACGACAACTTCATGGGAAAATTCAGCAACTAAATTTTTCCCAACCTCAAGCAGTAGTAATTCATTGACAGACGGAATTCTTGTGAGGCTTTGCTCACCAGCTAGTCCTTGATTTTCTTGATCGTGATTTACTCTCATCTATTTAGTCCCCTCCTCGTAAGTTAGCGATTTGATAGCAGAGGCGACATATTCTACTTCAGCGAAAGTGTTCATGGCTGAGGCGCTAAATCTAACCATGCCTTGCGCTTGTGTTGCAAAGAAAGTATGCGCAAGTGGCGCACAATGAGCGCCCGCTCGGGTAATGATGTTATATTTTTCTTCAAGAAGCGTGGCGATTTCGGTTGAATCATAGTTTTTAAAGTTAAAAGCAACCACGCCTGTACTCAAATGCTTTTGCGGTTGCGCGTAAGTTTTAATCCCAGCTAATCCCTGTATTTGCTCGTAGAAATATTTAGCAAATTCGTAAGCTTGACTAGCTTGGTAATTAACACCTTGCGCTAAAACATATTCAATCCCAGCTAAAAGACCGACACAACCGTGAACATTTGGCGTGCCTGCCTCAAGTCGTTCCGGCATCGTGGTTGGGTGCGTTTTCGAAAATGTTTTAAAACCGCTACCACCAGAAAAAACTGGGTCAAGCTTAACGTCGGTTTTAACGCACATACCGCCAATTCCTTGAGGACCGTATAAGCTTTTATGTCCGGTAAAGCAATAAATATCCACCGCTAATTCGTCAAGATTAAGATTGGCAAGGCCTGAAGCTTGGGCGCCATCAACAATTAGTTTTAACTGATGTTTTTGGCAAAGTTTGCTCAAGAATTTTAAATCCGTGATGATGCCGGTAACATTTGAAGCCGCTGTTACCACAATCGCTTTCGTGTTAGCGTTAATTAATTTTTCAAATTCATCGTAGCATAAAATTCCCGTTTCTGGCTGGCATCCAACAAAATCGAGCGCAATTTGGCGATTTTCTAACTCGTACAACGGGCGTAAAACGGAATTATGCTCAAGGATGGTCGTAATCAAATGATCACCAGCGCCAAACTGGCCTTTAATCGCGAGGTTTAGCGCTTCGGTGGCGTTTTTAGTTAAGACCACATCATAATTAGTCGCCCCAAATAATTCCTTAATTTTTTCGCGTGTTTGAAAAATAATCCGACTGCTATTAACACTTACGGCACTGCCACCACGACTCGGATTACCAATCGTTGCCGAGGCAATTGCCTCATACATTGCCTTGGCAACGGTTGGCGGTTTTTTCAAAGATGTTGCTGCTTGATCAAAATAGTACATTATCATTTTCTCCCCTTACTTAAGACTTTAAACGTTAACCAACCACGCCTCTCCCCTAATTGCTTCAAAACGCGATAACCCCAGCAACTTGCCTTCATTAATTTGGCAATGATGAGAAAAATCTAATAAAGAACGCGGGTATTTTGGACTCGGCGTGTAACTTTTTCTTTATCCATATATTCCAAAATAATCATCGAATATTTGCGACTTGAGTCGATCATGTCCCGAAAATCAGCAAGGGTGATGCTTTGATGCTCGGTAAGGAAAGCGCGCACTTTAGCAACTAATTCCTGATAATAATTAGCCCCGATAATCGTCTCGCTGTCAAGTCGGTACAACTTTTGACCATTCATCGATTCAATTAATTCACGCAAATCGCTGGCACCATTTGTAATACTCACAATCCCAACAGGCGTAAAGCCTGAAGTTTGAAGCGTTTTCAAAATTTCAACCTGCGCCTTTAGCTGCGCCTCAGTGTATGAAATGACAAAATCCGCACACCAGATCAAGTCGGCGCCTTTAACTAAACCAGCAGCGACAAACGCCTCCAGTAATAAATCAAATTCCTTACCTTTAGCAATTTTAGGAAACTTCGAACGCAACTCCTCTTTTGGCATGCCGATTCGTAACGGATATTTCTGGTGATACTGCCTTAAATAACCAATCGCTTCTTGCTGGTAAAGCTCATAAATAGCCATGTGCATGTACAAATTGCTAATCATGATTACTTGTTGTGCTTGTAATAAACTGTTAAGCGCTGCCGAAACTTTCTCGTTAGTTTGACCCAAATACGCCCCTACATCTGCTAAAGTTGTAAAAGTTTTCGCCGTATTAAATAAGAAATCGCTAATTTGGTCTTCAGGTTTGTCGCTTTCCTTCATCGTTAACCCAGCCAGTAGCGCTTCATTAAAACGCTTGTGCTTTGTTGGATTCGCATCTAAAATCGTTGCCCCAGCGATTGTTTTCATTGGTGAATATTGTCTAATAATACATTTATCACCGCTTAACGCCACCACTAGTTCTTCAAGTCGCAATTGTAAATAACCTGATTGACCGGCTAAAATGGCATCAGCGCCAAGTGGAACTGCACGACAAAGCACTTCTTTAGTGCCAATGTGCAGTCGCAAGCGATCCCAAAGTTTAATCATGGCGCCTTCGTTGGCTAGCACATCCACCTTGACATCAAGCATAAAGCTCGGCGTCATGGCTTTTGCTGGCGCTAACGTGGCGCCCCGTGCAATTTCACCAATCGCAAGATTTGCAAGATTAATCGCCACCCGCTGACCAGCAACTGCCGTATTAGCTTGATGGTTATGCACTTGAAGCCCGCGGATTTTGGTTGTTTTGCCAAGCGGGTAAACGACCAAAGAATCGCCAACGTTAATTTGCCCTTCGATTAATGTTCCCGTTACAACAGTCCCAAAACCTTTGACTAAAAAGCTCCGATCAACATGCATTCTTGGTGGTGACAGCGTGTTTTTGGGCGCCACAATTTGGCTCATTTCTTTGATTTTGAGTTTAAGCGCCGCCAGCCCCTCTTTAGTAATGGCATCAACTTTCATAATCGGCGCTTTTTGAAGCTTGGTGTTGGCAAATTCAGCAACGATATCTTCTTCAACTAGCTCAATTAGGTCAGCTTCCGCCGTGCCGATTTTTGATAAAACGATAATGTAATCTTGAATGCCTAGCAGTTGTAAAATATCAATGTGTTCTAAAGTTTGAGGCATAATGCCTTCATTGACGTCAATAACCAGTAAAACTAAGTTTAAACCTGCCAGGCCTGCCATCATGTTTTTAATAAATTTTTCGTGGCCAGGGACATCAACGATGCCGACTCGCTGGTTTTCATCAAGGTCAAAATAGGCAAAGCCTAAATTAATTGACATTCCCCGCACTTTTTCTTCGGTGGTTGTATCGGTTTCAATGCCAGTTAGAGCTTTAATCAAGGTTGATTTCCCATGATCAACATGCCCTGCTGTTCCAATTATCATGTTTTCCATTAGATCACCCAATCATCAACGGTTATCCTTTCCGCTGTTTTTGTAATTTTGTAAAATTTTGCCTCGCTAAATTCGGTATCGCTTAGTCGCGGCCTGGCAAGTTCGGCAGCTTTTCTTGTGAATTTAAGGGCAAAGCCACAACCAGCTGAAATTATACTCGGTAAAAAAATAAGTTTTGCCGGTACTGGTAATTCCTTAAAAAATTGCTCGGCAGCTAGCGCTTGGTGGGTTGAATCAAAGGCAATTAAGTAGTAGTTTTCGGCAATCATGGGCGCATCACGTGGTATTTTGCCATTAGCTCAACAATGTAATCCATATTAGTAACTTCGCCAACCGCTAGCGTTTTCGTTAGCTGGTAAAAATCCAAACAAGCGCCACAAGTTAAAATTTCAACACCTCGCTCTTTCAAGGTAATTAACTCGCTAAGCACTTCTGAGTCTGCAACTGTTAAGTAAGCGCCACCATTATAGCAAAGCAGATGCGTTGGTAAGCAGTCTTGCTCGGTTAAGCTGTAGATAAAACCTTTCATCAACGCCTGGCCAAGCGTTTCATCGCCAACGCCCATCACGCGAGCATTAATAACCACGATATACTGGTTGGCGGGTTGCGTTGTTGTTATTTGCGCTTGTGCCACTTCGGTGTTGGCATTTTCGTCGCTAAAAATGTGAACGTGATAAATGGTTGGTGCTTCTTGGTCAACTTTAATCGACAGACCTTTTTGCACAGCCATTTTCGTAAGATTTTGGGTAGCAATTTCGTTATCAACGGTAATGATGATTGCTGAGCTTTCTTTTAGCGCTTTTTTCGCTCTGATAACCGGTAATGGGCAAGCATTTCCCTGTGCGTTAATTTTTATCATTAATAAATCCCTCCAAATTTTTTTTATTCGCTATTTTACCACAATGCTTTGTGCTTGTTTTTTCGTAATTTTGCCGATGATTTGCGCGTTGATGTTAGCAGCTGTTAACTGATTTACCAGCGCAGTTGCGACAGTTTGCGACACGCTAAATAACAAGCCGCCAGAAGTTTGCGGATCAAATAAGATTTCTTCTAAGGCAAAATCGGCAAGCATAAATTTAACGGCACCTGCTAGGTGATTTCGATTTCGCTGCCCGCCAGCTGTGATTAAAAATTCCTTAGCGCCGGCGTACGCTTGTGGTAAAATCGGTACCTTAGTCGCCATAATCGTTGCGGACACTTGATCTCCTAGCATTTCGAGTAAGTGGCCAAGTAAGCCAAAGCCGGTAATATCTGTACAACTGTTAATCGGAAAATTACGAGCAATCGCCGCGGCATATTTGTTTAACATTTCCATTGATGCGACAGCTTCGTCAAACGCTTCCTGACTAATTTCACCCACGCTATAACCAGTCGTTACAATGCCAACCCCAAGCGGCTTTGTCAAAATTAGGCAATCGTCAACTTGTGGTGAGTTATTTGTCCAGATTTTATCAGGGTGAACCTTACCAGTTACCGATAAGCCATACAAAACTCGTGCCTCGCAAATCGAATGCCCACCAGCTAATATTCCTCCTGCTTCTAACACTTTAGCTGCCCCACCACGTAAAATTTCACCTAAAATCGCCACATCATCATTTTCGGGAAAACACACAATGTTTAGCGCCGAAATTACCTCGCCACCCATCGCGTAAACATCACTTAAAGCATTTGCAGCAGCAATCTTCCCAAACGAATAAGCATCATTAACCATCGCCGGAAAAAAATCTAGCGTTTGCACAAGTGCCAACGTTTCACTTAACTTAATCACCGCTGCATCATCAGCTGTTTCAAAGCCAACTAATAAATCTTCATGCTGCTGCTTAGGAAGCTTTTTCAAAATTTCACTTAAATTTCCAGGGCCAATTTTGGCATTACAGCCACCACACACAACCAATTCGGCTAGCTTAATCTGACTCATCTTACCGCCACCTCTTAACTAATTTTTTAGATTTTATTTTGGTATGCTTAATATTGTACCGAATTTCGCGCTAAAATACAATGTTTTTGTTGGTTTTAGTTGTAATTTTATTCCGATTTAGGGTTGCGGTTTAAGGTTATGCTCGCAAGCGAGTACAAATTTCAAACTAAAATTTACGCTCGGTTGCGATTATATTAAGCCTCAACAACAAAGCTCCGATAACTGTTGAGCTAACAACAACTACCGAAGCGTCAAGTTTTTATGAATGAATTTAGTGGATTAATAACCAAAACCCCTACCCTTTTTTAACACCTGTAAATAAATTTTTGCTACATTTTGATCCAGTTTTAAAGCTGAAAAATCTACCAACTACTAGCGCCGCGAGCCAGGCGCTACTCCACCACGCCCAGGTATCGTTAACGTGATGGTTCTATCGGGGATGTTGGGATCAGCTACACTAGCCGTTAACTGGATTGTTCCAGTTGTGCCAGCGGGAAGGGTTACAGACGTCGTGTTTACTAAATCATCAAACTCTTCGTCACCCTCTAGCAAATCTGGTCTTGGAGCATTGTTTATTGTGAGCGCCCACGTAATCGCATTTGATGCCGCTGGTCCAGTGTTAAGTCCGGCGTAAAATAGTCCAGCTAGCCGATAGCTTTCTTCACCTTCATCCACCACTAATGGTGCTGTGTTTCCTGTTATTGGTGGTAGAGCTTCAAAAACAGCCTTTGCACACGCATCCCAGGTAGCATATGTAACTTCATCACCGCCACACACGCTAAGGTCATCCCACAATGTCTCCGATGCAGAAAGAAGGTCTCTAATAACAATAGTCGTTGCTGTTTCTGACGAGCCACAACCAGCAAGTGTTGCAACAAACACAAAAAATATCGGTAATAACACAACTGATTTTACTGGCAATAATTCCATTAATTTTTTCATAAATTTCATTCTCATCCTCTCTTTTGCTAAC
>JGI990J12352_1000212_pt1 | contig 13624 bp, 15 predicted proteins | sample Intmic4MA4BA4MSA_FD_12352 | JGI IMG/M metagenome (IMG submission 12352) | reverse complement strand
AATGACATCTACTATCGTTCAAATGGGTGGTGTTGAAATTACTTTCCCAGATAACTTAGATGAATTTGAAGAGATAGATTCAGCAATGATGGGGTTTTAGTACCAGAATTTCGATGAGGAATCTAAGAAAGGTAGTTATCCACAATCTTGTGGATAACTACCTTTTTACTCTTTAAATGCGAATTAGTATTAAAACTCATCAACCCGAGTTCATACTATCACGTTAAATAAACTTTATGCGCTTCCAATAAGTACGATTTGACTTTTCAAACAATACCTAATTAATTTTGTGATAGTGAAAAATCGTGTTGATTATTATTTGTTACATACTTCCGTATGTGCCAATATGGGGATAAGGAGCGCTTATCAACACGAAATTTCACTATCGCAATTAATTTTTAGATGTGTTATACTAACTGACTTTTGAAATTATTACAAAGAAGTGTTATTTACAAAGGTTAATTAGTATTAACGTTCAACTTTACTTTATTTTCGCCCAAGTAACGGCAATTGCACCTTCTCCAGCATGAGTCGATACAACTAATGATAATGGCATTTCGTGAATCTTGTTATTTGGATATATTTTTTCGATTTCTGATTTAAGTTGTGCAGCACTTTCAGGGTTTGCAATTTGAAGAAGCCCAATTTCATAATCTTCTGTTAACTTTGCTTCTTTAGCTTTCTCAATCAAATGAGCGATGGCTTTCTTAAATGTTCGCACTTTTCCGGCTGCCTCAATCTCTCCATTCTCTTTGTTAAGCTTAATAATAGGCTTGATTTGCAGTAAGCTTCCCAAAGATGCTTCCGCAGGTGAAAGTCTACCACCTTTTTTAAGATTAGTCAAAGTATAGATGGCTGCATATAAGCCTACATCATTTTTCATGCTTTCAAGACGAGCCAAGACTTCCTTTGCATTAGCACCTTGATTTGCAAGTTTTGCTGCTTCTATTGCAAGTGCGCCCTGTGGATAAGCAACTGTTCCCGAATCAAAAACGTGAATTTTATCCCCATTTACCATTTCCGATGCACTCACTGCCGATTGATAACTACCACTTAATCCTTTCGAAATCGTCACATGAACAATTTCATCATACCCGTCTGCTAGGATTTTTTCATAAAGTTCGACGGTCAAGCCAATTGATGGTTGTGATGTAGTTGGTAACTCTGATTGTGCCCGACACATCTCAACAAATTTTTCAGGTGTTATTTCTTTAAACTCTTGAAAAGACTCCTCACCAAAGATAATCATAAGATAGCTCGTAAAAATCCCATGTTCCTTTGTTACTTCCTCTGGTAATCCACTCGTTGAGTCTGAAACAATTGCAACTTTCTTCGCCATTTTCTTCGCCTCCAAAATTTTTTACCCTATCATCACTATTTTAACACTTTTCAATTAGTGGGGCAAGTGATATAATTTAAGTAAGATTAGCAAAAAATGTAAACTAGAATAGGAATAAATGTATGACACTAACATTGCAATATGAAGTTAGAAAGCAAGATGCAGAGAAAACACTTCGGAATTTTTTGCACGGACATAACATATCTAGGAAAGCGATAACGGCATTGAAGCATCGAGGTGGAAAAACGCTTGTAAATGGCGAGGCTTTCAAGATGTATCAAGCGTTGCAAACAGGTGACATTGTTGTCATCATATTCCCGCCAGAGGAGGTAAGTGAAAGCCTCGTCTTAGAACCGATGCAACTCGAAATAGAATATGAAGATGAATATTTACTTGTAATAAATAAGCCAGCAGGTATACCAGTCATCCCCTCGCGTGCTCATCCTCGTGGCACGCTGGCGGGTGGTATTATGTATTACTATAAGCAATTTGGCATAATGTCAACGGTGCATTTTGTGAATCGTCTTGATAAGAAAACGTCAGGATTGCTTATTGTGGCTAAGTATCGCCATATCCATCATTTGCTAACAAAGGACATTAAGCATATACAGCGGAAATATTACGCTCTAGTTTCAGGTGTTCCATCAGCGGCTAGTGCGACTATCCAAGCACCCATTGCACGTGCCAAGGAGGGTCAAATTGGACGTTGTGTTCATCCTGATGGAAAAAGGGCAATTACGCATTATGAAACAATCAGAAAAGTTGATGGCAATGCGTTAGTGAGATGTGAGCTTGAAACGGGAAGAACCCATCAAATTAGGGTACATATGGCTCATATAGGATGTCCATTGATTGGAGACAATCTTTATGGAGAAGGCAACATCATGGAGTCTATGATGTTGCATAGCTATCATGTCGCATTTACTCATCCAACGACTCAAGAATTTTTGACATTTGCATCGGGGATTCCAGAAAGATTTAATCTGGCGTAGCTATCGCTACGTACAGATTAAACCATTAGTATGATTTTTAAAATTTTGGATAGGTTGTGTTTGGTATGAAAAAGGTGTTGTTTGTGGTAAATCCGGCCTCAGGGGGAGGGAGTTGTCGAGAAAATTGGATGTATGCGTTGCCGCGGATTCAGGCGAAGGGGCTTTCGTTTCATTATGAGTATACCTCTGGTCCTGGTCATGCGTCTGAAATTGCTAAGAATGCTGCTAGTGCAGATTGGGATGTCATTGTTTCTGTTGGTGGTGATGGGACGGCTAATGAGATTGTCAACGGGTTGATGCAAAATGAGAATCCGCCGATATTTACGATTTTTCCACTTGGGACGGGTTCGGATTCGGTTAGGACGCTTGGGATTATGGATGATATGGATAGGTTTTTGAGTATGATTAATACGGCGCAAGTTCGCTCAATTGATGTTGGTGTGGCGGCTTATAATCTTTTGGGGCAAAAAGATGTTAAGTTTAGGTATTTTATCAATGCGTGTGATGTCGGTATCGGTGCGAGTGTGGCGGAATCGGTTAATGATATGAATCGAAATTATGATAAAAAAGGTGGAAATTATAAATTTTTCCGTGCGATTATGCAGCAAGTTTTGAAATTTAAAAATTTTGGGGTGAGGGTGACTGATTCAAATGATGATTTTTTGCAAACAGAGACCGTTATCGTTGCTGTTTGTAATGGTAGGTATTTTGGTGGAGGTGTGAATATTTCGCCTAATTCTAAAATGGATGATGGGATGTTGGAGTTGGTTACAACGAGGAAAATGACTAAACCTGGGTTACTCGGAATTGTTCGCAGTGTTTATAAGGGGGCACATATTCATCATCCAAAGGTTATGATTAAAAGTGCGTCTAAATTTATGGTTGAGCTTTGGACACCGCAGCTACTCGAAACTGACGGTGAAGTAATTGGCGAGGTAGAGAAGGTTAATTTTGGCGTTGTGGAGAAAGTTTTGCGAGTGATCTATTAGTTTTTGCTAGAATCTGTATCCACAGCAGCTGCGGAGTCTGCAGCTGCTGTGATAGTTAAGACGCCCACCAGAAATGGTGGTGCGCCATTTGGAATTTCTTTTTTGAACTTAGGATCAAGTACCTTTTTCTACCAATAGTAGCGAATTTCACAAGCTGTGTATCCTTCTTGAATACTTATGACGTTGTATCCATATGACTCTAATATGGCTGATGCTCGATGGCTGATGCTTCCATGGGCACATATTAGGTAGTAGAATTCTCCGCGTTTTAGGTAGCTATCGGGGTGTGTCATGAGTAAATCATATGGGATGTTTACAGCGTTTGGCAGGTGGTAATTTGCAAATTCGAGTGGTGTTCTAATGTCGATAATATGTTTGTTTTGGTCTTTGATGGCACTTAGTTGGTCAATTGTAATTGATTTTGGCATTTTGTTTGTCCCCCTAATCACTATTCACGGTTGATAGGAAATCCACTTCATTAAATCCAATAATTTTAGAGGCAAATCTGGATCGTTTTTGAGCTAATTTCTCGATGCTACATAGTCTTTGATCCAGATCACAGAATCTATTTTCTTTGCCAACACAGTGTGTTTCAAAAAATTCCTGAGGCCACTATAGTTTTTGTGATTAGCGGAGTAGGTTGATATTTAACCGTAAATAATAACTTCCTTTGATGTTGTTAATAATTATATTCATTATATGCTTGATGGGCGGGAAAGTTGCACGATTTTTAGTTGAAATCGTGCCTATGAACGAAAATTGGCAAACTTTTTTCAAATCCCCTCTTGTTGAAAACGCTTGTGCGTTTGACGTACCAACGTTGCAACCTTAGGTTGACAAAAAGAAATCGCAAAGTGCTAGTTAAATGTTTTCAGGATTGATATATTTTATCAGGTGAAAAAAATAACTAGTGAGGTGTCGTCATGCAATTCAATGAAAAGTTACAAATATTACGCAAAAATAAAGGAATGTCACAAGAGGCGCTGGCTGAAACATTTGGTATTTCGCGTCAAGCAGTATCCAGATGGGAAAGTGGACAAGTTTATCCGGAAACTGAAAAACTTGTTGCGATGAGTGAATTTTTTAATATCAGCTTAGATGCGTTAATTAAAGAAGGCGATTTATTAGAAAAGACAGAAATAACAGATCATACAACTAGAAGATGGAATGGCTTTAATAGAGATTATGAATATAAAAGTACGAAAACTCTCTGGGGAATGCCAATTGTACATATTAATACAGGCTCTGGTATGAAAAAAGCAAAAGGCATAATAGCAATTGGATTGCTTTTTGCTCTTGCTGTGATTTCCCTTGGCACCATTGCCTTTGGAGCAATTACATTCGGATTGATATCATTTGGTGCCGTAGCAATCGGTATGTATTCCCAAGGCGCACTCGCTGTTGCAAGTCGTATTGCAATAGGTGATCACGCATACGGATATATCGCAGTAGCCCAAACTGTTGCAAGTGGAACAAATCAATTTCTCTCATCATCTTCATCACTTTCAAATATTCTGCGTGAAGAAGTAAGACTAGCCATTAATGAAGCATTTCCAAATACTTGGAATTGGATCGTTAATTTCATGACGATGTTTTTAGCAAACTAATAACTATGGAGGATAGATTAAATGCAAGTAAATAAAGACGTTGAAATAAAAGCCGTGAAATTTGCAACGGGATTAGTCATTGCTATAGCAGTATTTTGTGCCTGGTTAAGTAACACCCTAACAAAAGATTACGAAAAATAATGAAATGGTAGCCGACCGCTGAAACTTGAATTGAAACCGAAAGAACCTAAGAATTGTAAGGGCGCACATCCGAAAAAATTTCGGATGGCGTCTCAAAAAAAGCAATGAAAAATAGCGAATTTTAGCGAAGATTAAAAATAGTATGGGAATGAATCCAAAAGGAAAAAGTGGTGCAGAGGAGGTTTTAAATTTCCAATGTACCATTTTTCTAAAATTTTGGTGATTAGCTTAGTGTTATGATGTTTAGGATTGGACCGTATAAGAATGTACTTACTGTTTGCCCAAATTTGATTGTTAGTGTGCTGTCGGTTGCAACGTTTGGCGTTTTGAATATCGCTGATGCTGTTACTGACGAGCCGTGGTCTCCTTGGTCATTTCTTCTGTTTATAGTAGCGCTGATGCCAGAGCCTCCGATTATTTCTCCATTTAGGAAGATTCCCATTGTAACATCGCCAATTGCATCCATGACAGGTCCAGTTGGGATTTCTGGAACTTCTTCGCCATCAACCAAGGTTCTTACAGGTAGCTACTGCTGTTTCGAATATGGCAAGATAGGCTTTGTTAGGGTGCAGTATAACTTCAGTTGGACTGGTATTTTCCCATTTTATAGAGGTTCCCGATTTATCGCCTTCGGTATTGAATCTTACATGATCCTCGGCTCTGTAGATATGATCCTTTAGAGCAAGCGATCCATGGATGCTTAAAATAATCATGTGAAAAGCCAGTAGGTCCAGCGGGTCCAATAGGCCCTTGAGGCCCAGTAGCACCGTCATCGCCCTGAAGACCTTGCTCGCCTTGAAGACCGCGTTCCCCTTGGAGGCCACGTTCACCTCTATACCCTCTGTATCCTCTAGGTCCACGAGGCTCGCGGTCCCCCTTTTTTCACCCTTGCAAAACGGGCAACAACATCTAGACTGCGGATATGGACAACAAGGATTATAACGTCTCTGGCAACGCCCATTGCTACAAGAATCGCCATCAAATCTAGATGCGCCATTAGAAATATAACCATTTCTTCTCATACTCTTCCTCCTTTTAACATGTTACACTACAATATGCGCCATTTAAATATGCCCCGAATGTTCATTTGTCTTTCACTAAAAAATAAAATCAAACTACATCATTTTTAAAACCCTACAAATAGCGCTTCGTGTCTTTTCAACACCCAAGCCGTAGACTCCACGGCTTGGGCGGATCCAGATTCCCATTATAAAAAACGACTTCAAATATCACTCTAATGACTATGCATCGCCGAGAAGAGCAATGTTTAAGGAAGATTCTATTAAATGTACTAAATCAGTTTCAGAAGAATTGACAGTTAAAATGCTGGTTTCATCTGGAGGTGTGATGAACATAGATGTTAGTGAAATTGAATAGGCTTTCCCTCCTTCTAATTTGATATCAGTCACTGATTCACCAGCATCAAATTTTATACAGTCGCCACTTTGATAGACTGCGCGATTGAATTTAATATTCTCATTGAAATAAAAACCACTAGATGAAGATATATTTATGAAATTCGCCTGTGTAGATGGCGATATACCAGGCTCACCTTTGTCGCCACCTTTTTCTGGGATCCCCTGTGGACCTTGGGCTCCAGTAAGACCGACTTCGCCACGATCGCCCTGTGGACCTGGGTCGCCTTTCTGTCCAGATTTACCTTGAACCCCTTGAGAGCCAGCAGGACCAGTATCACCTTTAGCGCCACGTTCACCTGGGAATCCCCTTGGCCCACGATCGCCTCTCTCTCCTTTGCAGCAAGAGCAACAACGACTAATTGGATGTGGGCAATAATTACCACAAATTTTATCGTGACAATAATCTGAATTAAATGAAATATTTTGCCTCATTTTTTCCTCCTTCAATTGTATTTTGTTACACTATACTATACGGATTATTATGATATTCTGGCTGTTTATTTGCCATTCAAGAAGCAATTCGGCTTGTTATATGAGGTGGGAAAATAGATAACGTAAATGATAGAATAGAGCCACACCAGTGACTACTAGAGTTTTTTGATGAAGCATTTATATTCGATGAAAAATCCTATAGAAAGTAAGCAGTTAAATGATTAATAATTTTCAAATGGAAAACAAAAAATGCACGTTATATTTACTAAATAAAATGTAAATATAACGTGCATGTAAATGTCTAATATTGATACGGTTAATTCCGTTCTTTATAATTTTGAAGCAGCTTCTTTATCCAAGACAATGGTCAAATTAGGATGTAATAACAACCCTGTTGCTGGGAAATCAGTCGTTAGCGGTAAGGTGAGCATCTTTTTTACTGCATCTGCTTTGACCGCACCGCAAACAATTAACACGACATGTTTTACCTTTAATATGCTGGCTAATCCCATTGTTACGAGATGATTTTCTTGGTTTGAATTCTCAAATAATGATTGTGCTTCTTCATACCATGAATATTCTTTTTTAACTGTTACCCTGTATGTTTCTTTTGAAAATTGAGTACTTGATGGCATATTCATACAAAAATGACCATCACTACCGAGACCTAATAGCATAAAATCAAGACCGCCATCTTCCAAAATCATACTATCATATTGTTGATAATTACGATATGTCAAATATTTGATTTGATCATTTGGAATACGAGCAGGGTGATAGAGGTCTTTATTTAAGGTTGTAAAAGTAATCGGCGGTTTTCCATTACCTGGTTCAATTTCATCTAAGCTATAAAAATATGCATTGGAAATTAAATCCGGGTATTTTTTAAATTTATCTGTCAATATGCGATAAATATCTCTTGGACTTGATCCACCTGTTAATGCTAAATTTTTTCGTCTATCTTTTGATAACTCTGATAATATTATAGAGGCTACAGATTCGCATACTTCTTCATAAGAGTCAAAGACTATTTTTTTCATATTTTAGATGCTGAATCCTCGATTGTTTTAAGCGCAATATCAAGAACTTTTTCTCCATTCATTCTCCCATAATCAATTGCATCAATTAAAACGACAGGTATGCTAAATTCTTCAGCTTGCTGCTTAAAATTTTCGAAAACGTAGGATACTTGTGGTCCTAACATAATAATACTGGCTTGATCAATTAAGTTATAAGCTTCAGATTCTGGAACTGCAAATACCTCTACTTCACCCCCTTTTTGATCAGCTGCCTTTTGCATTTTATTTACCATTAAGCTTGTAGACATTCCAAGGGCACACACTAACATTATTTTTTTCATAACGAATCTCTCCTGTAATTAGTTTTTTTCTTCATTTGATAATTCTTGAGCTTCTGCAATTTTGAAAAACGGATAATAACATACAATAGAAATAAGAACTAATACACCTGTCCAAATTGCTGTGACAATGTCGCCACCAGTCATTAATAAACCATTAAATATTGGGGGTGTTGTCCAAGGAATGTCGACAAATGCTCTGCCAATGACATTCATTTCCATTAATAACCAAGTAGAAGAAATATTAATCATTGGTACAAGGATGAATGGAATAAACATAATTGGATTAAACATGATTGGCAGACCATATACGACAGGTTCATTGATGTTAAATAAGCTCGGTAAAATACTGATTCTGCCTAATGTTTTTAATACTTTAGATTTAGAGAATAGACAAAGGATGACAAGTCCGATTGTTACCCCTGTTCCACCCATGGTGATAATGGTATACATTCCCCAAGTAACAAATTGTTCAGGTGCTTGCCCTGCTGCAACGGCAATAGCATTTGCTTCTGAGCTCATTGCAAAAATAGGGATTAAAAAACTTGCTAGTATAGCTGGATTGATTCCACAGATGTAAATAATAGAAGCAATCAATGAATAAGTCAATATACCTGGTAATGTATTCAAGCTTGCAACTAATGGTTCGAATAAGCTTAGAATAGTGGCATTAATATCGATGTTTAGTCCAATTCTTAGGGCTAAAATTAATGCTAATGCTAATCCTAAAGAAATGATAACTGAGAATGAACTTGCTACCATTGGTGGAACACCATCTGGCATTTTAATTTCGATGTGGTATTTTTTACAGAGGTGCAAGATATAAATACTGATATACCCGACGATCAAAGCTGTAAACATTCCCGAAGCGCCGAAGTTTTCTACGCCAATTCCCATCTCAGGCGATAATGTCGCTGCTAAAAATGCTAACAAGGCTGTGATAACTCCAAAGATTGGATCCAGTTTATATTTTTGTGATCCAAAGTATCCCATAGCCATTGCTGTAACTAGACCAGCAACTCCTGATGTAACACTGGATAGGGCGCTAAAGAAAGTTGTCGTAGGGGCTACTATTTCTGCAAGCCATGGAAACGGGATGTTAGTCATAAAGGTACTGATAGCCCCTAAAATCATTAACGGAATAACAATTGTCACGGAGTTTCTTAAAATGACAACAAAAGGTATTTGTGCAAATTTATTTGCACCTGGAACTATATTTTTTTGTAGAAATTCTGTAAATTTTTTCATGAAATGCCTCCTGATTATAATAATGCTAATAGCATTAATGATCATTGAATCGGTTCACCGCTAGAATTGAAGGGTTTTATTTGATGGATTAATATTTAGCTGTGAACAGTAACCTTCGCTTAGTTCTCAAATCGCATATCAAATATGAATCTAGGTCGTTTTTGCCATGGACTACCTGTCATGATTAACTAATGCCTCAAGTATTCTGGCGCAGTGGCTTCTACCCATTCGTAAACTCATGGAGAAGCTGTTGCGTACTAGCTACCTAACCAAACAAGTTTGGAAGGTAGCGATGCAAAGTTAATCTATGAGTGGCATAAGTTGAACTATATGCCGCACTTCGTGCGTCAAGTTCAGCTTTATCTACGATCAAAAACATTACGGAGACGCGAAGCGCCTTTTGAAAGTTCTTGAGAGAGGTTTATTGTATTTTTATTTGTTTCTGAAATGATTGATATCTTCTTGAGATAATTTGCTTGCAGCCTCTTTGTCTGAAATTAGAATGAGATTGGGATGACAACGCAAAATTGTTCCTGGAATGCCCGCTGAGATAGGTTGGGTCAAAATGGCCTTTACTGCGTCTGCTTTTTTAGTTCCATTTGTGATGACGACGACTCTTTTGGCATTCAATAGCATTTTATAGCCAAATGTTGCAATTTTTTTCATTTCTTTTAGATTGAAGCTTTTGCAGTATTCGTCGTGCCAGTCGTAATCTTTTGGATCAAATGTGAATACTTTTTCATCAAACTTTGCCGTTCCAGGGAAATTTGCATAGAAATGTCCGTCAGCACCCAGTCCTGTTACGACTAAATCTAATCCTCCATGTGCTTCGATGTCTTCTACTTGTTCATAAGGCGTGTCGAATTTCATTTTATGGATATTTTCTTCTTTTACTTGAAAGGGGGTATACACTTGTTTTTGAAGTAATCCATGGACCAGCTCTGCTTCTCCTTCCATTTCGTCATGATTATAGTAGTGGACATTGTTATAGCGTTCTGGATCCTTTGCGATTTTTTGCGAAACAATCTCATATGCTCCTCGAGGGCTTGATCCATCTGTTAAATCGATATTAACTCTTTTGTCTTGGATCATTTCGGAAAGCAGAATACTTGCGACGACTTCGCTAAGTTCTTCATAGCTGTTCTCAATAATTATTTTCATTGACTTGCCTCCTGTATTTTGTATTTCACTTTTTAATAGTATAAGTATACTATTTTTTAAGCAGAAATTCTTTTATTAAAAGTCTCTAGCATTATAGACATCATACAACATTTATCTCCATTAGTAATTTTTTAAATGTATCAAATGTTGGTTCTTGTCCGAATCTTGAGATATATTTTGAATCAGAAATAAACTTGGCAAGGAAATCATTGAAGGAACTCAAATTTTGGGGTGTATTCTTACTGGGTGACAGGAGGAATATATATTTCACTTTTTTATTTCCCCATACCATTGCTTTGTTTAATACTAGTACCGCAAAAATTGTGTCGTTTGTACACATTTTAATAGGGTGTGGTATTGCGCAAAAGTTGCCGAAGGCAGTAGAGGATAGGCCCTCTCTTTCTAAAATGCTATCTTTTAAATTTTCTGGAATGGTATAGATTTTTGAGATTTCTTTCAAGAGATATTCAATGGCTTCTTGTATGGAATCTTTTGTTTCACAATGAAAGAATAAATTCTTATTTAGATATTTATTGACTTCAACATTTTTAGCATGACTACTTGTTAATATTGCTTCTAATCTAGTGCTATTTAAACCGTTTAAAAAATCATCAATATATATGACAGGCAAATCGGTTGCGATGGGTTGATTTACAGTAGATATAATGCAATCAAATTTTTTCAACGTGATATTTTTCAATTCGTAGAATTGGCAGGTTTCGATATTTTCAATATGTTTTCCATATTGTTGTCTCAATTTATAAGAGAGTATTCTCGAACTACAGATTCCTAGTCCACAAATAATTAAGACTTTTTTGGTTTTCTTTAAATAATTCAATTTATCTAATGCTAATGAAAAATACATAGCTAAATAGCTTACTTCATCGTCGTCTATGTAGTAGTTATAGTAGTCAAAGATGATTCTCTTTGCAATTAAGCCCATTTCAAACGAAGTAAGATGTTTATTTTTTATCTCATCAACTAATGGATTGGTTGATTTTATGCCATATTTTAGTCTGATTAACATAGGTTCGAAATGCATAGATAGATACTGAAATACTTCTGAATCGTCTCTTAAATCAATCATTAGTTCAGAATATATTTCTTCGAATATATCTGTTAATACTTGCTCAATGTTTTTATCTAATTGGCTGTTGTTCATTTTTTTATTTAAGGATCTTTTTCCTAGTAGTTGTATGGCAATGTATATTGTTTCTTCTTCAAAATCTAGTATAATGAATTCATTTCTTAATTGCTCGACAATTTGTTGTGCGATTTGATATTCATTGGTGCAAGTAATTTGTGCGATTTCATTTTTTTCAAATGTAATAAAATCGCCTTGTCTCATTCTAAACATTGAAATCAATATGTGTAGCAATAAATGATCTCTGTTGAAATCAGAAAGCCTAACATTGCTTTTATTTAAAGTCTGGAATACAATATTTTTAATTCTATCCACATCTTTTTCTTCATATTGTAAGTCATTTGCCAAATCGTGATGACTATAAATGAAGCATTTTGATAAACATAGCCGAAAGGACATCTCATTTCCAATGATTTTCATACCCTTAGCTGATTTATGAATCAACGTAATGCCAAAGTTTCTCAATTTATGTTTAACATTATTCAAATCACCAAAAACAGTTGATTCACTTACAAATAATTGGTCAGCAATATTTTGTATACTGTTATATTTTTTTTCATTAAAGATCAAATATTTAATGATTTGATTTTCTCTTTCCATTTTTTCACTTATACTGCTACTTTTCGGTTTTTGTACGAAAAATAAGGTTTTGAATGCTTGATAGGATTTTTCGTCATAAACATCAATTGAATAACCATGACCTTGTTTAGCAATAATTTTGAAACCATGTTTTGTATCACAATTAATATCATCAATGTATGATTGGATGGTTCGAGAAACTGTCTTTGAACTGATATTTAACTCTGTCGCTAACTCTACAGCTGAAACAAACGTCCTTTTTTTGCTTAAAATTCGAATTAACTCTAAAAATCTAGCGTTGAACTGATACATAAATCCTCCAATTATATACTATTTTTATTTCTTTTTTATTTCTAAAGTTGCTAATTCTAATTTTTCACTCATTCTATACGTATATTATATATTATTTCCATTTCTGAAGTGAATATAAAATGTCCCTATCCATACAGTCATTGTATATCTTCACTAATTTATGAAAAAAACTTATAATGAAGTATAAATAAAAATCACCGGAGGGTTGATTAATGAATGAATTAGAACTCATATGCTTTGAAATCATCTCAAATGTCGGCGTAGCAAGAAGTAGCTATATTAATGCGATTGATGAAGCGGGAAAAGGCAATATAGATAAAGCAAATCAAAATATTAAAGAAGGAACAGAATCATTTTTATTAGGACATCATGCCCATGCAAAATTGATTCAAAAAGAAGCAGCAGGAGAGGAAGTAAAAGTATCGCTATTACTTCTCCATGCAGAAGATCAGTTAATGAGCGCAGAATCCTTTAAAATAGTTGCGATGAAATTTATTGCTGTTTACCAAGAATTATCAGAAATTAAAAATGGAATGCTTCCTGCCAAGTAGGAAGTTTTAGAGGGTAACAATGCGTTATTTTTAGTCAAGCGTATTTTTTTGCGGAAGGGTTTTTTATGCTAAATAGCATAAAAAATTAGAAAATCGAGCTCTAGCGTAAAACTATTCAATTATTATAAGTAAAACCCCAGTATAACTCGAGAGTCAAAAGTTCACAGTGACAAAGTAGTAGCTAAAGCCCTATAAAACAAGGGTTTTGACAAAAAATGCCAGACATATTTTGAATTTTTCGTGTTTTGTAATTTTTGAAATACAGTGCAAACTGTACTTTAATACAAGGTAGATGCTATCATTTCAACTAAAAGCCTATAACCTTCGGCTTTTAGGCTGTACTAACGTTGGCAA